>JGI24698J34947_10001727_pt1 | contig 11641 bp, 5 predicted proteins | sample TergutMp193P3_FD_34947 | JGI IMG/M metagenome (IMG submission 34947)
TCCCAGGCCGCCCTGGAAGTGGTCAGCAACAACATTTCCAACGTCAACACCCCCGGCTATTCCCGCCAGCGGATCAACCTGGAAAACCTGCCCACCTGGCGGCACTCCCGCTGGGGGGCCATGGGCACCGGGGTCACGGCCCAGAACATCTCCCGCTTCCACGACCAGTTCCTGACCCGCAGCCTCATTGGCAAGACTTCCGAAATGGGCTCGGCCGCGGCCCGCAAAGACGCCCACGACACCCTGGAACTCCATTTCAACGAAAGCGACGGCAACGGCATCAACGCGGCTCTCAACTCTTTTTTCGCCACCTGGGAAAGCCTGTCCGACGCCGCCGAGCTCGACCCCACCCGGGCCGAGCTGGTCCACGTGGTCGACACCCTGGCCCAGCAGGTGTCCCAGCGCCGCTCCGACCTCGACGGCCTGAGGCGGGATCTGAACGACCGGGTCCTGGACGCCGTGGGCGGCATAAACCAGATCATAGGCGACATCGCCAAGCTCAACCAGCAGATAATGGTGATGGAGGACCGCAGCCGGCGGCAGGAGGCCAACTCCATGCGCGACTCCCGGGAGGCCCTCATGCTCCAGTTGAGCGAGATAATCGACTACGACTATTGGGAAGACCCCACCACCGGCGCGGTCAACATAAATTTCAAGAGCGGCTCCCCCCTGGTGGCCAACACCTCGATCTACGAGGTCGGCGTGGCCCGGGACAGTTCCGGCGACCTGCGCGTCATCGCCAACAACCGCCGCACTTCCCCGCCCTGGCCCGAAGACGTCACCACCAAGATAACGGGCGGAGCCCTGGGCGGCTGGCTGGAATTCCGCGACCAGACCATGAAGGACCTCTACCTGAAATTCGAATCCTTCGTGGACAACCTGATTTTCCAGGTCAACAACCAGCACGCCCAGGGCGTGGGCCTGGACCTCTACACCGACACCCTGGGCGCCAGCCAGGTCTCCAGCGTCCCGGCCTTCACCTTCGATTTCACCGGCCGCGACAACGACCTCAAGCTCTCCGCCCTGGTCCCCCACCTGGAAAGCCGGGAACCCTACGACCCCATGGCCGACCCGGAAAACATCTCCGTGCGCTTCGTAAAGGGCGAGACCTACACCAACAAGGTCACCTCCACCGTGGTCTGGAACGACGACCCCAAGGTCCAGAAGTGGGAAGTGACCATAATCCTGCCCACGGACGCGCGCGGCAACATCACCGCCACCTCCGAGGACGTGGTCCGCCACATCAACGAGAGCCGCAGCACCTCGCCGGGCGCGGCCACCCTGCCCCCCCGCAGCACCTCTTCCCCCATCCAGATTGGCGATCTCCTGGCCGCCCAGGCCGCCCCGGGCGACAACTGGGACGGCCGCATCCAGTTCCCGGCCGGCTCCGATTCCGTGCCCCCGGGCCCCGGCCAGTTCCAGCGCCTGAATCGCACCCTGGCCGAAATGGCCGGCCAGGGGAAACACCTGAGCTACGGCTCGGAATACGCCGGCCTCACCACCGCCCTGAAGCACACCGACAACGACGTGGTCTTCACCGCCGTGGACCCCGGGGCCGCGGGCGAAAAAATCTCCATCGAATACGCCCTGCCCCTGGACCCGATACGTTCCGGCGACATAGTGCCCGATTCCCCCCTGGGGGTCGCGGTCTACACCGATTACGACGGCACCAGCCGCATAGTCGTCTCCCTGGCCACCGACCATAACGGCAGCGTGACCACCACCGCCGCCGACATCGTGGCCCTCATCAACCGCGACCCCGAGACCCGCAACCTGGTCCTGGCCCAGACCCCGGCCGACCAGCCCGGCCGGGGCCTGGTCGAGCCCATGGAGGAGACCTATCTCGACCGCAGCGGCTATTTTGAGCTCGTCACCTACCGCCCCGACGGCGAGGGCGGCCTGGTCCCCCAGGTCCACCGCGTCACCGTCGATCCCACCGACACCATAAAGGACGTGGTCGACCGCATCGGCGCCGATCTTAAAAACGGCATTCCCGGGCTCCGGGCCGAAGTCGTCTCCGACCACGACGGCCGCCAGAGCATCCGCCTCATCGCCGACGAAGACGTCCAGTTCGGCTTCGGCCGCGACACCTCCGGGGCCCTGGCCGTGCTGGGCCTGAACAACATCCTGAGCGGCGACTCCAGTTCCACCATCGCCGTCAACCAGGAGATGCTGCGCAATCCCAGGCTCCTGGGGGCCGGCGCCCTGGATCCCGACGGCCTGCGGGCCCCCGGCTCCAATGAGAACGCCCTGGCCATGGCCGGCCTCAAGGACCAGTCCTTCACCTTCTATAATATCAGCTCGTCCACCCTGGGCGGGGCCTTCAACACCCTCTACGCCGAACTCGGGGCCGAAAGCCGTTCCGTGACCTCGGAATACGACTTCGCCTACGGGGTTCTGAGCGAGCTCCAGGACCGCCAGGACCGGCTGGCCGGGGTCAACATAGACGAGGAGCTGGCCGACGTGCTGCGCTTTCAGTATATGTATCAGGCCGCGGCCAAGATGATCACGACCGTGGACGAGATGATGCAGACCGTTCTGGCCATGAAATAGCCTATATGAGAACCGTAAAATCCATTGATGGAAATATTAAGGGGCCCCGTCCATGATCTACCGCACCGCGCACCGCGCCACCTACCGCAACATCAACGACAACCTCGGGCTCCTGAGCTACCGCATCGCCCAGCTCACCAACCAGGCGGCCACGGAAAGGCGCATCAACTCCCCCTCGGACGACCCCACCGGGGCGGCCCGGGTCCTGGGCACCCGCTCGACCCTTTCGGCCATCACCCAATACCGCACCAACGTGGCCGTCTCCGACCTCTGGCTGTCCGAATCGGGCAACGCCGCCCAAACCATCAAGGAGGCCCTGGACCAGATTTACTCCCTGACCGAACAGGCGGCCACCGACACCTACAGCCCGGCCCAGCGCGAGGCCATCCTCACCGAGGTCGAGGGCTGGTTCCAGCAGCTCCTCCAGAACGGCAACACCAAGATCGGCGACACCTACATCTTCTCCGGCCAGAAAGTCACCACCCAGTCCTTCGCCGCCCAGGTCGAGGCCCAGAAGGTCAAGGCCGGGTGCCAGAATTCCACGGCCTGGACCGGGAAGGTCCTGAACTACGGCAGCGACGTCTTCAACAACCGGCCGGACCTGCCGGTCCAGAGCCAGGATTTCCTCATCGAGGTCGTCCAGGCCGGCGGCGTCGATTCCCGCTGGTTCTCCACCCCCTCCAAGCTGGCCGGGGCCACCATAAACGGGGGAATGGTGGGCACGGGCAGCCCCATGAGCTGGGAAGCCTACAGCCTGAGCCTCAAGACCACGGACCCGCGCTACAACGGCTACCAGGTCAGTTTCGTGGCCGGCCCGGCCAACCAGACCNCCACCGGCTCGGNGGCCCGGAACAACGGAATCAGCTTTTCGGCCGAGGCCCTGGCCTATGTCCTGTCCAAGGCCTCGCCGCCCTATTCCGGCGCGGTCACGGTCAATTACGTCCTGGGCGGGTCCTGGGCCGAGGCCAGGGCCGCGTCCGCGGCCGCGGCCAGCGCCGCGGCCTACGCCGGCGCCCAAGCCGCCACGGCCGGGCTGTTCAACGTCTCGGCTTTCAATGCCGCCCTCACCAATAACCCCAACTTGTCCGAGGCCAGCGCCATTGCCTCGGCCTATGCCCAAGCCTCAGCCGCCGGCCTGTTCAGCGCCGCGGCCTATGAAAACGCCGTCCTCGGCTCTCCCCCCATGTCCATAGGCAGCGCCATCGCCCTGGCTTACACCTCCGCCGCCGGCCTGTTCAGCGCCCAGGCTTTCTACGAGGCCTGGGACGGCAGCGCAGCAACTATTCCCGTGGCCATAGCCCGCGCGCATGAGGCCGCCGCCGCCTTCCAGGCCCACAGCGCGGGCCTGGCCGCGTCCGCGGCCACCTCCGCGGCTGTGGCCTCCTACAAGAACGGGGTCATCACCGTCACCCTGAGGACCGACGGGGGCCGGCCGCCGGGCTCCTCGGCCTCTTCCGCCGTAATTTCTGGGCCCACTCCAAGCCAGCCGCCGGCCTCCATGGCCACGGCCGAGGCGGTCCTGAGGGCTCTCGGCGACCTGGCCTCGGCCGAAGGCTGGAACTCGGCCACCTCGGCCTTCAGCCGTCTGCCCTGGGGCAAGGGTTATCTGTCGGCGACCACATCAACAGCCACACCTCCGCTGTTCACGTCCGCCCGGCCCATGTCCGGCCTCTTCTTTCAGCTCACCGGCTGCCCGCCCAACACCGGCCAGGGCCTGGTCGGGCCCGGGTCCGTCACCTTCAACGACTCGGAAATACACCCGCCAGAAGTCAAGAACGGCCAGATCACGGTCTATCTGCCCCGAAGCAACTCGCCCGACGGCCAGGGCGAGTTCATAGCCACGGTCGAGGATGTGGCCGCCGCCCTGCGCCTAACCAAAGACCCGGCTACGGGCAAGTGCATCTTCACGGCCTCGGCCCTCACGGGCGCGGACCTGAAATTCCAGCCCTCGGCCACCTGGACCCCCCTGGCCACCAGCCAGCCCTACACCCTGGCCCACGCCACCTTAAGCCCGCGCGGCACCCAGAACGATTTGATATGGGCCGTGCGGAACAACGACAACAAGTATGTCGGCGAGGCCGGGAACCAGTTGTCGGTCCAATACGTCATCCCCACCGACCCCATGGAGCTGCACCCCGAGCCCCGCCTGGTCTTCAACGAGACCACGGGCCTGGTCACCGTCTTCGCGGGCGCCGACCGCAACATCTACAATGAGACCTTCGCCCAGGTCTTCCACGCCACCGGCAACGCCCTGACGGCCCACGAAAAGGCCATCGCCGCCGCGGTCACCACCACGGCCGCCGATGTCCAGGCCATGATCAACGGCGACCCCGCCTACGCCGCCGGCTGCAAGGTCGTCCAAGATGTAAAGAACCCGGACGGCACAATTGCCAAGACCGTGGTTTCCGAGGGCCGGGCCGCCCAGTGCGCCATCAGCTCCATCTTCGAGGTCAGCCTGGCCGACGGCAATTCCGGCGACGGCCGCCTGAACTTCGCCCACCCCCGCACCTTTCTCACCGACGGCTATGACCAGCCGGCCCTTTTCCGGGTCTCCCAGGACGGGGGCCAGACCTGGGGCCCGCCCCAGAGCTTCGGGGCCAGCGAATACCAGACCGGCGACATGTTCCACAACGCCTTCCTGGGCCACGCCTCCCTGACCACCAGCCTCCCCGGCCAGGCCAACGACCTGGTCTTCACCGCCCGCTACCAGGGCACCTGGGGCAACGATTTGCGCGTGGAATACCAGTTGCCTGACCCCGGCTGCCACCCCAACAAGGAAACCACGGTCACGGTGGGGCCCAACCCCTGGAACATCTGCGTCACCCTGCGCACCGACGCCCAGGGCCGGGTGCTGAGCACGGCCAAGGAGGTCATGGAAGCGGTCAACAACCATCCCCTGGCCAGCCAACTGGTGCTGGCCGACCTGGCCAACTATCACGAGGGCGGCGAGGGCGTGGTCGACATCATGAAATGCCTCTCCCTGTCCGTGGGCGAACCCTACCAGGTGAACGGCAAGAGCGTCATCACCCCCCTGGGCCACGCCACGGCCGCGGTCGCCTTCCCCTATTCCTCCCCGGACCAGAGCGACCCCAATATCATCTTCCAGGCCATCACCCAAGGGGCTGACGGGAACAAGCTGGGAATCCGCTACACCACCAGCGCCGACCCGACCCGCCACGCCTCGGCCTCCGTGGCCAACAACAGCTACCAGACGGAGACCACGGTCCGCTACGAGACCGACCCGGTCACCGGCCAGACCGTCCTGGTGGTCCACCTGGGCACGGAGCCCCTGCCCAGTTGCCCCGATGAAACCGAAGACCCCTACGCCGCGGCCGGCTGGCGCAAACTTTTCCCCCTCTACGCCTGCACCGAGACCCGGGCGGTCATCAGCACGGCCGGCGATGTCCTCAAGGCCGTCATCGACTACAACACCGCCCACCCGGACCAGGCCAAGGTCTGGCCCCAATTGGAGCGCTACCCCGAGGGCTGGGATTCCACGGCCAAGGTGGGGCCCACCAACGGCATCGTCTGGCTCACCGGCGGCGAGAACCCCGATTCCGCGGAACAGCACGGGGTCAACTTAAGGTTCATCCCCGACGGCACGGCCCTCCAGGTGGGCGACATCTTTGAAGTGCCCGTGGGCTGGTATCGCGGCGATGAAAAGAACATGGACGTCAACCTTGATTCCAACACCCGCGGCACCTTGAACACCACGGGCAGCGCGCTCCTGGGCGCCAACGGGGCCGGGGACAACATCCTCGATACGGTTCAGCGCATCATGTTCGCCTTGAAACAGAACGACACCGAGGCCATCGGCCGGGAACTGCCCAATGTCAAGGCGGCCATTGAAAAGGTCACCACCCTGGAGAGCAAGATCGGCACCAAGCAGATCCGCAACCAGTTCGTCTCCCACACCCTGGACCAGAAGCAGTTCAGCTCCGAAACCCTCTTAAGCTCCATCGAGGACGTGGATTTCAGCCGCCTGATCACCGACCTGAAAAACGCCCAGACCATCTACGAGGCTCTTCTGGGCGTCACCGGCCTGACCACCAGGGTCAGCCTCCTGAATTACATGCTGTAGGGCGGCGCTGAATCGCCGCCCTTTCAGGCCGGGGAAGCCCCTCCCCCGTTCACCAGCCGCACCAGTTCATGGACGATTTCGTTCAGCTTCACCGTCTGGTCCGACAATTCCCTGGAAGTGGAGGCTGATTCCTCGGCCGTGGCGGCGTTCCCGTGGGTGAGGCTCTCCATGCGGGTTACGGCCATGTTGACCTGTTCCATGCCCTGGGCCTGTTCCGTCGTCGCGTCGGTGATTTCAATGATCAACCGGCCGACTTCCCTGGCCCCTTCCTCGATTTCCTTGAAACTGGCCGCCAGTTGACCCACGTTGAGGGAGCCGGTCTGAATCCGCTGCACGGCGCCTTCGATAAGCACGGAGGTGTCCTTGGCGGCCTGGGCCGAGCGTTGGGCCAGGTTCCGGACCTCGTCGGCGACCACGGCGAACCCTTTGCCGGCCTCGCCGGCGCGGGCCGCCTCGACCGCCGCGTTCAAGGCCAGCAAATTCGTCTGAAATGAGATGCCCTCGATGGCCTTGATGATCTGGCCTATCTTTTCCGCCGAATCGCTGATTTCGGACATGGCCCTGGTGACCATGTCCACTATGTTCCCGCCGTCGTCGATCCGGGTCACCGTGTTCCTGGTGTGTTCGCTGGTCTTGGTGGTGTTGTCCGCGTTCTGGCGGGTCATGGCGGCCATCCTGTCCAGGGCCGCCGAGGTCTCCTCAAGGCTGGCGGCCTGCTCGCTCGACCCTTCGGCCAGGGAATTCGAGGAGTCGGCGATCTGGCCCGATATCCTTTCCACGTTGGAGGAACTCCCCTTCAGGGCCTCGATCACCCGCGTCAAGGCCCGCGACAGGCGGGAGACCGTCAGCCAGGAGAGGAAAAGGCCCAGCAAAACGCCTGTGGCGGCCACGGAGAGCAGAACGACCAGGGCGCGCTGAAAATCGTGGTTGGCCGCTTGCGTGGCGGCGTTGAAGAAGGTATCCTGCTTGGCGAGCAGGGCCTCGAACATGCTGTCTTCGGCCAGGCGCAAGGGGTTGCATTCGTTGCTTATCAGGTCTTTGGCCCGGCCGCTCTCGTTCCGCATGGAAAGGTCTATTATGCGGCCCGCCACGGCCTTGTGCCTGGCCCAGACATCCTCCAGGGCCCGCCATTCGTCCTTCAGCCTGGTGGTCGCGCCGATGTTTCTCATGTCCCCGTCCAGCGAGGCGGCCGCTTCGTCGATCAGGGATCTTATTCCCTCCATTTCCTTTTTATCGCCGGCCAGCACCACCTCCCGGACATTGGTGGCTATGGCCTGCATTTTCGACCTGGCCCGGTCCATGGCCGCCAGCCGCTCGGCGGTCTCGTGAATCTCGTAGGTCGATTTCCTGATCCGCGACATGGAATGATAAGCGGTTGAACCGATGAGCATCGACACCGTGATAAGCAGCGTGATGATCACATACAACTGTCCCTTGATTGATAACTGCGACACTGGCGAACGCTCCTTGCTTTTGAATCCGGGCCTGAAATTTGGATACTTGCCTGAAATTTGGATACTAGCACAGCTCTCCGGGGATTTAAACTAAAAAATTAGTTTATTTTTTATATATCCCCGCCCTTTTGGCGCGGCTGGTCAAAAGTTTTAACTTGTGGTAAAATAAAAAAGTTTTTCTCCGGCGAAGGCCGGGCTTGACAGATGGGCTTATTCCGGGCCAAGGGGTCTGGAGGGCGAGGTTTGCGGGGTGAAAGATAAAGGCCAGGTCACCATACTGATGGTCGATCCTTCCCTGAAGGTCTTGGAGACGAACGGGGCCATTCTGCAGGAAATTGGTTTTTTCAACCATCTCCAAGCCGAGAACGGCTCCGAGGCCCTGGCCATGTTCAACAACTTCCAGCCCGAAGCGATAATCTCCAACTTCAGCGCCCCGGAAATAAACGGCCTGACTCTTCTGCGCCTGGTGCGGCAGAAGGACGCGCCGGAAAGGGAAACCGTTTTCGTCCTGTATGGGGAAAACCTCACCGGCCGGGTGGCGGCCCTGGCCGGCCGGATGGGGGTCAACGCCGTAATCAACACGCCCTGCCCCCCTGAAAAATTCCGGGCCGGCCTGGAAGCGGCCATCACCCCGCAGCCGAACCCGGAAGACGAGAAGGTCTCGGAACTGCTGCAGGCCAGCACCAGCTTGATCCAGGAAGGCAAGCTGGACCAGGCCCTGGACGCCTGCCAATCCATTCTGGACGTCAACGAAAACGCCGAGGTGCATTACAACCTGGGCTATATCAAAAGCCTCAAGGGCGAGTTGGAGGAAGCCCTGGCCTGCTTCAAGCGGGCCACGGCCATCAACGGGCACCACGTCAACGCCCACCAGCAGATGGGCTTGATTTACCAGAAAATGGGCCTGGGGGAGGAAGCCAGGGCCAGCCTGGAAAAAGCCGCGGAAATCCACATGGAGCGCCATCAGAACAATGAGGCTGAAGAGATTTTCAACACCGTCCTCAAGCTGCGGCCCGACACCACCAACGTTTACAACAGCCTGGGCATAGTCTACCGCCGCCAGGGGCGGCTGGACGACGCGCTCCTGGCCTATGAAAAAGCCCTGAAGGTCCATAAGGATGACGAGTGCATCCATTTCAACGCCGCCCGCGCCTATCTGGACATGGACAATCCGGCCATGGCCCAGAAGCACCTTCGCCTGGCCTTGAAAATCAACCCTGATTTCAACGAGGCCATTGACCTTTTACGGGCCACGGAACTGGGCCTGAAGATAAAAATCTAGTTCCGCGGGCTTTTTCCGGCTTTGGGCCGGCAAACGTTTTGAAGCAGGGATTATTGCCATGCCTGAACGCAGACCCCTCTTGCCGGATGTCCTGGTCTCCGGAACGACCATTCGGCTGATAGCTTTGGCCACGACCAGGTCCAGGTGGAGCACCATGCTCATCGGCGCCCGGCCGGGCCGCTACCTGGTGGCGGAAATGCCCAGCGTGAGCGGCGCCCATGTGAAACTGGACGAAGGCACCCGCTGGTCCGCCAATTTCATCAGCCGGGGGTCTGTCTACAGTTTCACCACCGAAGTCCTGGGCTCCGCTTTCCGCCCGGCGCCCTTGATGACCCTGGCCTACCCGGATGAAGTGGAAGTGGCCGTTCTGCGCATGGTCAAGCGCTACCCGGTCAACATTCCCGTGGTGTCCAAGGTGGTTCACTGGCCCCATAATTATTCCTGGCCCAATAATAATTCCCTGGAGCATTTTGAGGAGGGGGAGGCCTCCTTCCCGTCGCCTCCCCCCCCTTCGCCCGAGGCCCAGATAAAAGCCGTGGTGGTGGACATTTCCGAAGGGGGTTTTTTGATGGCCTGCCCCCAGGTCCTGGTGCCCGAGGCGATTGTTGAAAACCATTTCTACCTGCCCCGGGAAGAGCCGGTCAGCGGCGTTCAGGCCGTGGTGCGGGCCTGCCGGGGCAGGCCGGGCGGCTATTTCGTGGGTCTGGCCTATATCCCGTCCAACAGCCCGCCCGAGCCCCTGTCCCGTTTGAACGACCTGATCGCCCGTATTGAAAATATGCCTTTAAGATTGTAGAATGGTCCGGACGGTCGACACCGTCCTCTGAAAGAAGGAATAATGAGCGTTAGCCGTGTGTTTCCGCTGGCCCTGCTGCTGGCCCTGGCCTCCCCGGCCCCCCTGGGGGCCGAAGACGAACGGGCCCCCCGTCATCCGTCCTATAATATGATCGGCCGGGACGCCCCGGCCGCCACCTCGCCCCTCAACCCCAACTTCGTGGTTTCGGAAGAGGCCCACCTGCGGGAAGGCGGCTTCTGGCGCAGCAGCTACATCAATGAAAACCTGGTGGGGCTGGCCGTGGCCGACATTGACCGGGACGGCCGCAACGAGGTCGTTTACGCCAGTGAAAAAAGCGTCTGGGTCACCCGTTTCAGCGGCGCCNCCCTGACCCCGTTGGCCAAGCATTCCGTCCCGCCCACCCAGCGCATCGTCTCGGTCGATGCCTTNGACGTGGACGGGGACGGCCTCNTGGAAGTCATCTGCTCCGCCCAGGATGAGAATAACGCCCCGGCCGGCTTCATTCTGAAATTCGACGGCTCCGCCTTAAGCCCCCTGGCTCAGAGGCTGCCCTGGTATCTGCGGGTCGTCGGCCAGGGCGGCGACCGTTTCCTGGCCGGGCAGAAAGCCGCGGCCAGCGGAGGCCAGGTCTACAGCGGCAGCGTCCAGCGGCTCTCTTTCAGCGGCTCGGGCCTTGTCGCCCAGGGCGGGGTGGATCTGCCGCAGCATGTCAACCTCTTCAACTTTGTCCAGGGCCGCCTGGGGTCCGGCGGGCCTTTGACCGCCGCCATAAGGTTTCCCAGCGAGCATATTTTCCTTCATGACGACAGCAAAATCCGGGCTTGGGAAAGCCGCGAGGAATACGGCGGCACCATGACCTTCCTGGCGCCCCAGAATTACCGGGAGGCCGGCGACCGCAAGAGGGAATTTCTGCCGGCCCGGCTTCTCATCGCCGACATTGACGGCGACGGCCAGAATGAATTGATCGCGGCCAAAAACGACCGGGGCGGGGCTCCCTTCATGAGCAACCAGCGGGGCTTCACCAGCGGCGTCATTCAGGCCTTCAAATATCAGAACCTTTCCCTGACCCCCTTTTTCCGGACCAGGACCCTGCCCGGCGCGGCGGTGGACCTCCAACTGGCCGATTTCAAGAACAGCGGGAACCTGAGCCTGGTGGCGGCCGTGCTCACCCAGCCCAAGAGCGGCATGTTGTCTGAAGGCTTGTCCCTCATCGTGGCCTATGACATTTCCGGCGCCGTTCCCGCCCGGGGCGGCCAATGACCCCGCCGTTCCCGCCCGGGCCGGCCTGCGACGCGAGTTAAGCATGTCCATAGGTTCCGCCTTATACCCGTCGCTCACGGCCTTGAACGCCTTCGGCACGGGCCTGCAGAGCACGGCTCACAACCTGGCCAATGTGCTCACCGACGGCTTCAAATACGGTAGGGTGACCTATTCCGATCTGCCCCGCCAGTCGGGCACGTCGGCGCGCGGGCCGG
>JGI24698J34947_10001728_pt1 | contig 11640 bp, 9 predicted proteins | sample TergutMp193P3_FD_34947 | JGI IMG/M metagenome (IMG submission 34947)
TGCCTGATTCGGAAGCGCCCGTCCTGCGGCTTGCGTTTCTCGGCGATGTCCATACCCGACATTATTTTGAGGCGGGATGTAATCTGCGCCCGCATCTGCACGGGGATGGGCGCCTGCTCGACCAAATCGCCGTCAATCCTGTAACGCAGCCGCACGTAATTTTCAATCGGTTCGATGTGGATATCGGACGCGCCCGCGCTTATCGCCTGACTGACGAGCATGTTGACGAGCTTGACTACCTGCGCCCCTTCCTCGTCGGTCAGGGTATCGGTATCCTCCGCCGCCTTGACGATTTCCAACTCGTTCTGCGCCGACGCCGCCACGCTGCTAAGAAGCTGGCTCATCTCTTCGGAACCGGAAGAGTAGTTCTTCTCGATTGCCGACATGATGCTCTTCTCGGTCGCCATCACCGGGTCGATTTCGCGCCCGGTCTTGAACTTGAGGTGGTCTATCATGCGCAAATTGGTCGGGTCGACCATCGCCACGGTGAGGACGCCGTTGCGCTCGAAGAGCGGGATGACCTTGTATTTACGCGCGAGTTCTTCGGGCACTAACCTCAAGAGCGTCGGGGAAAAATTGAACTGCTGCAAAACGACATGCTGGACGTCGAGCTGGGCGCTGAGGACGTCGACAAGTTTCGGTTCGGTGATGAAGCCTAATTTCACGAGGCACTTGCCTAACAGCTGCTTGCTGTTCCTCTGTTCGACAAGCCCTTTTTCGAGCTGTTCGGGCGTGATGAAGCCCTGCTCGATGAGTATCTCGCCGATGCGCTTTTTCTGCTGCAAGTGAATCTGTTCGCCCAGAACGGCGGTCAAATCCTCGTTGGTGATAAACTTGAAATTGACAAGGGTAGCGCCCAGGCTCATGCCGTTGCGCTTGCACTCGCGGAGGGCGATAAGGAGCTGCTCCTCAGTGATAAGCCCCTGAGTCAACAGCACTTCACCCAGCTTTTTATACCGCTTTTCAGACATCATCATAGGTATAGAATATAAACTAATTATACCTGAATGTCAAAAAATAAAATAAAAAATCAATATTTCGCGCACTGTGAAATATCCCCTGCCGCCGGATTCTCCGGCCGGCATAAAATTTTCGCAACGCCTCGCCGTAATGCTTATGGGGACGTTTATAACCTTTTATTGGAGGTGCGCTATGAAACGGGGAAACATCGAATTTGGCGGCGCCGGAGAATCCGGGGCGGTTATCATCGGCGTTATTGCCGCTATGGTTTTTATCGGTATCGTTACGGCGGCAATGGTTAAGAATACCGTCAGCCACGCCACGGCGAGCCGCGGGTATTCCACCGTGCTCATCATGCAGTCTACCGTCAAAAGCGGGATGATTGCCACAGAGACATATTTCCGCAACCCCAACAACGCCGACGCCTCACTTAAAACGCTTACCGACGCGCTGAATGATAAACATTATAAACCCTATATCTTCGGCGGCAGCGACGGGAAAGCCAAAGAAAGGCTCGCCGAATACCAGTTTTTCAGCAGCCGGCTTATCGACTTCCAGAGAGAGAACCGCTTCGCGCGGTTCGAGGTCGCGGCGGGGCGCAGCGCGGGCGGAAAATGCCTGAAAAAAGCCCACGCGCTCTACAAAATGGGGAACATAAAAATCGAAGGCGGCGGCGCGTACGGCGGGAAGAACGCGATATACATGAAAGGCGGCCTGAAAAACGGCGACAACGGCATGGAAGTCTTCGGGAGCGCCACTTTCGAGGGGTTCGCGAAATTCCAAAACTCGCCGGGCATCTTCCACGGCGACGCCTACTTCCACGAACACGCCGAATTTATGCACGTCAGCAACAAATTCTACGGCAAAACGTTTATCGGCGGCAACGCGACGTTCCAAAACCTGCCCAACTCCGGCTGCCACGTCTTTGAAGACGACGTCGGGTTCGCCGGCAACTTGGCAACGGGCGGCGCGGGAAGCATCCATACCACGGGCAACGTCTACATCGGCGGGGATTTCAGAACGCAGCACGGCATAGAAACCAACCTGCACCTGAAAAGCATCGCCTCGCCGACGACAAACAGCTTCTACTATACCGACAACCTCTCCTACTACAACCCGCCGCCCCACGGTGAAGCCGCGGGGCCCGAACACTGCGTCCCAAACCAGTGGTCGTGCGTCAAACACCTGAACGGACAGCACGCCGACCTCAGCCTCGTAACCGGCTTTTTGGGCAGGACGAAGCTGCCCGAATTGAGCGGCGAGACCATACTCGGCAAACTCGGCATGAAGGGCATAGAAGAGCGCAGAGACCCGCAGCTCGACATGGGCAACATAGACGAAAACCTCATACAGTCGGCATACAGCGCGGCGACAAACGGCAGCATATTCTCCGTCAGCAAGCTGCACGAAGCCTACGACAAGGCGGCCGAAGAAGGCAAACTCTACAAAGACCACCTCGTGCTTAAAGTCAAGCGCGGCGACCCGACTATCAACTTCAACGAGCCGCACAACTGCAAGTTCGACAAAAAGGTTATCTTCATCGTGGAAGACGGGGCGACGCTGAACCCGGGCGGCAGGTTCTACCACGGCACGGACAACTCAAGCACGCTCGTATACGCCGGCCCCGGCAACGCGAAATTAGAGCAGATGGGTTCGGGCGGATTATTCCGCGGCCTAATCTACGTCGACTCACTGAACACCGCGCAAAACTCATTCAACTGGAAAGACGGCAGCGGAATAGACGGCGCGGTGCACGTATTTTCGGACAAAGATTTCATGTGGAACACCGGAAGCCAGAAGCCGCCGAAAATCAGTTTCAACGAAAAGGTTTTGAACGCCTTTGGCTCGTTAGTGAAAGGCGCGGCAGGTGGCGGCGGCGGGGGCGGGGATGAAAAGGTAGTCTTTGAGGACGAAGGCGACCCGCGTGTGCGGTTAGAAATGTTTGGGGTTTATTATTTTTAAATATGGAGGGCACCCCGCCCCTGCGGGGCGTGCCCTACCCAACCTTTTAATGCGGTCAAAACATTAAAACCAAAAACCGCATTTGTTTTGACTTTGATTTTAAAATACTGACTGCATAAGTCGTTGGTTAGGGCTGGCCCCACAGGGGCCGGGTGCCCTCCATATTATTATTATTTGACTTTGACTTTGACTTTGATTCTGACTTTAATTATTTTATCGGGTATATGAACAAAAGCATTCTTGAGGAACGCAAGTCTTCTATTTCTGACAAGCGGCACGGCACTGGGCGCGGGATTTGCTGCGAGCGCGAGAGCGTTTCCGGCGCGGTCAGCCAGCGGGCTTGCGTGTATTGCGGGGCGCGGGTCGTGCTGAACCCCATCACCGACGCCTACCACATCGTCCACGGGCCTATCGGGTGCGCGAGCTATACTTGGGACATACGCGGCAGCCTCACGTCCGGCGCGGACACCTACCGAAACAGCTTCTCCACCGACTTGCGCGAGACGGACATCGTCTTCGGCGGCGCGAAAAAATTAACGGCGGCTATCGACGAACTGATGGAGAAGGCCGCGCCCGCGCCCAAACTGATATTCGTCTTCGCCACCTGCATCGTGGGCGTCATCGGCGACGACATCGAAGCGGTATGCCGCGCGGCGGAAGCGCGGTACGGCATCCGCGTAATCCCCGTGAAGGCGCCGGGGTTCTCGGGGACGAAATCGCAGGGGTACAGGCTCGCCTGCGACGCCATTATGGCGCTCATCCGCCCGCACGCCGGCCGCCCAAAACAGTTCGGCATAAACTTTCTGGGCGACTACAATCTGGCCGGCGAGATGTGGATTATCAAAAACTATCTGGAACATATCGGCATACCCGTCATCGCGACCGTCACCGGCGACTCGTCCTACAATACGCTGATTCAGGCCCCAACCGCCACGCTCAACGTCGTGCAGTGCGCGGGGTCGTCGGCGTATCTTGCCGAGCGCATGGACGCGGAGTTCGGGATTCCGTACATCAAGGCAAGTTTTTTCGGCGTCGAGGACACTACCGCTTCCCTGCTGCGCGTGGCGGACGCGCTCGGCAAGCGCGACGTCTCCGAGAAAGCGCGGAGCTTCGCGGAAGCGCGGACGGCGAAAATCATGCCAGTCATCGAGAAATACAGGCCGCGCCTCGAGGGCAAGCGGGCGGCGATTTTCGTGGGCGGCGGCTTCAAGGCCATCTCGCTCATACGGCAGTTCCGCGAGCTGGGCATGGAAACTGTCGTCGTCGGCACGCAGACCGGCAAGAAGGACGAGTACGAAATCATCAACTCGCTTGTAACCGGCAGCGCGGTGGTTTTAGACGACGCGAACCCCGCCGAGCTCGAGCGCTTCATGCTTGAAAAAAAGGCGGACATACTGGTCGGCGGCGTGAAGGAGCGCCCGCTCGCCTACAAGCTGGGCATGGCGTTCTGCGACCACAACCACGAGCGCAAGCACCCGCTTGCGGGCTTCGAGGGGATAGAGAATTTCGTGAAGGAAATCCACAAGTCGGTAAACAGCCCCATATGGAAATACGTGAACGTACGCGCGGCGTGAGCGGGGGGTGTCCGCAGGGGTTTACGGGGTGGAATGCCTATAAATATGGAGGGCACCCCGCCCCTGCGGGGCGAGCCCTACCCAACCTTATAAATGCGGTCAAAACGTTAAAACCAACGCCGCGCCGGTTTTGACTTTGACTTTAACATTCCGACCGCATAAGTCGTTGGTTAGGGCTGGCCGCGAAGCGGACGGGTGCCCTTCGTATTATTATTTTTTTGTAGGTAGAAACACTTTTCTAACCCTTGATTTCGGTTAAATTGGGGGTAGAAACGCTTTTCTAACCCTCCGTTAGGGCTGAACAGACGAATAAAAACGTTTTGACCGCATTAAAAGGTTGGGTAGGGCACGCCCCGCAGGGGCGGGGTGCCCTCCATAATCGGCGGCCTTGTGCCCTCCATATTAAAGGGTGGGTGAATCCTTGCTTATCTCCATCAATGGCGTCATATTCCGAGAATCTTCTTGGCGTCTTCCAAAGAAACGCCCCTTTCGAGCAGTTCAAATACTCGCGCCATACCCTCCGCCCGCCCCCTCGTCCGGCCCCGCTCCTCGACCGTCAGCAAATTCGATATTCTGTCCGTTTCGGCTTTTTTCCGGCTCAGGAACAGTGCCCGCTCATGGTCGTCCTTGCTGATTTCCATCAGTAATGCGGATGCCATAGCAATTTCCTCCTTTAAATTAATGAGTTTATTGATTAATTCTCTGTATTCCGGTATAGGCGCGAACTGGAAGAACGCCGACCACATTTCAAGTGAGGTCAGTGTCTCCGCCTGCTTGTTCAGGATGCCGCCGAGTTTGCTCATCTCAACAATGACCATATTGATTTGGTCGCTTATCTGCTCGCCCGTATCGCGGCGCAGCGAGATGCGGGTGACAAAATCCGGGTACTCAGGGAAAATAGGATACCCGCAGAACGTTACCTGATACGTCCGCGCCAGTTCATAGTACTTCTTCCCTTTCGACTTCTGCGACGAGTGCAGGGCGGTCATATAGTAGATATACTTGTTGATGAAACCGGTGTGGCTGCCGCTCTCCCCAGCCGGTTCCTCAGTATGTGAACACTGCATCTCGACGTTGATTTGGTCTCCCCCGTCAATGACGCAGTTGATGTCCAAGCGCTGCGCTTTCTCTTCGACGTCCGAGATCGGCAGTTCGGTATTCAGGAGCTGGACGCTCACGACAGGCCGCTCAATCACTGTGGACACGACGCTGCGGAGTACCGGCTCGGCGTTCCGGTGCGTCAGCAGCACCTTGAAGATACGGTCGTCCGACGGCGGCAGTATGTCGGCGTTGTCGGGTATTTTCGCCAAAGGCGTCTCTCCTGTGTTCCGCGCGGGATTGCGCTTGATATCAATATAAGTTACGCGGGGGAGATTTTCCAAAAATTATTCTTGACTTTTCCCGCCGCGCTAATATTATTTTATGGTTTTGGCTTTAACGTTCCGACCGCATTAAAAGGTCGGGTAGGGCTCGCCCCGCAGGGGCGGGGTGCCCTCCATATAACAAATAACAACTTATTAGGAGAAGGATTTATGAAAAAAGCAACCCTACAAGCTCTCGGCCTTGCCGCCGCGATTGCCGCGCTGTTATTCGCCGCCTGCGTCGACAACTCTTCCGACGGAAGCGAGGGCGGACAAGTCGACGCACTGCTGAACGAGTTCAACAACCCCAACGGCGTCAAGATTGCCACGTACACGATAACGTTCGATGCCAATGACGGGGACAGCACGTCCGCCCCCAACGTCCAAACCGTAAACGCCGGCGCCAACATAACGCTGGGCAGTTTGACGAGAGACGGCTTCAAATTTGTCGGGTGGAATACAAAACGCGACGGCACAGGCACTGATTACAACGTCGGCGCATCCTACCCGCCAAAAGCTAATATCACGCTATACGCCAAGTGGACCCCTATATATACGGTAACGTTCGACGCCAACGACGGAACAGGCATGGTTCCCAACGCCCAACCCGTAGACTCGGGCGGTAGTATACAGCTTCCCAGTGGGAACAACTTGACCAAAGGCGATTCGACCTTCGGCAGCTGGAATACCGCGGCTGACGGCACAGGCTCTACCCACAGCGCAGGTTCATCCTACTCGCCCACGAAAAATATCACGCTGTACGTCAAGTGGAGCGGCAGTTCCGGCGAGACGGACGACCAAAGCCTTGTACTTGCCGAGGGAGAAGCGTGGGTACATCAGGATTCAGGGCTTATCTTCACAGAGGATAACAAATTTATTCAGATATTCAAACATGATGGTATTTGGTGGTACGGAGATACCGGCAGCTATAATAATTACGGAGATATTATTACTATTAACTCAACTAACACAACATCGGGAAAATACAGTATATCAAGCGATATATTATTGCTTGCCGGATTATATACGTATACCTTTACAAGAGAGAGCGACATAAACCCGGAAATACGGTACTACCTTACTATTTCCAACAATCCCAATCCGAGCGCTGGCAGCTCTGTGTCAAGAAACCCAAACAGGGAGTTCTATTTCTTCGGAGAGCAAGTCACCGTAACGGCTTACGCGGATACTGCCGCCGCTTACAAATTCACCAAATGGACAGGCGCGTCAACTGAAACAACGTCCGCCACAACGATTACGATGGATGGCAACAAAACGCTGACCGCGGGATTCGAACTGATAACATACACTATAACGTTCGACGCCAACGGTGGGACGCCGGTAACTCCAACGTCCGGCAAGACCGGTGAATATTATAAACTCGCGTCTTTACCCTCGCCGGCAAGAGACGGTTACATCTTTATCGGTTGGTACACGGCGGCGGAAGGCGGCACGGCAGTAACGACGAGTACACAATTACGGGCGGACGCTACTATCTATGCCGGATGGGAAGAGAGAAGCGGCGTTGTTTATGGCCCTTCGGTAGAATACGGCAGCGAAACTTACCAAACAGTAGTAATTGGCGAACAAACGTGGTTCGCCCGTAATTTGAATTACGATGTTCCTGATGACGCAACGGACGTGTGTAACAATAATAACCCTGACAATTGCGCGAAATACGGCCGTTTATATAACTGGGCAACAGCGATGGATATAGACGCGAGTTACAACAGTACCAACTGGGGCGAAAGCGATGTAATGCATCAGGGGATTTGTCCGAATGGTTGGCACATTCCGTCAGATGAGGAATGGGCGACGTTAATTGATTATGTTGGCGGTCGGGAAACGGCAGGAACGAAGTTGAAATCGTCAACGGATTGGGATAGTACCTATGTACCTGCGGGTACGAACGAGTATGGATTTTCCGCCTTGCCCGGCGGCTACGGCTTCACCTATGGAGGCTTCGCCTGTGCCGGCAACTGCTACGGCAATAGCTTTTGGTGGAGCGCCACGGAGTATGGCGGCGCTCGAATGGTGTACACTGGCTCTGGACTCAAGAGCATGGAACGTAGCTACATCGAAAAGGCAACGTTGAGTTCGGTTCGTTGTGTGGCGGATTGAGGTGGGTATGTTTGGATATATAATCAGAAACGGGCGGCCGTAAGCGGCCGTCCACAGTCTACGAGCGGGACAGAACTTAACGTGCAAACAAATAATAAACAGGAGGCTTTGTGAGTGCATTAAGGCGTTTTAAGCAGTTGTCGACGGCGGTAATAGCCGCTGTAATGTTGATTGCGTCGGCGGCGTCCGCCGATGATTTACCCCGAATAGCCGTGTACGTAACCGGCGACGTCCCCGACAACGAGAAGAAGGCGCTGGGCACCCGTATGCTCGCGTCCCTCGTCAACAGCGGGCGCTACAAGGGGATAGAACGCTCCAACTCCTTCTTGGCGGAAATCGAGAAGGAACAGGAGAAGCAGCGCAGCGGGGCAATCGACGACGGCCAAATCAGCGAGCTGGGCAAGCAGTTCGGCGTCAAGTTCGTGTGCATAGCCGACATCACGCCCGCCTACGGTTCGTTCCAAGTGTCGGCGCGGGTGGTCAACGTAGAGACGGCGGAAGTCGATTTTATCGGCGACGCCTCGAGCCCGCTCAAGACCATGAAAGACCTGACGCAGGTATCTATGGAGGTCGTCAGGAAGATGTTCGGCGAGGACGCGGTAGCCGCGCCGCGGAAGACGGGCATGAGCTTCGGGGCGGGAGGGTTCTTCGCGGGTGACTTCGGCGGCGGCATAACATGGAAAAGCGGTGAACGGTTGGCGACCCCGTACACGGGCGGCGGCGGTTACATGTTCTTCGACGCCGTTTACTTGGAAGCGTTCGCGGGCTACTTCATGGGCGGCGGCCAGTGGGAAAGCGACGACGCCAAGACGCAAAAGCTGCCGGACGACGCGCGGCGCGTCTGCCTGAACGTAGGCGCGTTCGTAAAATATCCGGTCGGCGTTGGTAAGAGCATAAAGGCGTTCCCGCTATTGGGGGTCGACTACGAGATGGCGATTTCCGCCAAGCTCAAACTCGCGGACGGCGGCGAATACGTGTTCGACGGGGAAGATAAGCGTTACGCCGCGAGCGACCTGAGCGCGTTATGGGTAAAGTTAGGCGGCGGCGCCGACGTGGGTTTGGGGCACACGCTCTACCTGCGAGTAGAACTTCTGTACGGCGTGAGGATGGCGAACGTATTCGAAAACGAAGCGTCGAAATTCAACGCCGACGGAAAACCGACGTTAGGTCACGGCCCGACGTTCAAGGCCGGCGCGGGCATAAATTTTTAACGAGGGGCGTTGCAGGAAGCGGGCGGGCGGCCGGGATGTCTATAATTATAATTATGGAGGGCACCCCGCCCCTATCGGGGCCTGCCCTAACCAACGACTTATGCGGTCAGTATGTTAAAAGCAAAGTCAACTTCTTTATCTCGGCGCAAGCCAACTTGTTTATCTCGACGTCAGTCAACGTGTTTATCTCGGCGCAAGCCAAAACCGCGTTGGTGTTAACTTTGACTTTAACATTTTGACCGCATTAAAAGGTTGGGTAGGGCACGCCCCACAGGGGCGGGGTGCCCTCCATATTATTATTTTTTGACTTTGCCGCTGCGGTCAAATCATTTTTCCGCAAGTTTGTTAATATCGTCTCCAATTATGCGGAACGTAGTCCAGTCGTCCAAAGGCTTCCCGCCCTGACTTTTGTAAAACGCGATAGACGGCTTATTCCAGTTGAGGCATAGCCATTCCACACGCCCGCAATTCCGCTCAACGGCAATTTTCGCGAGAAAACTGAAAAACGTCTTGCCCAGCCCCTTACCGCGAAATTCCGGCTTGACGAAAATATCCTCAATAAAAATACCCGGCCTACCCGCGAACGTAGAAAAATTCCGGAAAAAAAGAGCGAACCCCGCCGCCACCCCGTCATACTCGCCGATGACCGCCTCGATAAGTTTTTCCTCAAAAGCATATTTTTTTATATCCGCCTCACTTATTTTCACCGTATCCAAAAGATGCTCGTATTCCGCAAGCCCACGGACAAATTCCAAAATTAAGGCCGTGTCTTTCTCTTCCGCGAAGCGGAGCGAGATGTGTTCGTTGATTTTAATATAATTATTCATAAGTCTATTTTTATATGGAGGGCACCCCGCCACTGCGGAGCGAGCCCTAACTAACCTTTTAATGCGGTCAAAACGTTAAAGTCAAAACCACAAAACCCCACTACCGACCATACAGCCGCCGTAAAGCGGCGAAGCAGTTACCGTTTGTTATATGCCGTTATGCCGTACACCATATTTATTATGTAAGTTCTTTTTCATTAAAATGTTTGTATGACAATATACTGATTGGCATAAAATATATGCACCAAAATTCCAATACTATTGTTCCAATAATATCCCCGCCTTCCATATCTGAACTAAACGTTCCTATCATCGGTAAAATAAAACAGCTTATGAAAAATACGCCGTGAATAACCAACAATTTTTTTAGAATTTTATCCGTCATATTTTTTGTTTCCAGTTGAATTCCTATAAAAAATGTCGATAACGCCATGAACCCATAACCGAGTAAATCATAATTAAAAAACAAATCAAATTTTGAATAATCCAACAATTTGATTGTTTCTTCTGACAAATTGGTTAATCTGACAGTCGTTAATTGGGTAAAATACACAATAACAATTATTATTCCGTACATTATTGAAAACGCTAATGCCGTCATTACCGTCGCTTTGTTTTTTACTTCCGCAAAAGATATATATGAACAAACCATCGGAATAAAACCTAAAGCGATAAATATACACGACAAATAACTGCCATACTTCCAAATGGTGGCATTACTTGACAGCAAGTCAAATAACATACAAAGAGCAAAAGCCAATACCGAGAAAAAGACCAATAAAGAAGAATATTTACCCAGTTTTTTGTTCATATACGTCTCCAATTTACACATTATATAATACAACTACAATTTTATCCGTTGTTTCAGTCACGAGCAACCTCAATTTGTTGAAATTTCCGGGTATGCCCTTTCCGTTCCAGTTAACTATACCTACAGGTTCTTTTGGCATTCCGAATAATCCCACATTACATTCACCGTTATTATCCAAATCCTGATAAAAATTTATGAGGCACTCCCCTAACGGTAATGTAATATTTTGAATAACTATCGTTCCCATAGGTTCATATTCTAACAGAATATCGGGTATCTTTATCCTGTATGTTTGTGATGAAAAATATACTCCGCCGTATAATTTTCCGACATTTGGGGTAACACCGTGAATTTCCAACATTATATTTTTTGAGGTGTTTTGTTGTGAAAATACAGACAAAATAATCCCTGCAAATAATATAGATAAAAAGCATTTTTTTTTCATTTGAATCTCCTATTCCAACGCGGTTTTGGCTAACGCCGAGATAAACAAGTTGACTTTAACATTTTGACCGCATTTATAAGGTTGGGTAGGGCACGCCCCGCAGGGGCGGGGTGCCCTCCATATTACTTTGACTTTTACTTTATTAAATCCTGTACTTTTCTACTGGTGTCCCACCCTCCAAATGCTGCTCGCAGATTTCCTCAACCGCGTCCTCATCAAGTTTCCCGTACCAGACACCACCCGGGGCCGCCGTGCCGTAAACCACCGCGCAGGGCCCGTTATTGCACATACCGAAACAACTGGTATAGGTTATGACGCAATCGGAACCCAGGCCCCGCTCGTCGATTTCCTGAATGAACTTCTGCAAT
>JGI24698J34947_10001729_pt1 | contig 11640 bp, 12 predicted proteins | sample TergutMp193P3_FD_34947 | JGI IMG/M metagenome (IMG submission 34947)
CAGGCGCCGATCGACGTGAACATCAGCAAGCAGCTCAACATATTATTGAACAACATGGGTCTCCCTCCCGACAGGATCGTCATCGACCCCATGACCAGCACCATCGGTTACGGCGTGGAATACACCTACTCGGTGATGGAGCGCATACGGCTCACCGGACTCGGCGGTGACAACATGCTTTTAAGCCCGATGATCGTTTCCGTGGGACAGGAGTGCGCCAGGATAAAAGAGTTCAAGGCGCCGGAATCAAGCTTCCCCGATTGGGGAAACCTCGCGAAGCGTGCGGCTTATTGGGAAGCCGCCACGGCCGCGACGCTGCTCTACGCGGGAGCGGACATACTGATCATGTATACACCGGAAGCGGCAGCGGCAATAAAAAGGACCATCGATGATCTTATGGAAGGGGAGGGCGACTAAATGGCGTTAAGCGGATTACAGATACAGAAACTCCTCCCCGGGACCAACTGCAAGGAGTGCGGCTCAAGCACCTGTATGGCGTTTGCAATGAAGCTCGCGGCCAAGAAAGCAATGCTTTCCGAGTGCCCATACGCCTCCGAAGAGGCGAAGCAGGTTCTGGGCGCGGCAAGCGAGCCGCCCGTGAAGGGCGTTAAAATCGGCATGGAAACCGTCAGCCCCCTTGGGGAAGAGACGGTCATGTACCGGCACGAAAAGACCTTTGTCAATAAACCCGTTATCGCAGTAAATCTTGACGAGGGTTCCGACCTTGCGCTGGCGGCTAAAATCAGGGATTACCGGCCTGTTCGGGTAGGTGAAGAGCTTTTTATAGGCGCCATCGCCGTTACCCAGAAAGGCAACACCAACTTCGCTGGCGACGCCAACGAAGTTGGTGACTCCTTCGCTGAATACTGCGCAAAAGTTTACGAGACAACCAGGCTGCCGCTCGTCCTCCGGGCGAAAGAAACCGCTTCTCTTGACAAGGCTTCTCTGGCAGTGGCGAATTCCCGCAGTGTCCTCTCCGGCGTGACGGCGGAGATGGCGGAAGAGGCGGTCAGGATCGCCAAACGGGATAACCAGGCGCTGGCGGTAACGGCTCCTGACGTGGACGGTATTGTTGCGTTAACCGCAAAACTGAAGGAAGGCGGTTTTAATGATCTCATTATCGAATTTCAGACCCATTCCCTTTCGGAAACGTTCCAGACGAATTCCATCAGCCGCAAGGCAGCGCTTAAAAACAGCGTGAAGGCACTTGGTTACGCCACTCTGCGTTTTATTGACACCGGCAGCGGAATGGATGACACCGTGGCGGCGGTAACGGAGATCGACAAGTTTGGCGGGATCGTGGTGCTTCCCGGCTTTGACCCGGCACAGCTCATACCTCTTCTTACTCTGCGCCAAAATATTTACACCGACCCGCAGAAGCCAATCCAGGTGGAGCCCAGGTTATACGCTATCGGCGAGCCCGGCAGGAAATCGCCTGTCTTTGTGACGACTAACTTTTCACTGACCTACTTCCTGGTTTCCGGAGAAATTGAGAACAGCGGCATTTCCGCGTGGCTTGTGATTCCTGAATGCGAAGGCTTCAGTGTGCTCACCGCATGGGCGGCGGGGAAATTCTCCGGGGCGAGCATCGCAAAGTTTATCAAGGAGATCGACCTCGAAAGCAAAGTGGACACACGGGAAATTGTAATCCCCGGTTACGTGGCGCAAATTTCGGGAGAGCTTGAGGAAAACCTGCCCGGCTTCAAGGTTCTGGTCGGGCCCGGCGAAGCGGCGGATATGGAGGGTTTTATTAAAAACGTACTGGCGAAGAAACAGTAAGCAATGCCTCAAATAACTTTTTTGCGAAGGGGAACCCCCAACATAACGGTGGAAGTATCCGCTGGCGCGTCTCTTTTGGAAGGAGCGCGGCTTGCGGGTGTTTTTGTCGAAACGCCATGCGGAGGCAAGGGGACCTGCAAAAAATGCCGGGTGCGAATAACAGTAGAAGGTATTACGAGTGACGCGCTGATCTGCCAAACCGCCGCCGGCGATAAGCCGCTTACAGTGCAGCTTCCGGAAAATACCACAGGTGACGGGCAGTTTGAAAATTTCGAGGATCCGTCAAAATACCGGAGTGAGGATCGTGAATCATTCCTGAAAAAAATAATTTTGCAAACTCCTCCGCCGGCGTTGCTGGACGGCTTATCGGACACCGACAGGTTCTCTAAAGCTTTTATGAAAGCGGTAAATTGTATTTCCGTTGGCCTGCCCCTTACCGTGTTAGGTGTTCTGCCGGAAAAAGTGCGGGAGGCAAACGGTGATATACAGGCATATTATTTTATCGAAAATAATGTCGCCAAAGTTGTGGAATTAACCCGTGAGAAAGCTTATGGAATTGCCGTGGATATCGGTACCACAACCGTGGCCCTCTGGCTTGTGGATCTTGAGGACGGAAAAGTCATCGCCAGCCGTAACGCCTACAACGATCAGGTTGAATGCGGGCTGGACGTGATCAGCCGGATCAATTACGCGAAGAAAGCCCTTCCTGAGCTGCGGTCGCGGATACTAAAAACAATCAACGGATTGATTACCGCAGCCTGTAAAAATACCGGCGTTTCGCCTAACCGAATTTTAAACGTTTCCCTGGCGGGCAACACCACGATGACACACCTCTTGCTGGGGATTGTTCCCGAATACATCCGGCTTGCCCCGTATACGCCCGCGGTTTTCCAGCCGCAAGTTTATACCGCCGCTCAGGTGGGGATTTCCGTCTGTGAAAATGCTCCGGTCATTTTCGCGCCCGCAGTGGGAAGCTATGTGGGCGGGGACATTACCGCCGGGCTGCTCTGTACCGGCCTCGCCGCCGGTTCCGACGAATTGATTTTGTTCATCGACATCGGCACCAACGGGGAAATAGTCCTTGGAAACCGCGAATTTATCTTTGCCTGTGCATGTTCCGCAGGGCCCGCTTTCGAAGGAGGCGGGATAAAGCATGGCATCCGGGCGTGCTCCGGCGCAATCGAACGGGTTGTAATTGATGAGACAGGGAAACCAGCAATTCACACCATCGGCGATGCGCCGCCCATAGGTATCTGCGGCTCGGGAATTATTTCTGCAATCGCGGAACTTTTCAGGAAAGGAATTATCGACTCAGCCGGGAAGTTCGCCGAAAAAAAAGGAGAATACGCCCTCTGGCCGGGAATCACAATCAGCGAGACAGATATTGACAATTTTATCCGGGCAAAGGGCGCGATTTTTTCCGCTTGCCAAACCTTGCTTGAAAGTGTCGCCCTGTCATTTTCCGACCTGGACAGGGTTTATGTGGCGGGCGGATTCGGACGGTTCCTTAATCTTGAAGACTCGAGGACTATAGGCTTGCTGCCGCGCCTGCCGGACGAAAAGTATAGCTTCCTCGGCAACACTTCGGTCATTGGGGCGTATTTAACGTTGATCTCAGAAGAGCGCCGGGCCAAAGAACAAGAGCTCGCGGCGAAAATCACCTACATGGATTTAAGCAATGAGTATCAATATATGGAACACTATACAGGAGCCTTGTTTTTGCCTCATACCGACAGGAACCTGTTTGTGTAGATTCAATTTAATATGCTCTAATGACCTCCAATCTTTTCATTAGTGACTGCCACCTTCCTGTATGCCGAACATACGCTCTTTCAAATCGAGGTAGTACAAATAATTCTCAGGGGTGACATCCGGCGGGCAGCGGTGGTCGCAGAAAGGGATGTAACCGCCGCGGTGGACATAGGGCTCAAGGCTTTTCAGATACGCCTTGATTGCGTCCTTGCCTTCAAGGAGTTTCATTTTGTCAACGCCGCCCATGATGCGAAGACCCTCGTATTGGTCAAGGAGCCTGCCGGGGTGCGTGCAGGAATTCACCTCAAACGGGAAAAGACAGTTGATGCCGTTTTCAAGAAAAATCGGCAGGATCGGGCGTACATCGCCATCGCAGTCGGTGTACCATAAGTCAATGCCGTGCTTCTTCAGCTTTTGGTTGATACGCTTATAGCGGGGGCCGACTACTTCCGTGAAAAACGACGGCGGCAGGATAGGCCCGTGGTTGAAGCAGATGTCCTCCCACCCCGCCGCGTAGTCGAAATCCACCTTGCCGAGTAGCTGATCGAGCATACCCTCTACCAGCACGCAGCAGGTCTCCACCATGTCTTCCAGCATTTCCGGGTAATCGGCCCAGGCGTAGCAGATCCCCTCAAAAGTCAGCAAGTCGCGTATCTTGCCGATCATCGAGCCGCAGCCGATACCAAGCGGGTAGTCCCTTGCCGGGGGGTGTTCTTTGATAACGCGATCAACGTCCATGACGCGGCCCGGGCTGTCCGTCCTGAAGCGTTCTTCCTTTACGCGCCGCCAGTCCTCAGGTGTCTCCACGGGGGAGCGGGTGTAATGCGGTATGGATGAATGGCTGTCCGCTGCCACCTCGGCCGTAAGGCCGTCGGCGTCCTGGATGATGTTTATATTGCCGCGCCTTTCTATCACTTTTTCCTTAAAAGGCGGATCCATCCATGTATTGCTCGTTACCACTTCGATAGGATCGAAGGATAAAAATTCATCGGCCTCCGCGTTGCAGGTAACGCCGTTCTCCGTAAATATGTTCCACTGAGAGAAATTCTCTTCCCAATAGCCGAACTCCATGTTGAAGCAGCGGTCTACGGGTTTGAAATCCATTTGTTTGTTAAAGCGTTCCCGCGCTGTCATCGTGCCTTTCCATGGTTTACGTATCGGTGCGATTTTCTTTGGCATTGGCATTCTCCTTTACCAAATTATACAATCCTGCCTGTCCCAGCGCATAAACTTACTTCCTGCCTTGCTCCCTTAAAATCAATTAGCAAGCTTCCTGAATAAAGCCTCAAACAGCTTATCCCTGTTTATGTGGAACACATAACGGTAAAAATGACGGGTGGGATCAAAACTGTAATGATGATCATATTGCGGGATGGGGATATGATCCAATCGATCAAGCATAAAATCTCCGTCAAGGAGCCATCCGACCGCGGTAACATCCCAAATGACGCGGGTCCAGTTGAGCAGTCCTCCGTCCTTTATCGCCGACTTCGTGGTATAATCCACAAGGTAATCGCAAAGCGTGTTTTTTCCGGCCAGCCAGTGTTTCAGCTCCGGCCCGCTGGTAGTAAAAGCGGAGACCACGCCCATACAGGGAAGCTGAACCACCGCCGCGCCGCTGTCAAAAACAACTCTTGCGGAAGCCACGTCCTGATACATATTGAACTCTTTTGTATCCGGCCATTCACGGGCATGGCCGCCAAGCCATACTATGACAAGGCGGTCGATGATTTCAGGTTTAATCAAAATAGCCGACGCTATGTTGGTGATCGCCCCAATGGCTATGACATATAAAGGCTTTTCCGGGCTGTAACGCATCGCTTTTTCGGCCAAATCCCGCGACGCCGGGGAATCCACCGGAACTACCTCGGAAGGCAGGTATTTATCCGAACCTCTCTTAACCAGAGGTTTGAGATCATCCCGTTTCATAAGGGAAAGGATGTTGAAAATTTCGTTATAACTTTTTTCCATTCCGTCTGCGGGACTTGATGAATTACTGTTATAAAAAGGCGCCGCGTAGATACCTGCAAGGTTCAGTTTTTCACCTGATTTGATAAGGAAAGCCAGGGCAAACTGGTCATCAATTTCATTGTAGGTATCGGTGTCTATTACCACATCTACGGGGCATGAGGGCTTTCGGAGCCGGTTGATTAAACCTGCATTGTCCTGTTGCATTTCTATCCTCCAGATAAGCCTGTTGAAGTCACATGGGCATTCCCTCACAAAATAGTTTACTAAAATATTTTAGCAAATTGCAATAATTACCTTATCATTAAACATCTGAACTGTCAAGTAATTCTTTCACTTTTGCTATTCATTTATTAATTCATTATATTATATATAATTAGAACATACATAATAAACATGGTAAATTTATTTAGTTCTTTACTAAAATTTTTTATTGCATTGACAAAATCCGATTTAGCAACTAGAATATCGTATGTACCCCCGGATTGTCGACATCGCGAAAGAAGCCGAAGTCTCCCCTGCCGCTGTTTCCCTGGCGCTGAACAACAAATCAGGTATAAGTACGGAAGTCAGGGAAAAAATAGTCACCATTGCAGCAAATCTGGGGTATAGAAACATAAACGCCGCCCAGTTCAACCGTAATGAAAATATCACAATAAAGTTTCTTAAAATTGCCAAACACGGCCATATCGTAAATGAGCGTCATAATGCCTTTATTACTGAATATATGGAAGGCATCGAAACCGGAGTCAGACGTCAACAGTACAAACTGGAAGTTTCCTTTTTTAACAAAGTCCCGATAGAGGAGATAATTGAAAGTGAAAAAGGGACAAGCGCGGACGGCCTGATTATTTTGGGGACTGAGCTTAACGCCCATGAATTAACCTTTTTTTCAGAACTTAAGCTGCCTATTGTTTTTATTGATACCTACTTCCCCCAGTCTGTTTATGATTGTGTCGATATGGACAATGTTGATGGTGTATTTAAAGCCGTTCAGTATTTATACAATAACGGGCACCGGAGCATAGGTCTCGTTAAAAGCAGTTTTGATACCCGAAATTTCCGTATGCGGGAGTACGGGTTCAGGGAAGTTATGGAATATTTTTCCCTTCCGGTTAAGGAAAAATCCATTGCCAGTGTGGACCCGACTTTTGAAGGGGCGTTAAACGATATGGGAAAATACCTTAATAAATCCCGCGGCCTTCCCACGGCTTTTTTCTGTATGAATGATATTATCGCCTATGGCTGCATCAAGGCGTTGCGCAAACAGGGTATCGGGATACCTGATGATGTCAGTATAATCGGGTTTGACGATCTTCCTTCCAGCAGCCTGGCGGAACCGCTCTTGACTACTATCCGGGTTTCAACACGGAGAATAGGACTTAGGGCCCTGGAAAAACTTTCGGAACGGATCTCAAGCCATTCGGACGAAGTACCGGAGAATATCTTAATCTCGGGACGACTAATTGTCCGGAACAGCGTCAGGCTTCAATGAAAACACTTGTTTACGGCGCTCTCAATATCGATCTTGTCTACGCGGTGGACAGCATTGTAAAGCCGGGTGAAACCGTCTCAAGCTCCTCCCTGATAAAAGGCGCGGGCGGGAAAGGCGCAAACCAGGCCGCTGCATTGGCAAAGGCGGGTATTGAAACCTATATAGCCGGAAAGATAGGTTATGACGGAGAATTTCTCCTTCGCCTCCTTGAATCCTATGGGGTACATACGGAAAACGTAGTTCAGTATGAAGGCCCCAGCGGCCATGCTTTTATTCAGGTTGATAAGACCGGACAAAATTCCATTATACTCTTTGCGGGCGGAAACGGCCTTGTGACTCCGGCCGAAATTGATCAGGTTCTTTCGTTATTTGAAAAAGGTGATCTGGCGTTGCTACAAAATGAAATTGCAAACACAGGCTACATTATGGAAAAAGCAAAAACCCGAGGGATGAGAATAGCGCTTAACCCCTCGCCCTGGAATGAAAAGGCAAAGACTTTACCACTGACATTGGCGGACATACTTTTTGTAAACGAAATTGAAGGCGCGGGTCTGGCAGGGCTAAAGCAAAGCGCTTCTACGGAGAATATTCTGAACAGCCTATGTTCTGTTTTTCCTGAGACTGAAATTATCCTTACCACAGGAAAAGAGGGGGCTCATTATGGCTTTGGAAAGATCAGGGCAAGGGGGAAGAGTTTCGATGTCCAGGTTGCAGACACAACCGGAGCGGGAGACTGTTTCTCCGGCTATTTTATTGCCAGCCGCGAAAACGGTAAATCCGTCCAGGAATCTCTTGATATCGCGTGCAAAGCCGCTTCCATTACGGTCTCCAGAAAAGGAGCAATGGAATCTATCCCTTTTTGGAAGGAAGTTATTTAATTAGCCGCTTATTTGGGACTCCACATCAACGCATTGTACGGGATGTTACCATTGGGAATCTGGCATAATTACGTTTATTACCGGGATCCTGTGCCGGAAAAACGCTTTGCGGTAAGCGTGCGGAACGTGCTGTTCCAGAACCTGATCTGTTCAGGTGAAAATGTCATTGCCGTTATCGGAGAAAACAAATCGGTCAGAGATATTTATTTTGATCACATACTATTTGAATTAAAGGACAGCAATAATCTCGCCCTGAAAGGGAGAACCGTTGACCTTTCCCCGGGAAATCAGATTGCGGAGCTTCCGGACAATGGCAATCCCTGCTGGTTATTTATCAAAGACGCGGAAAGAGTAGAAGTACGGAACGTTACAGTTCTGCCCTTCCACGGCCAAACTCCGGGGATATATGTACCATAAATAAAGTTTATACGAAAAAATTCCGTAATTTAAAACGCTTTTCTATGCCTCTCAAAATTTTACATTTAACTAAATATATTTTAGTTAAATAAAACATTTTTGATAAATGTTGACATTTCGTAAAAATCTGATAAAATGTACTTAATAATTTATAAGAAAATTTTTTATAAGCGTCATGATAGGGGCGGTTAAGGGATAAAGAAACGTATGATACACAGTATGGCGGAACAGGAAAAAGACAGGGTGATTCTCCGGGAACTGGCCGCCAGAGTAGCGGAAATTGCCGCCCTGCCTGTACAGGAAGAAAAAAAGCGGCTCTGGAAGGCCCTTAACGGATTAAAGCCGGAACGCCCCATGGTTACCATCGACCAGGTCTGCTGGAATGAAATGGATATTGATGGCAAACTCGTCCTGCGCTGCGAAGATCCCGAATGCCGGGACTATGAGGAACGTTTTCGCCGTATTCTGTTTCAGTGGGAATATTTTCCCGTGGATATGGTAGTAGAACCTTCAATCAAGGTTCACAGGGCGGTGACCAATACCGGTTTTGGCATTACCAATCAGGAACATACCCTTGTCACCGCCGGCAAGGAAGGGGTGGCCAGCCACCGGTATATAAATCAATTCAACTCCATGGATGATTTGGAAAAAATAAAGACTCCTCAAGTTTCCCATGACGTGAATGAAACCAGGCGGCGCATGGGATTCGCGGATTGGCTTTTTGGCGGGATCATGGCGCTTCGGGAAGAAATGCCGGATGTTTATGGAGCGCCATATAATCTTTCTATATGGGACCCCATATCTTCCTGGATGAGTGTGGAAGGCGCACTTTACGGACTGATTGATAATCCTGATATGATGCACGCCATGGCAAAGAGAATAGCCGGATGCCTCCTTGCCATGCTGGATCAGATGGAAGAGCAGGGCCTTCTTTTCCGCAGTCAGGCCCTGATCCACTGTACCGGCGCGTTTACCGATGATCTTCCGGCGCCGGGTTTTGATCCCGGCAAACCCCGGACTCAGGATATCTGGATGTACGGCCTTGCCCAGATGTTCGCCACGGTTTCCCCCGCGATGTTTGACGAGTACGAAATAAATTACATGATGCCCATTTTTGAACGCTTCGGCCTGGTCTACTACGGCTGCTGCGATCCGCTGGACGGAAAAATGAAAGAGGTGCGGAAGATCCCCCATCTGCGGAAGGTATCCATGAGCCCCTGGGCGAACAAGGAACGGGGCGCCAAAGGGATTGGACGGAATTATGTGTTTTCAAACAAACCCAATCCCGCGTTCATTGCTTTTTCCTCTTTTAATGAGGAAATCGTAAGGAAGGACCTGGTGGAAACAAAAGAGATATGCCGCCGTTTTGGCTGCCCCCTGGAATTTATTTTCAAGGACATCAGTACCGTTAATAATGAACCTGAACGATTAAAAAAATGGGCAGACATTGCCATGGCAGTGGCAACTGATTAAGGTATTTTAAATCAGGGTTTGAGGTTGAGCATGTTTAGTCCGTCCTTTTACACTCATGCAGCTATATCTTCAATGTTATGGACGATATTATATCCGGTGCGGGCATCGACGCGAAACATTCCAACGAGGATGTTATAGCTCCCTGGTCACGGTGGATCGACGATTACGGACAAAAAATCGGTAATTTCGGCGGCCTGGATACCGACGCACTCTGCGCTAACAATACGACGGATATTATTTCATATACAACCGGGGTCTACCGCATTTGCGAAAAGAAGGGGCGGGGTGTTGCGATAGGCAGCAGCAATTCCATTCCCGATTATGTCGATCCTGACCGACACAGTCAAATGCTGGACGTTATACGCAAACTCAGAGGAGATTGATATAGAACGTATTATTATTTTTGGAGGAATATATGAACGATTTTACAGTCACCTTTAACGAGATTTCCGATCTGCTTCAAAGAGGCAAGGCAAAGGAAATTGTAACCGCCGTCGAAAACGCTTTGAAAAACGGCGCCCCCCGCGGACATTCTTGAAAAAGGTCTGCTGCCGGGAATGGATGTAAGCTGTCGGTAAGGCCATGATCTGCACGGTCAAAGGCGACCTTCACGACATCGGGAAGAACCTCGTGCGCATGATGATAGAAGGTAAAGGCATCGAAGTTATTGACCTGGGCGTGGACTGCGGCAGCGAAAAAATTGTCGAGGCGGTAAAAGATTCAGATGCCAAAGTCCTCTGCCTGTCCGCCCTTCTCACAACAACCATGATGGCGCAGAAGGACACTATCGAGGCCCTCAAGGCGGCCGGCCTGCGTGATAAGGCAAAGATCATGGTAGGCGGCGCGCCTGTAACACAGAGCTTTGCGGATGAAATCGGCGCCGGCGCATATGCTTCTGACGCGGCAACGGCGGCGGAAGTTTGCAGGGCTTATTACAGCTAAAAGGGTATTATGATTCGAAGCGTGCATTGAAAATAAATGTCCCTATGAATTTGTTCTCAAAGACATTAGCACGGTCAATAATAACCCACAGAATCTTTTTGATTGGATCAAAACAGTGACCGATACGATTGACCGGTATTATGGTTAATGACGAGGTATAGTTATATGGAGAAGCAAACTTGTACCCTGATCGCCGTTATTGCTTTTCAACTATCAGAAGAGCATCTTCATTGAAAGGTATCATTTTTAATATTGATATTCTTTCATTAAATAAAAAACCTGGTTCCAGATCTTTATTCTTTTCCAGGGTAAAAAAGTAACTTTATAATCGCGCATGTCCAGTTTTATTTTCAGCGGGAATGCGTAGGGTATGTATACCGCAATTAATGAACGATCACCCGTGGCGGCAGCGCGGATTTCATTAGGTGCTTCAATCAAATTCTGGCAGGGCCAAGTTTCATAAAGCTCGTATTTTTCAAAAAGCCATTTGACAAAGCCTAAATCCCAGGCTCCTTCAAACTTCAGTGCGCCCTGCCACAAGAAAGGATGGCCCGAAAAGGTAAGATTATTAAAAGCCATACCTTCCTGTTGAAACATCCAGATACCGTGTGCGCCATAACCTGTCCCGGCTTTCGCGCCTGAAAGAATATAAAGATCTTGCACAATATCGGAAAGGTTAAAGGGTTCGCGCCGAAGTATAGTAAAAATGCTGATGGGATTGACTCAGACCTAAGTTTTGACCTGAAAGGTAATTCAAACGGCGTTGAATTTACAGCCTATGATAAAGAAGGGGAGTCCAAGAAAAAAGAAGCAAAGGGGATTCTACGCGTTGAAGTCCGCTTAAAGAACCCAAAAGCCATTCGCAAATACACAAAAGAAACCGTTACATCAAAACAAATAAAAAGTTTGGCTTTTGATAGTAAGGATATTTTTTTA
>JGI24698J34947_10001730_pt1 | contig 11638 bp, 9 predicted proteins | sample TergutMp193P3_FD_34947 | JGI IMG/M metagenome (IMG submission 34947)
GGCAGGGAACTGCGGGGGCTTGCCGAAACGCTCGAACTGGATATCATCGGGCAGGAGGCGATCCGTGTGCGCGAACGGCAGCCGCAATACGGTATCGGGAGCGGCAAGGCTCAAGAGCTGGCGGAAAAAGCCAAGCAGCTTGAAGCGGATCTGCTGGTGCTCGACTGGGACCCCAGCCCCTCTCAACAGCGGAACTGGGAAGAACTTGCCGGAATACCTGTGTTGGACCGGCAGGAGCTGATAATCAAAATCTTCGCCGCGCGCGCCGCTACCCGGGAGGCGGAACTGCAAGTGCAGCTTGCTGAGCTAACTTACCGCCTGCCCCGGCTTGCCCATAAATACATCGACCTGTCGCGGCAGCGGGGGGGGCGCTATGGAACCAAAGGCGCGGGCGAGACGCGGCTCGAAACCGACCGCCGTACGGTTGAACAGCGCATCCACAAACTGGAAAAACAAATCGAAGATGTGGCAAAACAGCGGCAGGTACAGCGGCGGCAGCGGGAACGCCAGAACCTGCCGGTATGCGCCATTGTCGGCTACACCAACGCGGGTAAGTCCAGCCTGCTCAACGCCCTCACCGGCTCCGACGTGCTGGTAGAGAACAAACTCTTTGCCACGCTGGACGCCGCCACCCGCCGGTTTGAACCGGCCCCGGGCATGACGGCGCTGTTAACCGACACCGTGGGCTTTATCCGGCGGCTGCCCCATTCGCTGATTAAAGCCTTCCGCTCAACGCTGGAAGAGGCGTCCTATGCCAATCTTTTGCTCCATGTTCTTGACGCGTCGGACGCCGCGGTCGAAAACTGCTACAAGACAACGGTTTCGGTCTTGCAGGAACTGGGCGCGGGGGAAATTCCGGTCATCACCGTGCTGAATAAGGTGGATTTATTGCAGGATTCGGCGCAAATAGAAGCCTTGGTCGCCCAATTCCCCGAAAGCGCGGCGGTTTCGGCAAAAACGGGCGCTGGGCTGGACGACTTAAAACGTCAAATTATCCAAAAGTTAAAAAAATAATGCCAGGGTTGGACATTGCCCCCAAAATAGAGTATATTGAAAGAACAGGAACATATAATGAAGAAAGTGTTTGTCTTTTTCGCGGTTATACTGCTGGCTGTCCTTCTAATCTTTGCGTGTGAACTGCCTTCTTCCATAAAGTTCAAGTCGGACGATTTCAAAATAAACGCTCCGGTAAAAATAGGCCGCGTTAACCTTGCCACGGTAATATCAGCAATGGTCAAAGACGCTTTTCCCGAAAGTTTTGAAGTGTATGACATGGTCGATCATCAGGATTTCCAGGCGTTTTTAATCGGTTATGAGATGGTCGTTATGGAATCGTTTGACCCCGATGAATACCTGGATGATATCAGAAGACAGATGGACAAAATGAACCAACTTGCGTCTAACGGACAAACTTCCAGCTCAATAACCATAAAAAATATGACCACGCCGCTCCTGGAAAATGATCCATATCAATATTTTGACATGACCAAATTTTTTGAAAATATGCGGACAACAATCAATAACAATTCCTGCCTGGAAACAAGCGGCACGATCCCATCGTATACGCCAAGCACTCTATCACAGCCGGTTCCCTCCATACCGGCTGTGCTGCAAGATCTGCCCGCTTTTATGGCTTTCGTAGGTGGTGGCACCAGCGGCGAGTCTAATTTCGATTCGATTGAGGTGGATGAAGGCGAGATAGAGTTAAATATCTGGCTGGAAGGAGTGTCGGACCCTAACCTCACCGTTACACTTCCTGGCATAGAATTGTGGAAGGCACCCAGTGACCCTCTCGTCGCCGGTCCTCCTATACCACCGGCGACGCTCTCTTCCGACAATAACTATTCGACTACAGTTACGGTAAACATTGATGGGGTAACGATAACAAAGTATAATCCGCCCCAATTCTATCTGGGTAGCATAATGAGTGAGTACGCTGGAAGTACTTCGACAAGTGTTAGTAGTTATAAGTTGTTTGTACGGCCGCAGATTAAAGAAGGTATATTCCTGAGTGATGCATTTGCTCTAAAAAGGGGCACAACGGATGACAAGATACCGGATGAGATCGCTGAAAATATCGAAATGACGCCTGATGCTCATATGGTTAACGCGCAAATCAAAACGGGAAAATTCAGGATGACCGTAGAATCGCCCCATTATATAAACCCAAATACAAACGCCGACAACGGACTGAATATTGGATACCAAATTGTTATGCAGCAGGCTCCGCCAGACTACAATCTTCCGTCTTCACAGTGCCTTAATAATATAGGGTTCACGGACACAGATTATTTACTGGATGACCATTGGATAAGCGGGAAACTACTGACGGTTAAGCCCTTCCCGGATAGCAAAATAATTATCACCGCCGACGATGTTAACGGTTCTACCTTTAAACTTGTTGGAAAGCAACTGCTCATTAAAATGGACATGGGCATGGATATTGAGGAACTGAAAAAAGTCCGCTGGAAAACAAAAGATGAACACGGTGACCCCATACTTCCCATCGAAGTTCCTCCCCTGGACTTTTCGAGTAACGATGACGCTCCCGTTATTAGAAGCATTAATTTTACTAAAATGCAGATGGATGTTGATTTTCTGGCGCTGCCGGAAGAACTGGAAGGCCATGTCGCCCTTCGGGTAAACAGTCCCCTCCTTGGTTTTAATAATTCCTCTTCTCCTCATCCCAATCCCAAAAAATTGGTACTGGGTGAGGCCAATGTATTTGCCGGCTCAACACCGAAAAGGCTGAATGTTGGCGACAGCCCCCATATAGAAATTAATGCCACGCTTTTACCGGTTATTGACGGGCAGGTGCAAAACGAAAATTTCCCGTACATGGAATTTGGCGAAGTGGATATGAGCGGCGGTCAGGACAAGGTACTCAATATTTACGCGGTGATCAACCTGGACTATGAGTGGGACGAGGCGGAAGTAAATATGCATGCCGCTCTCAAAAACTCGAACAGGGATGATCCCGAAGGTATAGTTCCCGAGGATGCCGAAGATGCGGTGGATCTCTCCGATCTTAAAAAGTATATGCATGGTATTACCTTTGGCGGCGGCGTTCAGGCTAAAGTATTTTTGGGCGGGCCGCATAAGTTGATAGAAGCAGTCCAGCCCAAGATTGATTTTTGGGCGCAATGGGAAGATGATAATCTGGGAACACAAACAGAGTTACTGCTTACCAAGCATGAATTCAAAATTGGCGATGTGCTTCCCAAACTGCCCGGAAAGGACTCCCGCGGTGAATTTGTGTATTCCGGTCTTGCCATGCCGGAGCCTGACAAGGGACTGGTACTGACCGGCTCCTTTAACCGGATATTTTCATCTGTGCCGCGTAATCTGCGTTTTGGTTATGAAATGATATTGCCGGGCGATGACAATCCGTTAACTGTCACCCATGATACGTTTGGCGATGACGTTGAACAAGACGCGGGCAAAATGAGGGCGCTGCTGGTAATATTGCTGCCAATGGAATTTATAGCCGAGCCGGGCGGCTATTTGGCCATACCGGATTTATTCGAGGAAGACGAAGATCTGTTTAGCAGAAAAAGCCCGGAGGATTCTTCCCTTTTTACCGGCGTCAATATCAATAAACTGAATATGCGAATGAATTTTGGATATTCATTTCTTTCAGGATCAAACCTGCACTTTGACCGGCACGATGTATTGTTCGGTGAAGACGGCCTTCCCCTGGGAGAAAAAAACAGCGTAAAAATAACCTTTACCGGCAAACAGCAAAATATTATTAACAAAAATTTAATTTATCCTGATATTAAGTTCGTGTTTCCCAGGGAAAGAACACTGCGAATAGGCAGATATTCTTTGCCGCTCAAAATTGTTCTTGACGCAAGCGGCAGTTATACGCTGGATCTTGACGATTTCGATTGGGGTAACTGACGTTATGCGCAACTTGCCGAAAGCGTCCTTCCTTGTTCCTGCTCTTCTGCTTGCGGCAGGGGTTTTTCTGCCGGCGCAGAACGATAACGCTTCTTTCGGCGACGGCACCGGTTTTCCTGAATTGAGAGAAGAGCCACCGGACTTCCCGCAGGCTGGAGAAGAAAAAGAACTGGAAACGCCGCAAGCGCCGGAAACGCCGAAGGAAAAGCAAAAATTCCGCTTTAAGAACCGCATGGTAGAGATGAGCATTGCGAGCGTTGGCCTTGATTTTTCCAATGATTTTATTGCCGTGTCGGATATAATAAGGAACCCTTTTTATTTGCTGGTAAATATAAACGATGTTATAAAGGATCCCGGCCTTATCTGGGAAGACCCCATTGTTGTCAACATGGATAATTTTTTCGACGGCTTTAGATTTAATTTTGATACGGTTGTTAAGCCCGTCTCGCTTAATTTTAACTGGAAGGACAAGTGGGGCTTCGGCCTTGATATTGCCCATATTGACATTACGGGGAATCTGTCGCTTTCGGGAAATGTCGTAACCTTCAGCGAAACCAAAAAAGACCAATTCGGCGTGGGCGGGGCGGTTTTTGTCGATGTGGGGGTGCCGGTATTTTTTTATTACAATGATTTTAAGATAAAATTAAGGCCGGCAGCCTATGTGCCGGTAGTCTACACTGAACCAAAAGTTTCCTATAAATTTACCAATATTGTGAAAGAAATTGACAATGGGGAGTATATTGAAAAGGTTGAAGGGACGCGTTATGACATTAAATATGAGATGAAAGTTTATTCTTTGGTGAGCATGGAAGGAATACAGGACGGAGATATGAAACCCATGGCGCAAAGACTGCTGGACAATGCCGGGGATATTCCAAAACATTTAGGTTATGATTTCGGGCTGAGCGTGGAGTATCCCTGGCGCTATGACATTGACATTGGCGTGGATGTGGTTAATATTCCCGTTCCCTTTGCCGGAGCAAGTCTCAACCATTATATGCAATTAAACGGTTCGGTGTGGGCGGATCTCAGCGGAGTTAATGTTACGGATCATCTGGAGGACGAAGAAGGTAACACGAAAAGCATGGACGATCTTAAGGGAACGGCTTATGATTTTCCCGATGAGTTTACGCCTGAATACAAATATAACGCCAACGGCAAAAAAATATATCGTCCGTTTGCGATGGTGTTTTATGCAAATTACCGCCCTTATGAATCGCACCCGCTGACTCTTATCCCGTCGCTGGGGTTTTCCATTAACTTCCTGTATCCGCAAATTGCCGCGATTGAGGGCGGCTTAACCGCCCGCTTCGATGCCAATGCGGCGAATATGTTTATTACCACCGCGGGCATACACTACAATGACCGCCGGTGGATAAACAGCATTGGCTTCATCATGAACCTTCGGGTGGTTGAGTTTGATTTTGGCATATCGTTTCAATCACAGGACTTTGTCAGAAGCTGGCAGGGCGCGGGTCTGGGCATTAACCTTGGCCTGAAATTCGGCTGGTAGAACCCTTCACCGCCACAGGCGCAGTTCCGCCCGAAACGCCGCCTGCCCGTTGTGCCCCTTGCGTCCTTCAAAAGCGAACGCGTCACTTTCAATGTGCGCCGACCAGATTTCAGTTATCTCGTCGGGTAAAATTTCATTGAGGTAGTTAATATCCAGCCGCATGCGCGCCGCCTGTTCCAGCAGGGCGGGATCAATCGTATCCTCTATCCACCGTATGTAGCTCACATTGTTGACATGGCCGTTGTAATCGACATCGGTATACAGCGCCTGCCGTTCCGCTATTTTTTGTAAGGATGAAGGGCGTTCTTCAAGGTTAACGGCGGCGGCCAAAGCGTCCTGTCCTTCGTTTTGGGGCAGGTTGTCCATTATGGACTGCGGGCGCAGGGGGCGGCGTTTTTCCATGTCAATAATCAGCCAGCAGCTTCTCGCCTGAATCACGGGGTTATCCGCCGCGTCGCGCATATCAAAATCGCGCAGGGCGAACAGCTTCTCGCCGCCCCGCGGCCAGGTGCGCACCGTGACGGTTTCGCCGTATTGGGGCCGCCGGTTGATCAGCGTTGACATACGCGACAGTATCCACACCTGATTTGTCCGCGCCATCGCTTCCCGCCCAACCCCCAGATTTTCAGCGTGGCTTATTGCCGCTTCCTGAAAAAAGTCGAGCGCCGCGTCCAAAGTCATGGCGTCCGATTTGTCGATGGCGCCAAAGCGCACCGCGCAGTTTTCCGTCCAAATAGCCCTTTTTTCCATACCTGATATTGTAAAAAAAAAGGAAAAATTGCAATATGCTGAAAAATTTTTATTGAACAAATATTGAATCTATGATAGTATTGAAAAATGCCTTCATATTTTAGCAGGGAAAAAGCAAAAGACACCGTAGACCTTATTCTTGACAAGATCAAGACAGAAGCGGATCCCGGTTTGCTTGCCGACTATTATACCCTTTTCAAGAAGGAAGTTTCCCTGTTTAACCGTTCCAAAGTCGCGGCCTATCTGCTGATGCAGTACGATCAGGGGAGGAGCAGCCGTTCTTCCAGGGGAGGAGACGCTGTAGCGTCAGACGCTCCGCGCTACCCGCCGCTGGCGGAGGAAGAATCAAAACGGCTTTTTTTCAGCATAGGGCGGAGCCGGCGGGTTTTTCCCCGCGAGATCATTGGCCTTATCAATACCAATACGCCGGTCGCGCGGGAAGACATCGGCGTTATCCGTATTCTGGACAACTATTCATTTGTTCAGGTACGGGACACGGCTGCCGAAACCATTATCGAAGCGCTCAACGGATTAAATTTCCGGGGCAGGCCGCTTACGGTCAACTATGCAAAATCGCGCTCAGAGCAGGACCAGGACCATACTGAGGAAGAAGATATTTAGTCCTATTCCCGCAAATAATATGATCCATGAAATTATTTCCATTGTATAGGCGGCGATTTCGCAGCGCTTGGCAATTATTTCCGGCTTGCCCGGAAGAATCCCAAAAGTAGCAAATGAATCTTGCGGTTGTACCGGCAGTTCTTCGCCGGGGCGCAATGCGCCAAAAATGTACCATAAATCGTTTTCTTTGGCTTTGGTTAATTCCGGCAGCAGCAGGGGGATTTTGCCTTCCTGCGCCTGGGGCGGCAATTCGGCGCAGGTGGTAAAACCGTACAGTTCGCCATTGGGCAAGCTCCCCCTGGGAGCCAGACCCCATCCCGGTTTCAGATAACGCAGCGGCAGACGGGCAAGGTCGCGGTAAGAGCGCAGAATTCTGGATCTCCAGGCAAGGCGGCGGTAGATAACGGTGAACAGCAGTCCCGGCGGTATCATGGGATACAACGGGACAAAAAGCGCCGCAAGAGAAACAATGACCGTTAGGCGAAATGCGGGGCGGGAAAGAAACAACACCGCTATAATAATCTGACAGAGAGCGCCAATAACCAGCGAATAGGGAGTGATGGCGTTCCAGTATTCGCCGCGATGACGCCCCGCCCGGATTGCCCGTGTGGTCAGAGAGTGGTCAGGGCCGTCATAAAAAATCACCATAAGGCGTTTTTCTTTGGTGGATGCAAAGCTCCATCGCCCGTCCTGGCATACCAACAGACCGCCAACATAAACCTTTGCCCCTTCGGTAAACGCGGAAACCCTTTCCCATCGGATTATTTCCGGGGCTTCGTCGCTCGGATCAAATATTTCGGGTATGCCGTCGCCCTTTTGCATGGGCAGCAGGTACGTCTCGGCGTTTTGCAGGGAAACGGGAACGGTCAAGTCGTCGCCGCGTATCCAGAGCGTTTGCCCGCCGGTTACCGACTCAAAGCCGCCGACAAAACGAAACACGGCATGGCCGCCGCTGTCATCCCCTTGCTGCCGCGCATAGCGGCCATAATCAAGCATGGGACTCAGGCGCAGTTCATCAAAACGCTTTCTGAATATGTGCCATTTGTAACGCTTGACCAAAGCCCCGGTCATCGGGACCAGTCCATACCAGAGAATAACCATGCTGATGATGACTAGAAAATCAAATAATCTCAGGGTATTATTCCTCCATGCAGGAAAAAAAGATACGTCATATTATCGTCAGCGATTTTGGCACCAACTGTTGGGTATATCCCCTGGACAGCGCGGACGGGACGTCCGGCGGCGAATGTGCGGTCATAGACCCCGGCGGAGAAGGCGCCCGTATAGTCGCTTTTCTTAACCAACTCCAACTTACCCCCCGGTATATTCTACTCACTCATGGGCACTTTGACCATATCGGCGCGGTTCCGGCCCTTGCCGCGCAATACAAGGAGGGCACACCATCAGGTGCGCTTGAAATCGCCATTCACGCGGCGGACGCTGAATACCTGGGGCCGGATGCCTACGCGGTTCATTGTCGCAGCATCAGCGCCATAGCGGGGGAGACGGCGTATGTTGACGCGCTGTGGGAGGATATGCCCTCGCCGGACAAGCGCCTTGCGGAAGGGGAGAAAATAGGCCCCTTTACCGTGCTGCATCTGCCCGGCCACACTCCCGGCAGTATCGGTCTGTGGGACGAGAAAGCGGGGATACTATTCAGCGGGGACACTCTTTTTTGCGGCAACTACGGTCGCACCGATCTTCCGGGCGGCAACACCGCGCAGTTGTTCGCCAGCCTGAAACGTCTTCTCGCCATGGACGGCGGCATACAGGTTTTTCCCGGCCACGGCCCGGGTACGACAATAGGACGAGAGGCGGCGCAGGGATTGGCTTGAAATTTGCCACAGGTATAGGTATAATACGCTTATGAGCGCACCAGACAACAATTCTGACCTCGTCGGGAAGAAGGTGTTTTTTCTCTATCCCACCATCTCGGTGCAAAACCGCATAGTTACTGAGCTTATTCAGCAGGAATATGAAGTATACGTCGCCAAAAACAAAGAAAAACTCAAACGGGTACTGAGCAAATACCCCGATTCAATTGTCTTTATTGACATCAATGAACAAATGTCCGAAGGCGAGTGGGATATCTGGGTGACCGGAGTTATGGATGCGCCGGATATGAAAGATGTTTCCATTGGCGTTATTACATCCAATGATGATGAGCAGATTATACGCAAGTTCCTTTTGGCGCTCAAGGTTGCCTGCGGCTATACGGTGCTGGGACATGACACCGAGAAGGCCATGACGCAGATAATGGTAGCCCTGCAGAATGTGAACGCGAAAGGCCGCCGAAAATATATCCGCGCGATTATGGAAAAGGGAGAAACCAGCACCACCATAAACCTGCCGGTAAATGGAAATTTTGTTAATGGCATTATAAGGGACATCAGCGTAGTGGGCGTTTCCTGCACAATTGAGGGCAACCCGGAAATACCCAAAAACACCCTATTCAAAAATATACAGATTAGACTCCAAACCAACCTGCTCAAAGTAGAGGGTATTTTGTTCGGCACCCGCATGGACGGCACCGATACCATATATGTCATTCTCTTTACCCAGAGGGTTGATCCAGACATCCGTATGAAAATCCGCACCTACATTCAACACACCCTGCAGCAGAAGCTGAACACGGATTTGGAATAGGGCGGCTCTCATATGGAGGTGCAAAGTGGAACGAATAAAGAAATATTTTTTATTTTTGATGTTTTTTGTTTCGTCTCATGTGTTCTCATATGATCTTTCATATTTAAAAAACGTAATACCACCTGGAAGTTTTGATGCAAGTATATATGAAACAATAGAAGATATAATTGAAAATGGTATATCTGAAAAGCAAAATAATAAAACAACTTTTCTATTTAATGATACAGAAGTAATTATATTAGAGAATACAATGTCTAAAACCAGATACGGTGATCCTGATACAACAATAATATTTATTGATAAAACGCGTAGAATAAGGATAGCAATAACATATAATCAAAAACATGACTATTATAATTTTTCTATTAGGGGATTATGATTTGAAAATATAGATGCGCGCACCAGTGCCTGTCACCGATCCCCGGTAATACAGAGTTTTTCCCACTAACTACGCAAGGCTGAAAATTTTTATCCCTTCGCCCGGGAATTTCTCCTTTACGGCAGCTACAGCGCGCTCAACGGCGCGGGCTTCTTCCTCCTCGCACCAGATCACCAGCCCGAAATTTTCTTCCGGCCAGACTGAGTCCCCCATGCGGGGGCCGGCGGAACCGACCCCTAATATGCTGGGGTATTTGGTGTAATACTTGCCGGCGTTTTCTTTGGCAAGCGCCTCAAGGATGTTTTCTTCAACCGAGTGGTTGGCGATTATTTCAATTCTAATCATCATTTCCTCCTATTTATTTTTTTGCTGTTTGACACGGCCTTCGCCGGCGGCTATTCGTTCACGCCGCGCCGCGGCTCTGGCGGCGCGCTCATCGGCGCGTTTGTTCATAACTGCGTACACCGTCGGCATGAGGAACAGGGTCATCAACGTGCCGAAGGAAAGGCCGCCGAGAACGGTTTTGCCGATGGGCGCTACCATTTCGGAGCCTTCGCCGGGGAAGAACGCCATCGGCAAGAGGCCGAGGATCGTGGTGAGGGTGGTCATCAGAATGGGGCGCAGGCGGTTGCCGGCGGCTTCGACGCAGGCGTCGTGCAGGGAGTAGCCGCGCTTGCGCAGCAGGTTGGTGTAGTCAACCAGCACGATGCCGTTGTTGACAATAACGCCGACCAGCACCAAAAGACCGACGGCGGTCAGTACATTGAAAATAGTTCTGGTCATCAGATAAATCGCCACGATGCCGATTACCGAAAGCGGAATCGTAAAGATGATGATAAACGGATCGCGGAACGATTCAAACAGGCTGGCCATGACGCCAAACACGAGAAAGACCGCCACAATACAAATCAGTATAAAGCGGGTGAACATCTTTACCATTTCGGCATTGTCGCCGCCGTATTCAATAATGACGCCGTCTTCAACGGGAATTTCCGCTCTGACCAGGGCCTGCACCTGCGCCTGCAAAGCGTTTGATTTCGTCCCCGGTTTTGCTCCGGCGGTAACGTGAATAACGCGGCTCTGGTTTTCGCGGTTGATAGTCAGGGGGCCGGTTCCTTTTTCGTATTCGACAAAACTGGAAAGCGCAACTCTGCCCGCTACCTGGCTGTTGATAAAAATATGATCCAGCGAGGGCAGAGCATTGCGATCCGCTTCGGCGAGGATTAGGATCACGTCGTAGTCCTTGCCGCCTGTTTTGTATCTGGTCGCGGTAATGCCATCCACCGCGGCCTTGATCTCGTTGCCTACGGTATAGGTATTCAGTCCCAGCGCGTACATTTTCTCGCGGTCAAGTTTAATTTCAATTTGGGGAAGGCCGTCTTTGAGATCGACCTGCGGTTCCATAACGACATCGGAGAGTTTTTCTCTCAGCAGGGTGGCTATTTTTTCACCTAACGCCTTGCCTTTCTCTAAATCTTCGGTACGCAAAATTATATCTATCGCGTTGCCGCCGCCGAATCCGCCAAAGCCGCCGCCGAACGAAAATGAAACGCCGGGAATCTGGTTAAAGTAAGGCCGCAGTTTTTCCTTGATTTCATTGGCGCTTTCGATCCTTTCCGAAAACTTGGGCAGGTTTATGCGCAGGGAGCCGGAATTGCTGCTTCCGCCCGCGCCGAACATACCGCCGCCGCCGGCCCGCACAACCAGCGTATCATAACCTTTAATTTCTTTTTTAACGATCAACTCAAGCTGTTTCAGGATCGCTTCCGTGTCCTGCAGGGGGGTTCCCATCGGGAGCGTTGCGGTAATGCTCACATTGTCCTCAT
>JGI24698J34947_10001731_pt1 | contig 11638 bp, 13 predicted proteins | sample TergutMp193P3_FD_34947 | JGI IMG/M metagenome (IMG submission 34947)
GGGGGGGGGGGCTAGGGGCGGCCTATCCGCGCCGGGGGCCAGAAACGGAATACCGGCCTGCCGATTATTTGCTTTGCGCTAATCGGCCCCCAGGTGCGGGAATCGCCGGTATTTCCCCGGTCGTCGGAAACGACAAAATATTCGCCGGGGCCGAGCGTCCGTGTATCCATGTAGCCTGAAAAGGGAAGCGTCGCGTCCCACAGGGCCGGTATCTGGGGGATATTCGGATAATAGGGCCTCTCGGAAAGTTCAAATTCGGTCAGGGTATAGACGCTGTCCGCCGGCCGCACGCGCAGGACAAAGTTAACCATGCTAATCTCGTCGCCGGGAAGGGCGATAAGGCGTTTGATATACAGATGTTCTTCCGTTCGGTCAAGCGTAACCTGCTGCGCGGTAAAGAAACGCACCAGATTATCGGCGATAAACAGAACCATGTTCCGGTCTTCCCCCCGCCGGGTATCGATGAGGACGATGTTCCCCCGTTTGAAGGGGACGGCTTCGTCAGTTTGATTGATGGCGGCGATGAGGGAGGGCAGAACGGTGGATGCCGTCAGCAGCCGGTCTCCCGAATACAGCCCCGGCTGCATGGAATCGTTATGCAAAACCCACACGGAAAAGAACAGCGTGGTAATCGTGTTATACAAAAGATACAGGGCCAGCAGGATCAGAAAAACCCGCAGCAGTTTGTGGCGTTCGTGTTTCTGCGCGGCGTATGAATATTTAAGCGCCTTGTCAAACATACTTTTGCACCTTTACCGAATCGGCCCTATGCGTCTGAAGGGCCAGAATATCAACGCGCCCTTGCCGAGCACCTTTGAAACCTGTACCGGCCCAAAGTAGCGCCCGTCGCGCGAATTATCGCGGTTGTCGCCCAGCGGGAAGATGCGCCCCTGCGGCACGTACCAGCCCAGCGAATGCCGCGCCGACCATGACGCATAACGGCGGTCGTGGGGCATGGCGCTGCGCAGGGTTTCCAGCCACGCTTTTTCATGGGCAAGGTAGTCGGGGTAACGGATGTTGCTGACCGATGCCGTCGCCGTCTGCAGGCGTTCAGGTACGGGCAGCCCCAGGTCCTGCCACGCGGCGGCCTTTCCCGCCATTTCCAGCGCCGGGTATTGATCTTCCCTCATCAGGCGGCTTATCTCGTGCCGCCAGCCGCGCTGCGCGGTAAATTCCCGTTCATGTATCCACCGGTCCTCTCCGGAAAAGCGGACCTTCATCTCGCCCTTTTCCATAATAAAATGATCGCCGCCCATGCCAATCGCCCGTTTTATCAGAAAGTGCGCCCGCGGCTGTCCCGATTCGTCGCGGTCAATATCCACCAGCGAGATGGTCAGCATGAAGATCACCCGCTGGGCGATGTCGAACACCGGCCCCCGCGAAATGTAGGAAGGATTTTCAAAAATGATAATATCGTTACGCGCGGGTTTTATGGGGCTGGGCAGTTTGAACAGGCCGGGCAGCAGTTCCGGCCCATAGATGAGTTTGTTGACAAATATCCGGTCGCCGATGAGCAGGGTGTTGATCATGGAGCCGGAGGGGATCACATAGGCCTGCAGCAGATACTGGTTTGCCAGCAGCACCATACCCGCCGCCCAGACAAAGGCCTCGATCCAGTCCAGAACGGGATTTTTCGCCCGCTGTTTTTCCCTCTTGATACGCCGGACCTGCTTCCGCCGCGTCAAAAACGCCTCGGCCAGACTTTGGAGACCATCGAAAAAATCCTGCTGCTTTTGGGCCATGGGGGATTATAGCATGATAAGGGGGCGAATGGGAATGGGGGGTATTTAAAGAATAAAAAACCACGGAGTACGCGGAGTTTCACGGAGGAAAATACCATTTCGTATCACAACTCCGTGTACTCCGTGGTTAATTATTGACACGGTAATTATTGCGGTCTACAATAGCACCATGCTGAAAAAGTTGTCGTCTGCGCCGGATTCTGGAGAGCAGGCTCTGCCTGAGGATCAGGTGCGGCTTAAACCCATTCTGGGAATACGGCCGGGGGTGTACCTTGCCGCTGCCGGGGTGGCGGTTATTTTGATAGTTCTGTTTTTCATTGTACTGTACCCCGGCATTGCCCGGCCCGGAGCGGTGGTTGTTTTTACCAGCGAACCGTCAGGGGCCGCTTTGCGGGTTGATGATATCTACGCCGGCAGTTCGCCATGCAGGGTTTTTGTGCCCAAGGGAGAGCATATTATCGAAGCGGTGCTGCCCGGTTTTGAAACGGAACGTGTTGAGTGTACCATACCGTCGCGGTTGTTTGCCTCGGCGCTGTTTCCCCGGCGCTACGATGTGAGCGTTACATTGGCCGCTGCCGATCCGGCGGCGGCGCTGGCAATAGCCGCCTATGATTACGCGGCGTGGACTTTTGGCGGCGAACCGACCGCGGCGTGGCAGATACCCATGAGCCTTTCCGAAGGGGTTTACCGCGTTGGCCCTGCCGCTTCCGAAGCGGACGGCATCATTGCCGCCGCCGCCCGTTTTGCCGTAACCCGCGCCGCCCTGCGCGATCTGGTCAGGGCATCGGCCCTTGCCGAAAACGGCGGCAACGTTCCCTCTCCGTTAACCCTGTCCCATGCCGCGGCGCAGGCGGCGGCTTTTCTTTCGCGTAACGCCGGCAGCGCCGCCTGGCTCGCCGATACCCTGCCGTTGGATTCCGCCGCCGTGCTGATCTCGTCCGCGTGGTACCAGAATCAACTTGCCGCTTTTGCCGGTGTCACCGCGGGGGAAACGCTGGCGGCTTTGCCGGCGGGCAGGACCGCGGCCCTGCCGGTAAGCCAGATTCGCGTGGGCGGCCTGTTGTTTATCGGCATGGACAGCGGCGTTGTGGTACAGGGGGAGTCGTTTCCCCACCGGTCGCCGGTAGACGCCTTTTTCGTGTGCGCGGAGGAAGTTCCCTCGCCCGCATACGCGGATTTTCTTGACGCTAACCCCCGGTGGCGCCTGCAGCAGCGTGAAGACCTGGAAGAGCAGGGGCTGGCCAGCGGCGATTACCTTGCCAATTTTGACGACAGCATTCCGGCAGGCGGACGGCGCGACACGGGGGTAACGGCCGTCTCATGGTTTGCGGCGCAGGCTTTCTGCGAATGGCTGACCGGCAAACTCCCCGATTCGTTTTCCGGCTGGGAGGTACGGCTTCCCGCCGAGGCTGAGTGGGAATACGCCGCAAAGTCCGCGCAAAGGTGGGGCGGTGGAATCGCCGCCATGGAAAGCGGCGCGTGGGAGTGGTGCGCCGATCCCTATGCGCCCCTGCCGTTTATTGCCGCGCCGCCCCAAGCCATAGCCGCCGTCGGTTCGCCGGAGCGTTCGGTTCGCGGCGGTTCGTGGCTGAACTCCGCCGGTTCGATTAACGTAGAAACGAGGGCATTTCTCCCTCCGGTAACCTGTTCGCCGTTTGTTTCATTTCGTCCGGTTATTGCCCCCAGCCGGGCAGCGCCCGGCCTGAGTAACTGATGGCCGAAGGGGTAAAAGTAATAGCCGTTAACCGCAAGGCGCGGCACGACTATTCGGTGGACGATACCTATGAGTGCGGCATAGAACTGCTCGGCACGGAGGTAAAATCCTTCCGCGACGGAAGAATATCCTTTCCCGATGCGTGGGCGGAGGTCATCAAGGGCGAGATATGGCTGCGTTCCCTGCGCGTGGCGGAAAATCCCTTTTCGTCAGTATTTAACCACGACCCCGACCGCAAAAAACGCCTGCTCCTCCACCGCGACGAAATTAAACGCATACACCGCAGGGTTGAGGAAAAGGGCTATACCCTCATCCCCCTGTCGTTTTATTTCAAGAAGGGGCGGGTAAAGGTAGAGATTGGTCTGTGCAAGGGGAAAAAGGCCTACGACAAACGCGCCGATATCCGCGAGCGGGACGTTAAGCGGGATATTGCGCGCGAGTTCAGAAACCGGTAATATGGGGGCAAGGAGATGGTTATGAAAAGCAGAGCGGGTTTGGTTGTGGCATGTATTGTTATGCTGTTGATGATGGGTTGTGCGCCTGAAAAAAAGGCGGCGGAGACGGTATATGCCGGTCAAAAAAGTGTTAATGATTTTGAAACTATTTTGGATCAAAACCCCAACGGCGTGCTGGCAAATCGTAACGGCGAATCTCTGCGGACGCAGATTATCTCTTTTCAGTTTATTGACGGGAATAAGGTTTATTTTTGTACCGGCAGCGAAAAACCGCTGTATCAACAATTACTCAAATTCCCCGATGTTTCCTATTGCACCTATCCCGATGATTTTGAGCCGGTGTTATCCCTAAACGGAAAAGTAATTTTTACCGATGACCGGGCGCTCAAAGAACGGGTGTTTAACGGCACGGGTTATTCCAGCCGGTTTATCATGAATCATTATAAGTCGATAGATAACCCGAACCTGAAATTATTTTACATCGATGTCGTAGAAATCGAAACCTACGATTCCAGCGGCGCAAACGTGTACAGAACAAAATAAGAAGAGCCAAAAATTTTGAATTTCCTTTGCGTCTTCGCGCCTCTGCGTGAGGTCTTTTCGAGTTAAGTTAGTAGGGTATGTATCCGCTATCGATGATGGCTTGTTTTCCCGCATCTGTTTGCAGCCAGTCGTGTACTTGACGTGCCATTGTCCAGTCATAGGCGCGCGTTACGGCGTATACTGCGGCTGCATACGGATACGAACGGTCGCTGATGGTTTCCCGGTTGGGATAAATTCCGTTAATAGACATGCTTTTTACGTCAACCCCGGTTACCATAAATTCCTTATAATAATATATCGTATAACATATGGCGTTATACTCATGAAAGACCTTATCGACTGCTCCCGACATGGTGAACAGAACGAGCTCGTCGTGGTTCACGGGAAGATTTGCAATATCCACGCCTTTCATCGCCAGCGTTTCCATCAATTCCTGGCTCCCCGAATTACGGTTCCTCACATAGGGAATTATGTCCGGTGGAAAGGCAACATTCCATCCAACTTCACCCCAGCTGGTTATGACGCCCGTATAAATATCCTGTATTTGTGCAGTGGTTAACGATTCTATGGGGTTATGAGGATTAACAATAAAAATGAGGGCGTCAAGGGCAATCGGGGTTTCAGTCAACAAGGTATCCGCATTATCGGCGTATTTTTTTTCATCCGGCGACATGGTGCGCGCGACCAGTATCAGGTCGGCGTCCCGGTCAATCAAATTGATGAATGAGTGATGCGTTTGAGAACTTTTAATTAATGTATTAAATTTTTCGATGTCATTTTTTTTGAGAACGGGCGCTATGCGCCGTAAATTCGAGCCATACTCCACCCATTCATAGTCAATGCCGAATAATGTGCAGGCAATGATCGTATTGAGCGGTTCGGTTGATGTCGAACCGTCTATTTTGGGATAATTGTGAACCGTTAACCCTTCAATATAGGGGCTGGTTAAGCTGTCAAATTCTATGCCGTTATCCACCTCTAAACAGCCGGCCAGTAATATCGCCAGAGCAAAAATGGTTATCAATCTACTCATTTTTATCTCCTTGCTTTGATTATATCATAGAATTAACCACTCCGTGTTCTCCGTGGTTATATTTCTCTCTGTATCTCCGCGTCGCTTTTGCGGATATAGACCGGCCCGCAGGAGGGGTCGGTATTACATTGTGTGATACAATTGGTCTCCCGCGCGATCTGCAGCAGGGTTTGGGCGTTGCCCCAGCGCAGGCCATTGCCAGCCTTGAGGTCGAGCCCGGGGGTGTATACTTTTTCATACAGTAACGGCGCGGCGGGGCCGGTCAGCAGGATGGGGCCGGGGGCGGCGCTGATGGCGGCGCTGATAGCGCTTGCGATTTCATCGGGGGGGGCGTCCATGTCGGGGCACTGGCGTTTGCCGTCTTGATAGAGGGCGCAGAAGAAGGCCCCTTTTTTGGCGTCAAGCGCGGGGACGACCGTGCCCGGCCATGCGGAGAAGGGCCGCGCCAGGCAGTCGAGGGTGGGGATTGCGGCAAAGGGGATGCCAAGCGAAAGGGACAGGCCCTTGGCAATGGCAAAGCCGATGCGCAGGCCGGTGAAGGAACCGGGGCCGCCCATGCACACCACGCCGGAAAGGTCGCGCGGTGTAAGGGCGGCTGTGCGCAGCAGCATGTCGATAATGTCCATGACCAGTTCCGAGTGGCGCAGCCCCGCGTCGGCTTCAAAAAGCCAGGTAGCCTTGGCTGCACCGGCAGGCGCTGCGGCATTTTCGTCCGCGGCAATGGCGACTGAAAACTGTTCCGTGGCGGTGTCAATGGCAAGCAGATTCATCGGCTCTCCGATATTCTTAACAAGCGGCTTTGGGGGCCGGTAATCTCAATCTCCACGGTTATCGCGTCAACGGGAATGGAACGGGGTATGCGTTCGCTCCATTCGATGACGGCGATGCCGGCAGGGCCGCCGATGGCCTCGCCCGCGCCGGTATTTTCAAAATCTTCATCCCCGTTCAGGCGGTATGCGTCAATGTGGTACAGGGGGATCGCCTGCCCGTTCAGGCGGGCGCCGTATTCGCTGACGATGGTATAGGTGGGGCTGGTAACGTTTTCGGTAATTCCCAAAGCGCGGGCGATGCCCCGGGTAAAACAGGTCTTGCCCGCGCCCAGGCCGCCTTTTAAGGCAACGACCGCCCCCGGCTTCAGCGTGCGCGCAAAACATTCCCCCAGGGCTTCGGTTTCTTCCGGTGAGGTGGCGCGGTGTTCAGTCAGGCAATTCTCCGTTATTGTGCATGGTTTCAATCGCTTTTTTCATTTCTCTGAGAACAGGGACAAGGGGATAATCAACTTCATCCAGAAAGGTAACGACAATCTCCTTTTTTCCGGTGGGTTTTATTTCAATGCTAAAATCAATACGGTAATCCGCTTCTTTGCCGGACAGTTCAATGGTCACTACCCCGGTATATAAAAGACGGTAGTAAATCGGAATATCTTTCCTGACGATATCCTTAATGGCGACTACGTTCATCCTTCTTCGACCCCTTTTTTACGTACCAACTACTCTTCTATGCTTCTACTCTTCATACTCGTATACCATAGCATTTATTGAATTAAGTGATCTACGGGGGACTTTGAGGAAATGCGCGTGTATGATCGTGTTGACCCCGTTGCGGCTGATTCGCAGAACTTCGCCCAATGCGGCGATAGTTGACCCGTCGTTATGGACAAATTCAACTTTTACCCGCTGCCCCTGGTTTACCGATGAGGTGGTTTTTATGGAGCAGCCGCCGATGGAAATATCCATAATCTTTCCGGCATTCCGCTTCTTCTCAACAACCGATTTTTTGGTCTTGGGGTCGGGAAAAACAAAATAGAAACCGGTATCAATAATGACCTGGCGTCGGCGGAAACGGCGTGCGGAGAGTTTTTTGATTTGTCCGGAGTGGGCAAGCTGTAAAGCCGGGCCGTCCACCGTGTCCGTGGTACCCAGGACGCGGGTGTCAATGGAGAAGGCTTTGCTGGATTTGGTATACAGGGCGAGAGACGCCTTGCTCCCGCTGGGGGGGTGAATCCGGCTGCCCGCGCTTCTTTGGGGGTTTTCAACAATCAGGGTGTCTCCCTTTGAGGAGTATACCTTTACCGGGTAGTTTACTTTGTCGATGGTCAGCACCGCGGGCGTTTTTTCCGGTATCTGGCGGGTTGAAGTCGTCGACGAATTGTCCTGGAAGTGGGCTTCGATAAGGTTTCTCGCGGAGAACAGCACCGAAAGCCGTTCGTTGAGCTCTTCATCGCTGGAGGAGGTACGTTCGATAAGCCGGTAGGTTCGCTTGAAATGCTGATCCACCAGGGAAGGGTTACTGAGCACCCGCTCGGGGTCGTTGACGCTGCCTGAGCGCAGGACATAATCAAGCATTTTAACCTGTTCGCGGTTAAAGCCCATATCATTGGTCAGGCGGTGCAGGGTAAAGCCGGAAAAACGCCGCGGCCCGTTGGTCGCTATGTGCTTGGCGCTTCCCTTGGGCTGGAGCTTGTCTTTGAAGACATTGAGGAGGATAAGGGCTATAACCACTATCCCTATGCCGATGGCAAAGTATTGCGCATCGGAACTTTGACTGTTCTTCGCCTTCCAGAACTGACTCATGTCTGCCGACTGCAGAGGAAACATAGATAAAATACCTATAAGGATATTCATAGCTCTCTCCTTGTTATAGCATCTAATATGGCATTGTGTAAACGGTGTAAACGGGGGGCCATCTCATATTCGGCAAGGTCCCCGACCAGAACCGTGTCATGCTGCTCGTAAGCGGCAAGCAGTTCCCGCAGGGCCGTGCCAAATTCGGTAATATAGGTGGTAATGGAGGCGTTTTCAACGGTTATTTCCTCCACGGGGAACCCCGCCAGTTTGAGTATATTGAAGATACGGAATATCTTTTCCGCGATGCCGGAAAAGGCGCGTACCGTTTCCGCCGCCCGCGCGTCCTTGCCGGTCTGGATATCCAGGGAAAGTTCCTCAAGGCGGGCGCAAATTTCATCGACCAGCGGCCCGGTTTTGGCTATTTCCGCCGCCGGGTCCCGCAATTCGCCCAGCCGCTCCTCCAGCAGCAGGCGGAAACCCTGGGGGCTGACGCCTTCGCCGGAAAATACGGTAACCGCCCAGTCAAACAGGTCGGGGCTTTGGTCGGCAAGCAGCAGGGCCTGCGGGCTTTGCTGCCATTGTGCGGCAAAGCGGCTTTTGTCCTCAAAGCCGGCGGCCTCATACGCGTCGATGTCCTGTATGGTCTGGAGCAGGCTTTCGGCAAACAGCTCAACGATTGCGCAGGTGGTGATGTCAAGGATATCAACGGCGTCGACGCTCCGGTCAAAACAGGCTTCCATAGAACCAGTATCCGCCGCCTCTCCGTCAATGACCAGACCGCTCAGCCGGTGGCCGGTTCCGGCAAGCCATGAATCCAGTCCGCACAGTATTTCTCCCACATTCTTTTCCGCTTCCAGTTGAATGTCGGCGTCCGCGCCGTTTATCCGTATTTTCATGCTTTACCTGTTGTTATTGGCGCGCTGGCTGAAATTATCAAGGGAAGAGGACATCCGCTCCATACGGTCGTAGGCGCTTTCCATGCGGCTGTATTGTATTTTGAGCTCTGCTTCTTTTGCGGCAAGCTGGCGTTCCATGGTGTCAATGCGCCGCCTGTCCTGGGCTACCTGGGAACTGATCGTTCCCGTTTTAAGGGAGATAATACCGCCCAATTCCTTGCCGTCAAAAGCCTTCGAGACGGCGTGCAGATTATAGGCAACGCCCGTGTCAACGAGCATATCGCCGGTCGTATCGTAGGCAAATAACTGGCGGATGGCGGGGAGGTTTTGTTCGATAGCTTCATCCAGCTTTTTTTCGTCAATGTCCAAATAACCGCGCAGCCGCGAGGGGTTATAGCCCGCCCCGGAAGAACGGCTGCCGTTGGTGCTTATCCCAATCTGGGCCAACAGCGAAATATCGTGCTCATCGTCGGTGGGGTAGAGCGAAGAAACCGCCCTTTGCAGATTCGATCTGAACTGGGTTAAGGTCGTATCGCCGGAGAATGCGCCCAGGCGGTTTTTCATATCTTCGGCCTCATCCCGGTCAAGATAGGTCAGTTCGTCAACAATGCGCAGCGCGGCGGCGCGGCGGGCGGCGACATCCGACCCCGCGGCATCCTTCCCCGGCATGGGGGTAAGCAGCACGTTAAGTTCCGCCATCAGGCGGTTGTAATTGCCCACCAGGGAAATAATCGAGTCCTTTACCCCTTCGCGGTCGGGCCGTATCTCCAGCCGCTCCGGCCGCTCGGAAACAGCCCGCGCCGTTATGGTAACGTCGGGAATAATGTCATTGATAACGTTGGTAGGCCGCATCATATCTATCCCCTGCATGGAGATAATGGCGTCCTGGGCGGTTGAGACGGCGGTCATCGATTCCGCCAGCGCCGCGGCCTCGCCGGTAAAGCCGAGGCTGTTTTCGGCTCCGGTTATTTTGGATTCCAGCAGGATTGACCGGGTTCCGGGCTGCACGGTTAACAGGCTCGCGCTGATCTTGCCGCGCCCCTGACGGTTCACCGCATCGACAAACTCCCGCAGGCTGCCGCCCTGGAAATTCAGGGAGATTTCCCCGTTATTTTCGCCCAGCGTAAAGCCGTAGGTTCCGGCTTCGATTCTCATTTTATCGTCAAGGGGAGGGGAGAGCAGGCGGTCCGCCTGGGCAAGCTGCTTTACGGTAAATTGATACTCCCCTTCATCGGCTCCCCGGTTTGCCGTCGCGGTAATAACATTCTCATTGGAGGAAACGGCGGTGCGCTCGTTAAACGGGTTTTGAAAGGAAAACAGCGTCTGGGCGCTTTCGCGGAAAGACGTAACCCGCCGGCCCAAATCCTGCCACCATACGATGCGCTCCTGCTGCTCATCAACTTTTCTCTCGACTTTTTCCTTGGGCGCGCGCTCAAGCCTCATCAGATCTTCGATGAGTTTTTCGCTGTTAAACCGGCTTTTTACACCCGGCATATACACATCAGACATAAGCGCTACCCTCCCGATTCTTGATTTGGCTATCCGCCGCCTTATACTTCTTCGTTAAACAGATAGCCGATAGCTTCTTTCAGCTTTCTGTGTAACCGCTGCAGCTCTTCGGGCGGAAGTACCTTAATCACCTTATCGGTTGTTTTATCAATGACCTTGACCGTTACTTCGTGCGATTGCTGATCGACCACAAATTGGAGTTTTTTGTTAAAGGTCTGGCTGACCTGCGCGATATCCGCCGTTACCTGCCGGATATCCGGCGGCGGCGGCGCTTCCTTCCGATCGCTTCCCGGCACGAGAGCGGCCAATGCGTCGGTGTCAATCCGCGGTTTTTCAAATTTTACCCGTGTTTCGGGCAATTCCAGCGTTGGAGAGTAACTCAAGCTGGAATTTACGCTTGCGATAGGCATATTCATAGTACGTACCTCCATGTAATAAGCGGCGCCGTCGCACGGCACAGCCGCTATAATCCCGCCGTCCCTGGCAGAATCTCAATAAAATCAAACAAAGGAGGGGGAAGGGCGCGAGCTTCCCCATCCTGCGTTCAAAAGACAACGTCCAGAAGTCTCTTAAGCGCTTCTTTACAAGTTGAAAACAGCAAGCTGGCTTGCCAGCACATTAGCCCAGAAGCTGCAATACGGACTGGGTCCGCACGTTCGCCTGTGCCAACATCGCTATTCCCGCCTGGCTGAGTATGGAATCCTTGGTGAAATTCACCGTCTCGGACGCCATATTCACATCCCTGATGCGGGACTCAGCGGCCTGCATATTTTCAGCCGCTACTGCAACGCCTTCAGCCGCAATTTCAAAGCGGTTCTGATAAGCGCCAAGGTCCGCCCGCTGCCGGTTGACTGCTTTTAAGGCGCTGTCCACCGTGCCGATGGTCAGGTTCGCATCTTCAACGGTTCCAATGGAAACAATGCCTTCTTCGCCCTGGTTGTTTTGCAACCCCAGCGCAGTAGCGGTCATTGTACCGATAAAGATACGTTTGCTCTGATCCATGTTGGCCCCGACCTGAAGCTGCATTATTTTGCCTGCCGCGGAATCCACGGCAAAAGCCCCGGTCAGCATATTCATACCGTTAAACTGGGCATGGCTCGCAATCCGGTTCACTTCGTCAACCAACTGCGACACCTCTACCTGGATCATCACGCGATCCTCTTCGGTATAAATGCCGTT
>JGI24698J34947_10001732_pt1 | contig 11634 bp, 5 predicted proteins | sample TergutMp193P3_FD_34947 | JGI IMG/M metagenome (IMG submission 34947)
AAACAGCCAACGCCCCCAGTTTTGAGACTGTTTGGGCGGTTCTGCAAGAGGTCGCCGAACGGCAAAAAGAAACCGCTCGGCGGCAAGAAGAAACGGATCGGCAGTTGAAGGAAACTGCCAGGAAAGCAGCCGAAAGACAAGAAGAAACTGATCGGCAGTTGAAGGAAACAGATCGGCAGTTGAAAGCAAACGCAATGGATTTTAATACAAGGATTGGGGCATTAACCAATCTTTTCGGCGAAATCGCTGAATACACGATAGCTCCGAAACTATGCGAGAAATTCAGGGAGTTCGGGCTTAATTTCCCAAGGGCAAACCCAAATGTCAGCGTTAATGATAGGGATAACAGCATATTTCTTGAAATTGACGTTATGCTGGAAAACGGCGACAAGGCCATGTTAGTTGAAATAAAAAACAAACTTACAACCGAACGCATAAACAAACACATAGAACGGATAGAAAAAATGCGGAAATACGCCGATTTACGCGGAGACAAACGCGTGTTTTTGGGGGCGGTTGCGGGCGTTGTTGTAAACGACGAAGTAAAAAAATACGCGCTGGAACAGGGCTTTTATTTAATTGAACCCTCAGGGGACAACTTTAGAATTACCCCTCCAAACGGCAATCCCAGAGAATGGTAGAATATCGGACTGCAAGGGCTTTGCACGCCGGCCTTGCGGTCTTTTTTAATTTTGGGTCAAGTTTTGGGCGGTTATAGTTGGCACTGTATCAACCTGCCGTTTTCCCGCTCGGTAAGGTAAAGATCGTGGACATAGCCGCCGCTTTCACGGTACAGTCCGGTTTCAAAATCGCACAATCTGTCAAAAACTTCCGAAGTATAGAACGTTTTCATCGCTTCCCGCGCTGAAACGCCCGTTTTTTCCATGCTGATGTTCGGCTTCGTAACATTCCTCAAGGAAATCTATGCCTTTAAAATCTTCAAGGTAGTTGTATGCGTCCTTCTGGTTCAGCTTCTTTACCCTGGCAAAAGCAGAGACGCACATAACATAATAAAGGAGCCGTTTCCCGCTGGCCATGAATTCCATTATATAACCGAAAATATTGAGTTACAAGTTCGCCGGAATTAGGGCGACAAATGCTCACGGGTACGGTATAATAGTATATTATAGAAAGGTACAGACGCTGTCCGATAATTAAAATAGCGTCTGTAAAGGCTCTAATATGGGGATTAAACTAACGGCTGAATGAAAAAATCCGGCTTTTTTTTGGTACTTTTTTCTCTTCTCGCCTCGGCGGTCTGGGGGCAGAATACCTATGTGTGGGCGGGTTACTCGGATACTGTTAATCCTGACGGAGATCATAACTGGTTTACTCCGGCTAACTGGCAGGTTAACGGCAGTACCGCGACGACATACCCGGGCGATGGCAACAGAACCGCCGATATTGCGGTTTTTAACAATGCAATTTCCGGCAGCGCCTATATCAATATACAGGATGAATTTACTTTAGGCGAGCTTCAAATTAACGCAAACGTACAGTTGGCGTTTAGAAACTGGAAGGGCGGGGCAAATACTTATTATGATATTAATGTTACAAATTTAGTGCTGAACGGCAGATTAACCGCCGACCGCGTTGGGTGGGATGATGGTACTAATTCCAATATATTTGATCCCGCTAATCAGGGTGTTGTTTATATTCAAAATTTGACAAGCAGTAACGGCGAATTTACGTCGACCAACTGTACTATAGGTCTGGGCAATAGGTCCACACCGGCTTCTTTTGCGCAGTTGACGATTGCGCCGGGTATGATAACTGTTCATGCCGGAGATTTGATAAACGGGGCGAATAACAGCATAACTGCCGGGGGCATTACGATGGGCGGCGCTCTTAACGGGGGCGGTAATTTATCACTGAACGGAACTGTTACGATAAGCGCGGCGTTGGGCGGGACTACCGCTTTGGGCAGTTTAAACGTAACAGGCCCCGTTGTGCTTAACGCGAATGTTACTACCTCGGGAGTGCAGAACTACAACGGCACGGTACAGTTGGGCGGGGCGCGTACCCTGACCGGGTCAACCGTAACTTTGGGAACGATTACCGGAGGCGGTAATGCTTTGACAATAGCCGGAAACGCTGTGCTGGCGGGGGGCAGTGGAATTGGCGCGTTGCAGATCAACGGAACCGGAAACACCGCCGTTATAAACGGGAATATTACCGCCACTACCAGCGTTACGATAAACGCAACAGGAACGGCAACAATAAACGCGAATATTACTACCACGGGAACGGGAACTCCTCAGCGTTATTACGGGCCTGTAGTGCTGGGCGCGAATGTAACTTTTACTGCGCCCGCGAACAGCACGGTGCGGTTTGACGGTACTGTGAACAGTGACGGGACGGCGCGTTCGCTGACCGTAGCGACCGCGATTTTACGCTTTAGCGCCCTTGTCGGCAATACCGCTCCTCTTTCAACCGTTACGGCAACCGGAGCGGGAAACCACCGGCTAGTCGTGGGCGTTACCACTACGGGCAATCAAACTTATGGAATTGTAAGGCTGGGCAACACCGCGAATACCTCTGTTACCCTTGCCGCAGGTACGGGGACGATTACATTTAACGGAACCATAGGAAGCAATAACACGACGGCTCATGCGTTGACAGTAACGAGTGGGAATGTTGTGTTTAGCGGAGCGGTCGGCGTTAACGGTAATCCAATATCCACCCTTACGGTAAACGGAACCGGGACTACCACGATTGGCGCGGTTGTTAATTACACGACCAGCGTTGCCATAAACAGTACAGGAACCGCCAATATTAACGCGAACGTTACAACCACAGGGACAGCGGGACAAATCTATACCGGGCCTGTTGCGCTCGGCGGTAATATAACATTTACCGGAACCGCGAATAGTACGGTACGCTTTGCAAGTACCGTAAACAGCAATAATGCTACGGCGCGTTCGCTGACGGTAACGACAGCTAACGCCCGCTTTGACGGAACAGTCGGCAGTACCGCTAATCCAATCACCAGCGTTTCTGTAGCCGGAACTTCGGCAATAAACGCGAATATTACAACCACGGGCGCACAGACTTACACAGGAGCGGTAACGTTAGGTGCAAATGTAGACCTTACGGCAAACGCGGGAAGTCTGGTTACGTTTTCGAATACCGTAAACGGCGACACTAATGCGCGGACTTTAACGATAACGACAGCTAACGTTCAGTTTAACGGGGCGGTAGGAGGCATAACCCCGCCGTTATCTATTACCGTAAACGGCGGGACTGTAACGCAGGGCGCAGGCGGGNCGATAACGACTCCTTCCTTGTCGATAAATTCAGCCTCGGCGATAACCCTGACGAATGCCAACAATGCTGTCGGCGCGTTAACAATTACGGGCACGGGCAATCAGGCAGTGCAGTTTACAAATAACGTGAATCTTTCAATTGCAGGAATAAACAGACCTAACAGCGCGGTAACAATTACAAACGGAGCCAATCGAAATATTTCGATAGACGGGGCAATAACCAGCACCAGCCTGGCGTTGTTAGCTGATACGGGAGATGTTGCGGTTCACAGTAACATTTCCGTAAGCGGTACAAATGAGACCCATACCCAAAACGCGGCGGTGTATATAAGAGCCGCGTCTTTCAGCGGAACCGGAGGCATTAATTTAACTTCAGCTAACGGATGGGCCTGCGCGGAAATATCGTCGGATGTCAGTTATTCAGGCAGTGTTACGCCGGACGGAAATGGAAACCCGCGTATCCATTTTCATGCCCCCGCAAACAGGCATATTGTTTACAGAACGGGAGCTAATATTCCGGCAGGTTACACCGGCATTGCGCCAGGCACTTATATGTATCTTCGGGCGGATACCGCTCTTGGGCCGAATATAACTTATTCCACAACAGGAACCGGAAATGTCTACATTATTGACGTAGGAAATATTTCTCCTGCAAATACACGGACAGTCAATTTTTCAACTGCAGCCGGAGGATATATTGAAATCAGGGGCGCGTATACATCTTCGGGCAATCTTGTTCTTACCCCGGGAACCGGAGGTATCCGCCTTGATACTGCCTCTATTGATCTTACCGGAACGGGCTCAGTTTTTAACACATACACGCCGAGCGTGCCGTTAACATTACTGAGTGGGAGCAACAGCATAAAAACCACCGACATAATAGAGTTGGGAAATGTAACGGCTCAAAATAACAGTAACCTTGATCTTAATGCCACAACCGCTGTCAGATTACACGGAACGACGGGAACCGCGGCCGCTTCGTTAGGTGCAATTACCGTTACTTCCCAGTATCTTGATCTATACGGGACTACTTCAATTCATGCAAGAGACGCGATTCTTTTTAATTTGAGCGTGCATACAAATCTGGGCGGTACTCCTACGCTTGTTTCAACAAATTCCAATATTACTTTGAATTCCAACTTTATTGGAGGGGGCGGTCTTACTATGACTGCCGGCGGTAATATCACCATAAGCGGGCAAGTGGGAGGCAGTAGTCCTATTGCCCTCATCGGCAATATCAGCGCGACGGCTGCCGGCGTTACCTTCAATGAAATAAATGCCGGAAGCGTAACTGTTAATAACAGCGGACTGTACACGCAGACCGGACCGGTAAACGCGGGTGGTATTTTTGATCAAACGGGAAGCGGGGCTGTGTCGCTTGCAAATAGCATAACGGCTGTCAGCAGTAATAGAAATAATGCTGTTATCAGATTTAACAGCATGGTAAACATAATGCCAGTAGCCGGGGCGACTCTCGCGGTTCCGACTACGGGAGGGACAGTCCATCTCGCTTTGGGGGCAAGCGGGAATACGCTTATGTTGAATGGCGGAAGTGCGGGGGCTCACCTGACGTTTGAACAGGGCGGCGGGACGTTGGAAAATGTTACCGTTATCCAGTACAGCTATGTATCTTTAGGGACGACAGGAAACGCTGTATCACAGAACGCGGGAAGGACGCTTACTCTTCAACCCGAAGCAACCCTTGATACAAGCGCGGGTTCCTGGCATATAGGAACACCGGCAGTAACAAATGCTTTCGCAGGAAACAACGGCACATTGAATCTTGGCGCAGGATCAAGGTTGATATGCAATGAACTTAATTTGATCGGCACTCCATTCACCGTCAGCAACACGGTGAGCGGAGTGACAGAATGGGCATATATAAGCGTGAAGGGCAATGCAAATATTTCGGCGGCTGTTAATTCGGGAAACATCAACCCGCAGTTGATTCTTGAGATGTCGGGAAGCGGAAATCAGAATATTACTACAGCGCAGGCATTGGGAAGCCTTCATGTAAAACCCGGCTCTCATACGCATCTTACGGCGGATTTGATAATCAAGGGTGAGGTGCAAATTGAATACCCCGGCGTTCTTGACGCGGACATCCATAACATAGAAATGCGGGCCGGATTATCTGGAACAAAAAACGGTGCGCCCGCGAAAGTTGGCCGCTGGATAACTATAAACGCGCCCGTTCCCGTGCTTCCTGTTTCTCAATATGATATGAACGCTTTCCAGCAGGAGCCAGGCAGTTCTGTAACATTCAAAAAAGAATCGACTGCGGATACCAATGTCTACTTTGAAATTATCGGACAAACCGTATGGCAAAAGTTTATTTGCAAAGAGCCGGGCGCGGTAATCCAGTTCTCCACGAATCCTGATCAACACATGTTCCTCGATACTTTTGAAATAGAAGGCGCACCCGGCGGTACTAATTACAGCAATTATGTAACGCTTACAAGACTGCCTCCGCAAGACAATCCCCACTGGATCAATCCCGGCTGGATAGTCAATCCCGGCTGGATATTTATATATGATGGAACAACCCCGCCGGATCAGGCAAAAGGCATTCCAATCGCTCCCCCTCCTGTAGATTTGAAAGTCTCAAATGAAAGGTATTACTTCTGGAATTTCAACCTTGTTACTCCGGCTCATGGACAGCGTTTGCTGGAAATAAAATATGCAACGATTTATTTCAGCCATGCGTGGAATCAGCGCATACCTATTGATCCCGATACGATGTTCCTTTGGGCCATTCCGTACTTTAAAGGGCCTCCAAATGAGGGCTATTTTAACTATGACTGGATTCGGGTTCGCAAAATTGTTTACAGCTTTGTCGAAGACAGCAACGGAAACGGAAAGCTGGATCGAATACGCGTACAGACAAACGTAAACCTGAACGGGGTTTTCGACCGCTTCAATGTTGCTGTTGAAGGTTATAGAGTTGATACTTCCAGAGGTACTAACGGTTTTGCTACGGTATACAGCATTACAAATGATGCTAATGATCAGGCTTCTTTCTATATATATATTGAAGAACCCCCTTGGCTTTACGACGGCAGTACAATTACATGGTGGGTAACTGAAAACAGGGATTCCCTTAAAGACATCGCGACCCAGACTCAGCTTATAGGGGAGCCGGGAAACGGCGAATACTTTAAAACCACCAACACAATTCCCCCGCGCATAAGTTACGCGCTAACCTTGCCCGGGCATAATCAGACGTATGTCAGAATGTCGCAGCCTGTAACTGTAACCGGCCCCCTTACGGTTGGCGGAAACAGAATTACCGATCCGGATGCGATTGCCCCCGTTGAAGGGACTCAAGGTCATACAGTTCAGCTTGAATACCGTTTCTTTGACGAGACTGTAAACAGATACCCCTTTCCTGTTCCCGCAGGTACGCTTGGCTATCTTCTTGAACTCGAGGATTCGCCATCTGTTTTTGATTTGGCGTTTCTTCTCCGCGTAGGAGGATCTTCACCGGAATACTTTACAATTCAGGGAATGATAACCGACCTTGGCGTACGCGCCCTGGATTGGCACGACATATTAATCGACGCTGATTCATATTTGTACTATCCTTCGCCCAGGTATCCTATTGACTGGAATTATTCAAAGTATGCGAACTTTTCCGGCAACGGTCATATTGCGGGGTTGTCGCCGGACGCACCAACGGGCAATCCGACGGTAATATTCCTCCCGCCAAACCGCCTGCTGACGGTTAATATGATGGAAAGGCTTGAGAACAATTTACCGGTAACGCCAAGCGATAATTATACTACCGGCAATGCACGCCGTAGTACCGATGTGCTTGTCTCAAGGCCTCCGTCAAGCACGGACTACGAAAATTATTTTGCATGGCCTGTGTGGGCGAGGTACACCGATGCTTCCGCGAATCCGGGTTTGTTGAATGCCGGTAATAGTTTCTGGGGACAGCAAAATACCGACAGCGGAATTATCTGGGCATTTGACGGAAGCAAATTTCTGGAAGCCCACGATATTACCCTCCAGATTAGGGTGAACGAGGATCAGCTTCCCAGCGGTTTTGTGGACATAAACCTGTACTTTGCACCTAACGTTCCCGCTGAATTGCGCAACCCTTCTGACGCGGGAATAAGGGGCAGAACGTCAGGCGGTTTGTGGCTACCGGCTCCTCCAGAAAATCCAACCATAAATCCTCTCTTTAACATTGCATCCACAAGGCCGGGCATTGCAAACGGCCATCTGTTATTTTATCCCGCCGAACGGCAATTTCCGATCTCTGGGTCCAGCCCGCTTTTTGTTTTCAGTCTTGAAAAGGTTACCAGCGGAGTAAGAATGGATTTTCTGATCAGGCTTGAGGGAACAAGCGCCGATCCCTATCTCTTCATCGCCCGCCTTGACGCTCCTCCAGGCGTAGTTCCAAGCGATTGGTGGAGAAGGGTACGCCCGTTCAGTTTTGACATTCAGGATGTAAGAATGCAGCGAGGCGGTGTTGCGATTTTGAATAACGTTATCAATTCAGACACGAGGGAAGTAGCACGCATCCGCTACAATCTTGTAAGACCGGGAAGGGTAACGATACAGGTCTACACGCTGGACGGAACGCTTGTCAAGTCGATAAGACGAAACGAATACCGCGACATCGGCGAATGGGATGATATGTGGGACGGCACGAACAACGGAGGCAGGGCTGTAGCGCGGGGAATGTACTTTGTGCGAGTTGTCGCCCCTGACATTGACGAAATCAGAGAAATTATGGTTATCAAATAATGCCGGAAGAAGAAGCCCGCATGAAGTTTGGATTCGTCGCACTTGTCGGTCGTCCCTCCGTGGGAAAGTCCACTCTCCTTAACAGGATGTGCGGTGAAAAAGTCGCAATTGTAAGCAACGTTCCTCAGACTACACGTAACGCGATACGCGGAATTGTAAACCGCGATCAGGGACAGCTCGTCTTTGTGGATACTCCGGGACGGCACGCGTCGCAGAAAAAGCTCAACAAAAAACTGATGGAAGTTTCTGAACGCGCACTTGATGAGTGCGACCTTGTTCTTTACGTTTTGGATTCAACACGCGCTCCCGGCCCTGAAGAGGAGGAAGTCGCGTCCCTCCTTGCCCCGTTAGCTGAAAAGACAATAGCCGCCGTGAACAAAATGGACGCACCCGGCGCGGACTTCAAAAGAGCGGAGGATTTTATCTCCTGTCATTTCCCCCAGTCCGTAAGCGGGCGTTGTTTCGCCGTTTCCGCCGTTACGGGAAACGGCATAGATGAGCTTCTGGGCGCGTTATACGAAATCGCCCCTGCCGGACAGGCGCATTACGGCGGGGAGTACTACACCGATCAGGAAACGGGTTTTCGCATTGCCGAAATAATCCGCGAGCAGGCAATCAACCGCCTGCGTCAGGAACTGCCCCATTCGCTGTACGTTGACATAGCGGACATGGAATTTAAAGAGGAGAGGCTGTGGGTACGGGCGTTTATAGTGGTGGAGCGCGAGTCTCAAAAAGGCATGGTAGTCGGCAAGGGCGGTGAGATGATAAAGTCGATACGCATTGCCTCTTTAAAAAATTTAAAACGCATCTTCGACTGGAAAATCGATCTCGACCTGCGCGTAAAAACCGCCAAAGACTGGCGCCACAACGACCGCACCCTGCGCCGTATAATTGAGCGATAATCTTACTCTGTGCCCCTGTGTACTCTGTGAGAGATAATCTTCTTTAACCAAAGAATTCCAAAATCTCTGACAGCAGGTCGTCAAAACTATCAACGCAGTGAATGTCGGCGAAATCTTTTTTGATTTGTTCGGGGGCGCGGAACAGACAGCCTGAGTCGGCTTCATTGATCATCGAAAGATCGTTGTAGGAATCGCCTGAGGCAAAGACGCGCATATTAAGCGATTTGAAAGCCCTTACAGCTTCCTGCTTGCCGTTTCGCTGGCGCAGGGAATAGCCGCAGACACTCCCGTCAGCCGATATTTGCAGTGAGTTGCAAAGGAGGGTAGGCCATGACAATTTTTCCATGAGCGGTTTTGCGAATTGTTCAAAAGTATCGGAAAGGATAACAAGCTGTGTTTTTTCACGTAACGCTCTTGTAAACTCAACCGCTCCCGGCAGAGGTTCCATGCCTGAAATAACATTTTGAATATCGGATAGTTTTAAATTGTTTTTTTTCAATATGTCCAGGCGGAACTTCATCAACTTATCGTAATCGGGCTCGTCCCTCGTAGTCCTGTGCAGTTCGGGGATTCCTGCCGCCTGAGAAAACGCAATCCATATTTCGGGAACAAGCACCCCTTCAAGATCAAGACACACCAAATTCATACGCCCATGATAGCATAGAGCAGGAAAGAATACAAGAAATTTAAACCCAGAGTACACGGAGTTGTTTTTTGAAATTCTGGGCTTCCCTCCGTGTAACTCCGCGAACTCCGTGGTTCAATATCCTATAATTTCTGTGGTATAAAAAGATATGACAACGTTGAAAATTTCAAATCCTTTTAACGCGCCGGTGTATCATGAAGAAACCGTTACAAGCACGATGGATGTTTCCCGCGCCCTTGCTCTGCACGGCGAACCGCATGGAACTGTAATCACCGCCGATTTTCAGGGAGCGGGGCGCGGGCGCATCCGGGACAGGAGCTGGCTTATGGAAGAAAAATCGGGCCTCCCATTTACCGTCCTTCTCCGTTACCCCCGCGTTGAGGAGATACCGCCCGCTCTTACTTTGCGCGTCGGTCTTGCCGTCTCCCTTGCGATTGAAGATTTCGCTCCCTCCCTGAAAGGAAAGGTAACGGTCAAGTGGCCCAATGATATAATGATCGATTCAAAGAAAGTGTCCGGCATTCTCTGTGAAGCCGACGGCGGAACCATACACGCCGGTATCGGAATCAATTTTTCCCAAAAAGAATTTCCCGCCCCCCTCCGCGAAAAAGCGGCCAGCGTCGCCCTTGCCTCTGGTCTTGACCTGACTGCCCCTGATCGCTTCCGTCTTCTGGAAAAAAATCTCGCCTGTCTTTTCGATGAACTGGAAAAAACAAAGGGCGGTGAAAACTGGAAGCCCCGCCTGGAACAGCGTCTGTACAAAAAAGATGAAGACGTTGTTTTTATGGAAGGAGCCGCCGGTTCAGGCAGGGAAGTAAAAGGCCGCCTCGCCGGTATCACAGAAATCGGCGAACTTTTAATCATCCCCAACGGTGAAACTCAACCCTGCTCATTCATTACTGGTGAACTAACTTTTCTTTAAATATTTGTGCTTTGCCAAAAGATCGCAGATGTGGTATAATAACAAAAACACATAAAAGGGGTACGTTATGTCATCATTATCAATTCCTGCCGCGGGGGCGGCTCATGATTTTTTGGCGCTGGGCGCTCTTGTAACACGGCTTGATCCCGGAATAATTCCATTCCCGGAAGCGAACGAATATCTCCTGCATGTATCAGGGGGGGAGTACAATGTTGCGGCTAGCCTGTCAACCTGTTTCAACATGAAGAGCGCTATCGCAAGCGCGATGGTCAATTACCCGATAGGGCGCAGGATTGAGTACGCGGTGCAAAAGGCGGGAGTTGTTCCCTACTACAAACGGTTTGAACATGACGGAGTGCGCGGGCCGAACATGGCGATTGTGTGGAGCGATCGCGGGCATGGGGTACGCGCTCCTGTTGTATTTTACAACCGTTCCAACGAAGCGGCTCAACAGCTTAAACCCGGAAGTTTTGACTGGGACGCGATTTTTAAAAAGGGCATTCGCTGGTTCCACAGTGGGGGAATTTTCAGCGCGCTTTCGCCCACTACGTCAGAGCTTGTAATAGAGGCAATGCAGGCGGCGAAGAAAGCCGGCGCGGTTGTGTCCTTTGATTTAAATTACAGGGCGAAACTCTGGGCAGTCGCCGCGGCGGAACTTGGCTTGAGCGCGGATCAGGCAAGCGAGGGGGCCGCGAAAACTCTTCGCAAGATCGTCAGTTATGTTGACGTGCTTGTCGGCAACGAGGAAGACCTTCAAAAGGGACTTGGGCTAAAAGGGCAGGATGTTGAAGCGAAGGGCAAACTCGACCCGTCGGCGTTTTTCGGCATGATGGAGAGCGTAACAAAGGACTTCCCCAACATCAAGGCTGTAGCGACCACGTTACGCGAAGTTCATTCCACCAACCGCCATTCATGGAGCGCGGTTCTCTGGCTGGACGGCAAAACATATCAGGCCCCCACCGCCGAACTTGACGTATACGACCGTGTCGGCGGAGGAGACGGTTTCGCGGCGGGCCTGTTCTACGGCCTGTTATCCGGCAAAACCCCAGAAGAATCTTTAAGACTCGGCTGGGCTCACGGCGCGCTTGTTACCACCACACCGGGAGACATTTCAATGTTCAGCCTGGATCAAGTTGAAGCCTT
>JGI24698J34947_10001733_pt1 | contig 11630 bp, 6 predicted proteins | sample TergutMp193P3_FD_34947 | JGI IMG/M metagenome (IMG submission 34947)
CGCATAGAGCACTTGACACTACATAATTGCGCGTTTAAGGATATAGTAACATGAATCAATACCGAACACACACATGCGGAGAATTGCGGGAAGAACATGTCGGTCAGACTGTCAGGCTGTCCGGCTGGGTGGATACCATCCGCGATCACGGCGGTGTAACATTTCTTGATCTGAGGGATCAATACGGCGTTACTCAAATCGTCCTGCATGAAGAATATAAAATAAGCAAAGAAAGCGTCATCACTGTTTCAGGCCCNGTAAAAAAACGGGANGCGGATACCATCAATCCAAAAATAGAGACCGGAACCGTTGAGGTTCATGCCGTAGCGCTTGAAATCCTGAGCAGGGCTGTCCGCGTCCTGCCGTTTGAAATAAGGGAGTCCAAAAACACGCGGGAGGAGGTTCGCCTCTGCAACCGTTTTCTTGATCTGCGTAACCCCGCAGTAAAAAAAAATATTCTGCTGCGCTCAAAAGTGACGAGCTTTTTGCGGGCAAAGATGGACGCGCTTGGCTTTACGGAAATTCAAACGCCGATTTTGACATCGTCATCGCCGGAGGGTGCGCGGGATTATCTCGTTCCCAGCCGCAAGCACCACGGTAAATTTTACGCGCTGCCGCAGGCCCCGCAGATTTTTAAACAATTGCTGATGGTTTCGGGCTTTGACCGCTATTTCCAGATTGCCCCGTGTTTCCGTGACGAGGATGCCCGCGCCGACCGTTCCCCCGGCGAATTTTATCAGCTTGATTTTGAAATGGCTTTCGCCGGGCAGGAAGATGTTCTGTATGTGGCCGAGACGGTGTTACACGACGTTTTCAAAACGTTTTCAGATAAGTCGGTCAGCGCCACGCCCTTCCGCCGCATTCCCTATGCCGAGGCAATGCTGAAATACGGGACGGACAAGCCCGATCTCCGCAATCCCCTGCTCATCGAAGACATGACGGCATTTTTCGCGGATGTGGATTTCGCGCCGTTTAAGAACATTCCTGTCCGGGGCATCGTTGCAACGGGCGCGGCCTTGCAGCCCAAATCGTTCTTTGAAAGAATGTTAGCCTTTGCTCTGGACATCGGCATGAAAGGGCTTGGGTATATCTCCGTTATGGGTGACGGCTCCCTCAAGGGGCCCATCGTCAAGTTTCTGCCCGAAGAAAAACAGGCCGCGCTCAGGAAGGAACTGTCCCTTAAAGAAAACGATGTCCTGTTTTTCATTGCGGATGCGCCCAAAGCGGTTGATGGTCTGGCAGGCCAAATCCGCACTGAACTGGGCAGGCAGTTAAATCTCATCAACAAAGAAAGTTTCGAGTTGTGCTTTATTGTGGATTTCCCGATGTACGGGCAAAATGAGGATACCGGCGCGGTTGAGTTTACCCACAATCCGTTTTCCATGCCTCAGGGCGGCCTTGCCTCTCTTGAAACAAAAGACCCGCTGGAGATCCTTGCCTGGCAGTACGACATTGTGTGTAACGGCGTGGAACTCTCCTCCGGCGCGGTCCGCAACCACCTGCCGGAAGTGATGGTGAGAGCCTTTGAAATTGCCGGTTACGCGCAAACGGACATTGAAAAAAAATTCTCCGCGTTATACAACGCTTTCCATTACGGCGCACCGCCACACGCGGGCATGGCTCCCGGCCTTGACCGCATTGTGATGTTGCTGGCGGAGGAAGAAAACATCCGCGAGGTAGTTGCCTTCCCCATGAACGGCAATGCCCAGGACTTGTTGATGGATGCCCCCTGCGAGGTTACGGAACATCAGCTCCGTGAGGCGCACATCCGCATACGGCAGTCGAAAACGGCAGTCGAAATAAGAATATAGTCAACAATTACACGAATAAAGGGTATCGTTGTCTTTTTCTCGCCCCACCGTGCCGCCTGCGGAGGCTCGAACAGAATACTTGACAGTTTCACTCGAAGTATGGTAAAAATACTCTATTGGAAGGAGTTGCCATGAAAAAAATAATAAGAAATATAGCGATAGTAATCGCCAGCATCATATTCTTCATCTTTTTGGTATTACTGCTAACGCCCATTCTGTTTAAGGATAAGATACTCGAAATCGCCAAAACAGAAATAAACAAAATGCTGAACGCGCACGTGGAATTTTCGGACCTTACCCTGTCGTTCATCAAAAATTTTCCCAACGCCTATATCGCGCTGGAAGGCGTGTCGGTAACGGGCACGGGTGATTTTGAGGGCGAAACGCTGGCGGCGTTCAAAATTTTCAGCGTAACGGTCGATATCATGAGCGTTATCAAAATGGAAAATATGCAGGTAAAGTCGATCCTGCTCGACCATCCGGTGGCAAACGCCCATATACTGGAAAATGGCAAGGCAAACTGGGACATTATGAAGCCTTCCGAGGCAAAGCCTGAGGAAATTCCCCCTGAGGAGGCCCCTCCCGAAGAAGCCGCGCCGGAGGTAAAAGAACCGGCGGGGGAACCTGCGCCATCTACCATCAAAATAGCGCTTAACAAATTCGAGATACGGAACGCCAATCTTTCCTATACCGACGACAAGGGCAAGATGAAGGCTTCGATAGATGCCCTCAACCTTTTGCTGAGGGGCGACTCGACGCTGGACAACGCCGATGTGAACCTCAAGCTGGGCATTGACGGCATCAACTTCTGGATGGACGGGGCGCGGCTGCTCAAAGACGCGAATGTCGGCCTTGCGCTGACCGCCGCCGGCGACTTTAAAAATATGGCGTTTACCCTCAAGGATGCGCGCTTTAACCTGAACGAAATTGTGCTGAAACTTGCCGGCTCGGCGCAGATAGGCGACGACATCGACCTTGACGTGACATTTGCCACCGAAAAGACGAACTTCAAAGACGTACTGTCGCTGATCCCGGCCATTTATATGAATGACTTTAAAAAGATAACGACATCGGGCAGCTTTACCCTCGGCGGCGAGATCAAGGGGATTTTCAACAGCAAGCAGATGCCCAACGGGCGGGTCAGCTTTTCGGTTGAAAACGCTATGTTCAAATACCCCGACCTGCCCAAATCGGTCAACAATATCAACATCGCGGTGAGCGCCTTTTACGACGGCGCCGTGTTTGACAACACCACCGCCGACGTGGACCAGTTCCATTTTGAGATGGCGGGCAACCCCTTCGATGCCGAAGTGCACGTCAAGACGCCCGAAAGCGACATGCAGGTGGAGGCAAAGTTTACCGGCAAGATCGACTTTAACTCCCTGCGGGACATTGTCCCGTTAGACGACACTACCCTGGGGGGCCTGCTGGAATGCGACCTCGCGCTGGCGGGGCGGCTTTCGACCATCGAGCAGGGGCGCTACGAGGATTTTGACGCGCGCGGCATGGTAAAGCTGACGGGTTTCAACTTTGAATCTCCTTCTGTGCCGACGGGGTCGGCAAAAATTGCCGGTATGCACCTTGATTTTACGCCGCGCAGGGTTAACCTTGCCAACATGGACGTCGCCGTCGGCAATACGGACGTTTCGCTGAACGGCTCGCTGGAGAATTTTATCCCCTTTGTGTTCAAGGGTTCTACGGTGCGCGGCAATCTTAACCTGAAATCGAACAAGATCGACCTTAACCAAATTATGGGCGATGGCGGCGATAAAGGCGATAAAAAAGAGGAAAAACCTGCGGAACCTGAAAAGGCGAGCGAGGACAGCAAACCTATGTCGGTTATCGAAGTGCCCAAAAATGTCGACTTCGCGCTGAATGTCAACATCGGCACTATCCTGTTTGACAAGCTGAACATATCCAGCACCACCGGCGCGGTACTGGTGAAAGACGGCAAGGTGCAGATGCAAAAGCTCAACCTGAACCTTTTACAGGGGAGCATGACGCTTAACGGTGAATACAATCCGCAGGATATCAAGGCTCCGTCTATCGACTTCGCCATGGACATCAGGCGCTTCGATGTTACGTCGGCGCTGTCGTCGTTCTCAATGCTCGAAAAGATACTGCCGAATCCGCAGAATTACGCGGGGCAGGTATCGGCAAATCTGACCCTGTCCAGCATTCTCGACGAACATATGAGCCCCATAATGGATAACGTGGCTTCCAAGGGCCAGTTGCAGACGCATGACCTACAGATACGCAACTCGGAGATCTTCGGCAAGATGGCGGATCTGCTGAAAAACGAGTCGTGGCGCAGCCCGTCCCTGAACAATGTCAACATCAACTACGAAATCAAAAGCGGATGGCTGTATGTTGACCCGATAACGATGAACATCGCGCAGACAAAGCTTGAACTTTCGGGCAGACAGGGGCTTGATATGACGCTGGATTATAAACTCAACGCGTCGGTTCCCATGTCGACAGTCGGCAAGGGCGCGGATGATATTTTGGGTAAGATTCCCGGCGGCTCAAATATCAGGGAAATCAAAGTGACGGGACTGATAGGCGGCACGGCGACCAAGCCCGATGTCAGTCTGAGCATGGCCGACATGGTGGGCAGCGTTACCCAGGCGGTGACGCAGGCGGTTACCCAGCAGGTTAAGGAAACGGTGAGCGCGGAGGTCGAAAAGCAGAAAGCCGCTATCATGGCGGAGGCGGAAAAACAATCGCAAACCCTCCGTAACACCGCCAAACAATCCGCCGACAGGATACGCTCCGAGGCCAACGCCGCCGCCGACAAACTCGAAAGGGAAGCCACCAATCCGCTGCAAAAGGCTGCGACAAAACTGGCGGCTGACAAACTGCGTCAGGAAGGCGAGGCCAACGCCGTCAAGGCAGAACGTGAAGCCGAGCGGCAGATTGAGAACATCATGGACACCGCCAGAAAGAAGGCGGACAGTATTAAGTAGATTCCCGCCTGACAAAAGGTTGTTTTTTGGGTAGGCTTAGGCAAGGTAAATAAAGGCGTTTATCGGCAACTTGGCTTTTCGTCAGATTGCCGGTGAACGCCTTTTTTGTTTTGACTCGGTCTAAGGGGACGGCTCGGAGGATTCAGTGTCAAAACTGACTGTGCCGGAAGGATAGTCACGGAACATCAACTCCGTGAGGCGCACATCCGCATACGGCAGTCAGTCCGTCCACAAGGCCGCTGTCGGAACAGCCAGCATATTTTCCTCAAAGCGAATGGTTCTGTCGCCGGAATATAAGACAACACCCGTGTATGGATTCTTGCCGGTTAATATGTTATCCGCAAACCATTTCTGCGCTTTAAAGTCATCTATGGAAACGTTGTGCCCGGCCTTCACCTCAATGCCAAGCAGTGCTCCGTCTTCGCGTTCCACCAGAAAATCTATCTCCCTGTCGAGCCTGTCGCGGTATTGAAAAAGCCGGTATTTGTTCTCCACGTCAATGTGCGCCGCCAATTCCTGAAATACAAAAGTCTCTATCAATTTGCCGGAACGATCCATATTCATAGATACATCTTTCGGATTCCAGCCAAGCACAGATGTAATAATTCCCGTGTCTGTCGCGTAAAATTTTGACCGTTTGCCAATCCGTTCATAATCGGTTTTAAGCCAGGGGGGAACTTTCTCGAACATAAACATTGAAACCAGCGTGTTGATGTAACTGTCCAAAGTGATTTTGTTTATGGATAACGCGGTTGTTATGCGAGAGAGTTCCATAAACTTTGCGGACCAAGATGCCAGTATGCCAAATAAACTCTCTAAGGTATCCTGCCGCCTTATATTCGCAATGTCTTTCAAATCGCGTGTAAGTATTGTTTGTATATAATCCGTATGCCAGTCTTTTCTGTGCTGCGGATTTTTAATCGCCGCTGCCTCAGGGTAACCGCCGCGAAAAGCCAAATCAATAATATCGGCCTTATTGAACCCGTTTATTTTATCCGGAAAATCCCTGTCAAAAGCCCGTTTCAGAAAAGCCGGTTTTTTCTCCAGTATTTCGCCAACAGTCAGCGGCCGCAGCCGCGTATATTTCACGCGACCGGCAAGGCTGTCAGAAATAGCGGGCAGGGTAAGAATGTTGGCTGAACCGGTAAGTAAATATTGCCCCGAGCGCTTGTCCTTATCCACAGCCAGTTTTATTTCAGGCATAAGGTTCGGGGCTTTTTGGATTTCGTTAATAACCAGCGTACCGGCATTGTTCCTGACAAATCCCTTTGGGTCTGAAAGCGCGTAATTCAGCATATCCGTATCGTCAAGGGAACGATAATCACCTGTTTTATCCAAAACTTGCCGCGAAAACGTTGTTTTGCCTGTCTGCCGTGCGCCGGATATAACCACAACACGGCGCAATTTCAGAGCCTCTGTAACGCTTTCAACCTGCCAGCGCCTGTATTCTTTTGTCATAAAGCCTCTTTTTAACTCTATATGCGAAAAGTATAATATAACTACTGCGAAAAGTAAAGTACAATTGTTGCGAAAAGCATAATATCCTTATTCATTAGAAAAAATGTAGTATATATACACTTTTTCCTTGATATTTGTGTAATATCATGACATAATTTTTGAGGAATGAAAATAAAATGAAACGTCATTCTCTGGAATCCTTGAAAAAATGGAAAAATTCGCCAAATCGCAAGCCGCTGCTGGTGTTTGGGGCGCGGCAGGTAGGCAAAACATGGCTGGTTCGTGAATTTGCCGCATCTGACTATGCCGATCTGATAGAATTGAATTTTTTTGCACATGATTCGTTAAAGGAAATTTTTGACAAAGACATTACGCCGCAGCATATTATCCAGCAGTTGGAAATTAAGTTTAACAGGAAAATAGACCCGGAGCGGACGCTGTTGTTTTTTGATGAAATTCAGGAATCGCAGCGGGCCATGGATTCGCTGAAAATTTTCAATGACCGTGCGCCTCAATATAATGTAATTGCGGCAGGCAGTTTTTTGGGTGTTATGATGGGACGCAAGCCCGTTGGACAGACAGACCAAATTACGCTGTATCCGATGTCTTTTTGCGAATTTTTGGAAGCCGCAGGGCATAGCATGCTTGCCGATACAATAAAGCGGCGTGATACTGACGCGCTGTCCGGCCTGAACAGCATGACAGAAATTCTGCTGAAACAATACTTTTATGTCGGCGGTATGCCTGCGGCGGTTTTGGAGTTCATCACAAGCGGGGGGGAGACTCCGCTTTTTGGGTTCGGCGGAACTTTCGGCAATTTGGACAAGGTGCGCGAAATACAGAACAAATTACTGACGGATTATAGGGGCGACTTTTCCAAACATATAGGATTGCACGACATCCCAAAGGTAGGCATGCTGTGGGACTCCATACCGGTACATTTGGCAAAAGAGAAAAAAAAGTTTGTGTACAAGGAAATCAAAACGGGCGGGCGGGCGGCTGAATTTGAAAACGCTATGCAATGGCTGGTTGATACGGGGCTGGTATATAAAATAAACCGTGTTGATACTCCGCACATGCCGCTGGCTGCAAATCAATCGTTTGGCATTTTCAAGTTATACATGCTGGATATTGGCTTGTTCGGGGCAAAGGCGGAAATATCGCCGCGTGATATTTTCGCGCCGAATGTTGACATAAGCGGCTGTTTCAACGGCGCGCTGGCGGAACAATTTGTGTGCCAGGAATTAAAATCAGCCCGGATCAGCCCCTTGTTTTATTGGGGAAGGGAAAAAAGCCAGGCGGAATTGGATTTTTTGACGCAAAGCAACGGCGAAATTATACCGATAGAGGTAAAATCGGCGCGGCATACTAAAGCCAAATCTTTGCAGGTATATATGAGGGAATACAATCCGGCTCATGCCGTCCGCTCATCCCTGAAAAATTACGGCGTAGAGGGCAATTTGTATTCCGTGCCGCTGTACATGATTTCGGAATTAATGAACATTGTTCAATAGCCGCCGCAGACTTTCAGTTTTGCAGCGGCTCGGCTCTTTGCCTAATCTTTCTCTTTCAGCAGCGCGTCATTATTCAAGACTTTGAATGAAATCGCTTTGGGGTGGTTTAAGTCCCGCACCACTATGCCTTCTTTGTCAAGCCCGCTGGGATATTTGCCCTTTGCCCTTTCAAGCAATGCTTCCAATGAATAGGAAAACTCCTCGCCCCGCTCTTCCAGCGGAACAAAGGGGATGCCCATATTGCCGCATAGTTTTGCCGCTTCGTCATACGGCAGGTATGAGCCGGAATCCCAGTCCTTGACATCAAACACATACCACTCAATGCCGGGCAAGCGCAGTCTGTTTCTTTGTATGCCGGGGCCGCATATTTCCCCGGTTAGGACTATGTTTTTCCCGTACTGCGCCAGTTTTTCTTTCAACTTGTATTGGTAAACCGGCATCCAGTACAAGGAGCTTTCCTCGTCCTTGATTTCCTTGTTACGGCTGCAACAGCCTATTTTTCCGTCAATATAATATACAATGCCGGAAGTGCCGTCCATTTTGGTGCTTATGTAGTACGGCTTGCCCTCCAATTGCTCGAGCAGTTCCAATGCCGATTGAATCCGTATTTCATCAGAGGCGGGAATTCCGTAAGGCCGGTCGCCGATAATGACCCCGCTGTCGTTAGCCGTTTCGGGAATGTACCATTTTTTGACGCCGAGCCTTTCCGTAAGGTCTTTGCCTTCGGTCAATTGCTCCAATTCGGGGAATGTTGACAATGGCAGCAGCAAGCCCTGCGAAAGCTGACCCCGCATTTTCGCGGTGCGGATGCGAAAACCCGTGCCGTTATCGGGGTTTTCCCGGTACGAAGAATTCCGTAAAAATTCATAGCGGGGCTCTAGCGGCAAAAAACTGTCAACCTCAAAATACACGCCCAGGTCCCCGGCCTGAAATTCGCCTTTTTTTACCACGCACTGCCAGCCCATAACATGGGCGAGTTCCAGAAAATCCGAATCCGGAATGACGCTTATATTCTTTACTTTTTGAACGGTAACCAGTGAACGCATACGATACCCCCTCGCAATTTTTCATTATTTTAGCGGTTTTATCGGTTTTTAGCTAGATGATTCTGCCGTACCGCTGCCGATTCAGGGTAAAATACTACGAATTTCGGGGTGAAATTTCATGTTTTGAGGCCCTGCAAGCGCTTAAAAATATTTTTTATAAAGTAAAAAGGGCTTGACAAACTTTTCATTTTTCGGTAGCTTTATTCAGGATAAACAAAGGCGTTTATCGGTAAATTGGCTTCTGCCAGCTTGCCGGTAAGCGCCTTTTTATTTTGACCCAGTCAAGGGAGGGGACGGCGCGGAGGCTTCAGTGTCAAAACTGACTGTGCCGAAAGGATGCTGGTCTGTTTTATCCGGCTCTAAGGCTGCCGGAATAAAAATATTGCAGGAGGAGAGGATGAAAGACATTCCGAATTTGTTTGGGAGCATGGTATTTAATGAATCGGTAATGAAGGCGCGTCTTCCAAAAGACATTTACAAAGCGCTGAAAAGGACGATGTCGCAGGGTACGCACCTGGAACCTGATGTTGCCAATGTTGTCGCCGCCGCCATGAAAAACTGGGCCGTTGAAAACGGCGCGACCCACTTTACCCACTGGTTCCACCCCATGACCGGAACCACGGCGGAGAAGCACGACAGCTTCATCTCGCCCTCCGGAGACGGCAAAGTCATTATGGAGTTTTCCGGGAAGGAACTTGTTCGCGGCGAACCCGATGCTTCCAGTTTTCCGTCGGGCGGGCTTCGCGCTACTTTTGAAGCGAGGGGCTACACTATATGGGACACCACTTCATTCGCCTTTATCAAGGACGGAACATTGTACATCCCCACCGCGTTCTGTTCGTACTCAGGCGAAGCGCTCGACAAAAAGACTCCGCTGCTCCGTTCAATGGAAGCAGTCAGCGAGCAGGCAATCCGCATACTCAGGCTTTTTGGAGACACGACAACGCGGCGCGTCGCATCGGAAGTCGGTCCCGAACAGGAATACTTCCTGATTGATAAGGAGATATTCCTGAAGCGCCCCGATTTGATCTACACCGGCAGAACTCTGTTCGGCGCGCGTCCTCCCAAGGGACAGGAGCTTGAGGATCATTATTTTGGCTGCATAAAGTCGAGAATTTCCGCCTTTATGAAAGAGCTTGATGAAGAACTCTGGAAGCTCGGCGTTTGCGCCAAGACTAAGCACAACGAAGTCGCGCCGGCACAACACGAACTTGCGCCGATCTATTCAACGACAAACATCGCCACCGACCATAATCAGTTGACAATGGAACTGATGAAGAGCATCGCTAACAAACACGGTCTTGCCTGCCTGCTGCACGAAAAACCGTTTGCCGGCATTAACGGAAGCGGCAAGCATAACAACTGGTCGCTCTCGACTGATACCGGCATTAACCTGCTTAACCCTGGCGAAACGCCGAATGATAACGCGCAATTTTTATTGTTCCTCGTAGCGGTGATTAAGGCCGTTGACGATTATCAGGACATCCTGCGGGTATCGGTGGCAAGCGCCGCCAACGATCACCGGCTCGGCGCAAATGAAGCGCCTCCGGCTATCGTGTCCATATTCCTCGGCGAAGAGCTGACGGAAATTCTCGAAGCCATTGATGCCGGCAAAGGTTATAAAAATAAAGAGAAGCAGGCAATGGAAATCGGCGTAACGGTGCTGCCGCACTTCCCCAAGGACACGACAGACCGCAACCGTACTTCACCATTCGCGTTTACCGGAAACAAGTTCGAGTTCCGCATGGTTGGCTCGACATTCTCAATCGCGGGGCCCAACTTTGCTTTGAACACAATTGTCGCCGAGGTTCTGCAACAGTTTGCGGATGAACTTGAGAAATCAAAAAATTTCAAAGCGGATCTCGCGGCTCTGGTAAAGAAAACATTCAGCGAGCACAAGCGTATCATCTTTAACGGAAACAACTACGCCGAAGAGTGGGTAGTCGAAGCGCAGAAGCGCGGGCTGTCAAACTTAAAAACAACCGTTGATGCCATGCCTGAGTTTATTACCAAAAAGAGCATAGACGTGTTTACAAAGCACAATGTTCTTTCAGAAACCGAGATACACTCGCGTTACGAGATTTTACTGGATGCCTATTGCAAGACCCTCAACATTGAAGCTCTTTCAATGGTAGAACTCGTTAAGGGCAAAATCATTCCGGCCTGCGTTGATTACCAAAGGGAACTGATTGATCTTCTGCGGCAGAAGAAAGCGTACAGCGGCAATCTTGATGTTTCGCTTGAGGAAACATTACTGAACAGCATTACCAAACTGTCGGCGAGTCTTTTGAAAAAACTGACTACCCTTGAAGATGCGCTTTTGGGATCAAAAGAAGACAGGGAGATTCTCGCGCAGGCGAGCTTCTACCGCGACAAGGTTCTTGCCGCCATGTCGGAACTGCGGCTTATCGTTGACGAGCTTGAAACGCTTGTCGCACGAAAGTATTGGCCGCTGCCGTCATACGGGGAAATATTATTTAGCGTAATATAATCTGCTGAATCGCATAAATGAAATTTATGCGGTCAGGCAGTTGTATTAAAAATTATCCAGTAACTAAAGTTTTTAGGCGCTGGGTAAACACACAAAGGCGTGTGTTTTTCTGAAGCAGATTGAGATAAACATCTTTATAAGGATGTTAAATATCTTGAAATGCGAATGAAAAACATACGCCTTAAATTTTTTAAGGAGGAAGTTTTTATGGACTTTGGTATTTGGTTTCTAATTGGAGCGGCATTGGTGTTCTTCATGCAGTGCGGTTTCGCGATGGTGGAGGCAGGCTTCACCCGCGCTAAAAACTCCGCCAACATCATCATGAAGAATCTGGTGGACTTTTC
>JGI24698J34947_10001734_pt1 | contig 11628 bp, 10 predicted proteins | sample TergutMp193P3_FD_34947 | JGI IMG/M metagenome (IMG submission 34947)
GCCCCGGTAGTGACCCAGTATACCACCACCGTCAACCAGTACAGCCAGGTTCTCGCGGACAAGGCCGACGCCCTAATCGCGCAGGCGATTACCGCTCGTCCTGCGGACTTTGACCGCATCTGGGACGCCGGACTGGCGGACTTCATGGCTTCCGGCGGACAGGAAGTTTACAACGAAAGAGCTTCTCTCTGGAGATAGTCCGGTTTGACTAGCGTCTGAATGGGGACAGTCACCAAAGGTGGCTGTCCCCGTTTTTTTGGAAGATCATTGACCTGACAGCAAAAAAGATTAATAATTACCCATGAGCCGTCTTTCGTTCAAGGTATTTTGCATAGAGAAATACGCCGATCAAAAGCGAATGCCGAGTAATGAGGTATTTACCCTGTTCTATAAAAACGGCGTACTTCAAATGCTAGATGAAGATTATGATATTCTACACGGGCACGGTTTTGAGTATGTAATTCAAGATATTGACAAAATTTTGGAAAATAGCGGCCTATGATTCTATATCACGGTGGCACTGATATTATCGAAAAACCCGCGATTATATCCAGGGCTCCCGGCCGGGATTTTGGTATGGGTTTTTATTGCACAGATATACGCAGTCAGGCAGAAAACTGGGCAAAACGGCAAGGGCGGATTCGTAAACAAACGGCGGTTCTTAATATGTATGAATTCGATATTGATTACATACATAATAAACTGAATTTCAAAATGTTTGAGGATTATTCACGGGAATGGCTTGAGTTGGTTATCAACTGTCGAAAAGATATTCAATATTTACATGGTTTTGATTTAGTGTACGGAAAAATCGCCAATGACGATGTTGGGGAAACCGTTCAGGCTGTTCTGGATGGGCTAATGCCATTTGATTTTGCGCTGCAAAAACTTGCTTTCATGCCTTCAAACAATCAATACTGTTTTTGTACGGAAAAATCTTTGGCGTATATTGATTTTTATGAATCTGTAGAATTAGGATAGGTTATGCCACACGGAACAATTCGAGCGTCAATGCTTAAAACAATAATTCCGTTAATTATGGAACGTTTTAACTGTGGAGAAAATACCGCGTTAAAAATGTTTTATGAATCCCATACCGGTAAATGCTATGCGGACGACAGTACCGGTCTTTACGGACAAAGTGCGGTGTATGTGTTTTCCCTGTTTTGCGAAGAAAAAGCTGATGTGATCGAAGAGACGCCTCATTCCCTGATCCCTAGTCCCTAATCCCTTTCTTATGGTATCCTTTCCTTCCCATGATCTCCCTTAATAACATAAAGAAAACCTTCCGGGTGGCGAAGCGGAAGAAGGGCGCAGCCGGCGCACTTCGTTCCCTTTTCAGACGGGAGTACAACGAGATACACGCCCTTGAAGGCATTTCCTTTTCCGTGGAGAGGGGGGAGATAGCGGGCTTCATAGGGCCCAACGGGGCGGGCAAGTCCACGGCGATCAAGATCATGAGCGGCATCCTCGTGCCCGATTCCGGGGAGTGTACGGTTTTGGGAATGTGCCCCTGGAAGGTCCGTACCAAATACGTGAGCCGCATAGGGGTGGTTTTCGGCCAGCGTACCCAGCTTTGGTGGGACGTGCCGGTAGAGGATTCCTTTGAACTCCTCAAAGACATTTACCGTGTCGATGAAAAACGCTTCGGGGAGAACCTTGTGGAACTTTCGGAGATTCTGGAACTCAAGGAGCTTCTTCCCGTCCCCTTAAGGCAGTTGAGCCTCGGCCAGCGCATGCGCTGCGAGCTCGCCGCCTCCCTGCTGCACGACCCCGAAGTCCTCTTCCTCGACGAGCCCACCATCGGCCTTGACGCCCTTTCCAAGCTGGCCGTGCGGCGCATCATCGCGGACCTCAACCGGGAGCGGAAGATTACGGTGATCCTCACCTCCCACGACATGGACGACATCGAGGCCCTTACCAACCGCATACTCCTCATCGGCAAGGGGAAGCTCCTCTACGACGGCGCGCTGGGCACGCTCCGTTCCCGCTACGACAGACTGCGCCGCCTGGAGCTTCACTATGAGGGCATTTCCGCGCCCCTGCCAGTGCCTGAGGGAACGAGGCTCCTGTCACAGAAAGATAATCACGCGGTCTACGAGGTTGACACGGCGGTGATCGGCGTTTCCGCGGCCCTGCGCGTCCTGGGGGAAAGCCTCGACATCAGAGACATGAGCGCCGGAAGCCGTCCCATCGAGGAGCTAATCGCCTCGCTTTATCGGGAGGGAAATCTGTGAGCGGGATCCAGCCCTACTTTGGCATTTTCAAAATTCGGCTCATCGCGGGGATGCAGTACCGGGCCGCGGCATGGGCGGGGGTGGCCACCCAGTTCTTCTGGGGAGGCATACAGCTCCTCGTCTTCTACGCCTTCTACGAGAGCGCTGGGCTCAACGAGAGCGGCGCGGCTTCCCCCATGAGTTTCAGTCAGCTTGCGGATTTCGTATGGATGCGCCAGGCCTTCCTCGCCCTGGTGATGCTCTGGAGCATGGACAACGAGCTTCTCGACATGATTGCCTCGGGCAACGTGGCCTATGAGCTCACCCGGCCCCTCTCGCTCTACACGTTCTGGTTTGCCAGGATCCTCGCCTACAGGATCTCACGGACGGTGTTGCGCTGTTTCCCGATTTTCATCGTGGCGTTCCTCCTGCCCGGAGACTGGGGCTTCCACTTGCCCAGCGGCCTTGAGGCTTTCGCCCTTTTCATCCCTTCCCTGGTACTCGCAGCGCTCCTTGCGACCGCCCTTTCAATGCTCACCTGCCTCCTTACCTTTGTTTCCCTGAGCCCCCACGGCGCCCGCCTTCTCCTGGGCGTCGTCGGGGAGTTCCTCATGGGCGGCATCATCCCCATTCCGTTCATGCCGCTCCCGCTCCAGCTCGTCACCGCCCTTCTGCCCTTCCGCTACACGGCGGATTTTCCCTTTCGTGTTTACAGCGGCAACATCAGCGGGAACGAGGCCCTGCTCGGTCTGGGTGTGCAGGTCTTCTGGCTCATTGCACTTGCCGGCCTCGGGCTATGGGGTTTCAGGGCGGCGATGAAACGCCTTGTGATACAGGGGGGATAAACAAAGAATAAAACCACGGAGTACACAGAGAAACACGGAGTTTTGTTATTAATATTATTTTTTTCTCCGTGAAACTCTGTGTCCTCTGTGGTAAAATTTCTTTTTGGGAAAACAAAAAATGATCTATTTTAAATATTTGGCGATGAATGTGAAGGCGATCCTTGAGTACCGGCTGTCGGCGTGGTTTGTGGCCGCGGGGCAGATACTCACCGGGCTTTTCTCGTTTCTTGGTTTGAGCCTCCTCTTCAGCCGTTTCGGGAGCCTTGCAGGCTGGAGCTTCGCCGAGGCCGCCCTCTGCTTCGGCGTAACCTACACGGCTTTCGCCATCTCGGAGACTTTTGCCCGCGGCTTCGACATCTTTTCGCGCATGGTCATTCAGGGCGAATTCGACCGCGTGCTTCTGCGGCCCCGCAGCACCCTCATCCAGGTGCTTAGCGCCAAGACCGACATCACGCGCCTCTCAAGGGTGCTTTTTGGCATAGTCATAATCTGCGCGATCATTCCCCGGACGGACATAGTCTGGGGCCTTTCAAAAATAATCACCCTGACGCTCATGATCCTTGGCGGTTCCGCGGTCTTTACCGGGGTTTTTATATTGGGCGCTACGGTTTGCTTTTTCACGCTTGAGGGCCTTGAGGTGATCAACATCTTCACCGACGGCGGCCGGGAGTTGGCTTCATACCCCTTGCCGGTGTACGGCAAATGGGTCACGCGCTTTTTCACTTTTATCATCCCCTTCGGCTGCATGAACTACCTGCCCCTGCTCTACCTCACCGGCCGCGCCGAACGCTGGCCAGTCCTCTACATGCTCATGCCGCTCCTGGGCTTCGCGTTCATCCTGCCTTGCATTCTTGTCTGGCGGCTGGGCGTTAGGCATTACAGCTCGGCGGGATCGTAAGGCAAAGCGCCCTATTGAGCCTTATGACGGAAAACTGTAAAGTAACGACATGACATCACACACACATACACCGGGTGAAAGGATCCTTGAGATCCGAAAGACTTATTCAATCAGCAGGGAAGTCCTGGCCGAACGCTCTGGCGTTTCGGTCGACTTAATCGAAAGAATCGAAGACGACGGGCACATACCCGATTTGGCCCCGCTCATTAAAATCTCCAGGGGGCTGGGAGTAAGGCTGGGCACCCTGCTGGACGATCACGAACAGTTGGGGCCTGTTATCAGCAGGGCGTCAACCGCCGAAAACCGCTTTAAGACAGGACTGCCCGAAGGGGCGAACACGGCTGACGATCATCACGGCCTCTCCTTCAACGCGCTGGCGGCTGACAAAAACAGCAGGCACATGGAGCCGTTTATTGTAACGATTGAGAATGACGCGCATCAGGAAAAAACGCCTCACGAAGGCGAGGAGTTTATCTATGTGCTTGAGGGGAACCTCGCTCTTGAGTACGGTATGGTCAAGGACACCCTGAAAACAGGGGATTCGGTTTATTACGATTGCATCGTGCCGCACCGTGTTTTTTCGGCTGACAGCAATCCCGTAAAAATTCTCGCCGTTATTTATACGCCTGTATAATGGCCTTGTGATGGAACCTTGTTGGTTCCCTCACAAAAGGAACCACCAATGGACTACATTGAAAAGACTCTCAGTCAGGTGTTACGCGAAAAGACCCAGGTCTTTCCCTATCATGATTTTATTGTTTACGCGGACCGCAACCTTCGTTTTACATACGCGGAATTTGACAGGAGGGTGGATGATTTCGCGAGGGGCCTCTTGTCCATAGGCGTCAAGAAGGGCGACCATGTAGGAATATGGGCCACGAATGTACCGGACTGGAACACGATCCTTTTTGCCTGCGCCAGAATTGGCGCCGTTCTTGTCACGATAAATACCGGCTATAAAAGCCACGAGCTTGAGTATGTGTTGAAGCAGTCTGATATGGTGTGCCTTTGCCTCACGAACGGCTGGCGGGATTCCGATTACATCGCGATTGTAAACGATCTTGTGCCGGAACTGAAAACAGCGCAAAGGGGCTGTATCAATTCAGAAAAATTCCCATGTCTGAAATATGTCGTCCATGTGGGCCAGCAGAAACACCGCGGCATGTTCTGTTTTAACGAACTCCTGCTTCTGGGCCGCCATACCGATCCGGCGCCGTTACGCGAAATTGAAGCGACGCTCGATACAAATGACGTGGTGAACATTCAGTACACAAGCGGCACAACCGGCTTCCCCAAGGGCGTAATGCTCTCGCACAGGAACATCCTCAACAACGGGCTCGGCATCGGCGACAACCAGCGCCTGACGGAGAAAGACATTGTGTGCCTGCCGGTGCCCCTGTTTCACTGCTTCGGCCTTGTACTTGGGATGATGGCGATCCTCACCCACGGCTCGACAGCCGCCCTGATTGAGTGGTTCGATCCCCTGCTGGTACTCGCCACAATCCAGAAGGAAAAGTGTACCGCCGTTTACGGTGTACCCACAATGTTCATCGCGGAACTTAACCACCCCATGTTCAGAATGTTCGACCTTTCTTCCCTTAGAACCGGTATCATGGCAGGTTCTCCCTGCCCCATAGAGGCAATGCGTCAGGTCATCGATCTGATGCACATGGACGAAGTGACTATCTGTTACGGCTTGACTGAGTCTTCGCCCGTAATGACACAGACCCGCTACGACGACGGACTTGAGGTGAAAGTGGAAACCGTGGGCCGTGCCATGCCCGGCGTCGAAGTTACTATTCGCGACCCTGAGACCTTCGAGGAATGCCCGGACGGGGAACACGGGGAATTTTGCTGCCGCGGCTACAACACGATGATAGGCTACTATAAAATGCCCGACGCTACCGCGCAATGCATCGACAAAAACGGATGGCTTCATTCCGGCGATCGCGGCGTTAAAAACGCGGATGGCAACTTCAAGGTTACCGGGCGGATAAAAGACATGATAATCCGCGGCGGGGAGAATATTTCGCCAAAGGAAGTTGAGGACTTTTTGTACACGATGCCCGGCGTCAAAGACGTGCAGGTAGTCGGCATTGCCAGTGAAAAATACGGCGAAGAAGTCGGGGCCTTCGTTATACTTCATCCTGATGTCGAGTTGAACGCCGAAGATGTCCGCGATTATTGCCGTGACAAAATCGGCCGCTACAAAATTCCCAAATACGTGTTCTTCATCGACCAATATCCGCTTACCTCCAGCGGGAAAATTCAGAAATACCTGCTGCGTGAAATGGGGAACAAGATGGCTCAGGAGCAAAAATAAGGAATTTACCACGAACCACACGAACTGAAGAATAGCTTACGCAGAGACGCAGGGAAATTATAAATAAGGAAATGTGTGTAGATTTGCACAGAAATTTATTGCTATTTAAATGCATGAGTTTCATAATGTATTGACAGATATAATAAAAAGCCATAAAATATTATCATGGGGAGGTCAGAATGCCATTTGAAATTACTGAAATTATTGAACTCCCGTATTGTCTGGAAACTGCTAATTTATTTTTCATTGTTGATTGTTCAGATAGCATGAAAGGAAAAATTGATTATATCAACGATGTTATGCCGGACGTTCTTCAATCAATTAAAAAGTCAATAAAAATAGACGAATATAATATTGCTGTCATGTCTTTCAATTCAAATCCCCTATGGTTAACGGAAGGGCTGGTTGATATTACCAATTTTAATTGGAAACCGTTGCTTGCCAACGGCCCATGCCAACTTGGTAAAGCGTTTGAGGAACTCGATCATAAGCTATCCAAAACTGCCTTTTTTAAGAAATTTGGAGGATTTGAGCTGTTCCATTATTATCCAATAATTGTTCTTATATCTCATGGTAAATCAGATGATGAATATAAAAAACAATTGGATAAACTAAAGCAAAACAGTATATTCGATATTTCCATTAAAATTGCGATTTCCATAGGCGATGGTACATTTATGGAAAAACTACAGGAATTTGGCAGCAGGCAAACGGTTCTTGTTCCACACAATACAGCCATGCTTAAAAAGATGATTAAATATACAATAATACCGCGCTTTATCCATCCTGAGGCTTTTTCGGAATCAGACGATGGTTGTCAGTTTGCGCCCTGGTTGTTATTGGCGGATAATTTTTTTGACGGAGGCTATACCAATGACAAGCACTGGGATGATTGTATTGATGAAGTTATAAAAAATGATAAAATTGATATATACAGGAAAAAAATCGACGGCTTAATTTCCTGGCAGGAAAAGATAAGTTATAATCCCATTCTGGAGAAATGGACTATTAGTAAAGTTAATTACAAAGGAAAATCCTGCATAAAATGCCTCCCGTATAAAAAGATAGAACATGACCCTGAAGACATCAATATATTAATTGAAAAAATAGATAAAATATTGGAAATACTTTATAAAAAAAGAAAAGAATTTAGGGAAAAAATAAAAAATCAAGTCAATACAAAAAATATCATAACAGAATTAACCGCACTTAATAAAACGATCACGATACTAAACCAACAAAAAAAATCATTGGGCGAAAATTTTTTTGAAGATATGAATACCTATAATTCATTACGAAATGAATGGAAAGAAATTGCCAATAAATACGAAATTTCTCCCGAATATTGGAATAAAAACACTATATTTGAAGCAAAAAGCAAATTAGAGGCGGAGGATTATCCCCATGCTATTGCACTTCTAAAAGATTTGGCAATAAACCGTAATGCGGAAGCATTTTACCTGTTGGGGCAATGTTTTGTTTTCTCGCTGGGTGTACCACACAATGAATCTATCGCCCATAACTGTTATAAACTGGCAAAAAAACTGGGCTGGACAAAATTTTACAATACCTGTAAATGTTTACCTATATATTTTCTCATTGACACAGGTGACAGTATGGCAAATAAGAAAAACGCCCTCAATGAACTCATGAATGATTTGCTAATGCAACTACGCCAAATAAAAATGGATAGCTCTTTTGGTTTTTGGGCCAATTTCAGGATTCAGGCGATAGCATTTTCAGATACTGTACGGTGTTATTATGACTTTGGCATTGTCGATATCAACGATTTTTACTGGAAAGCCCCAAAAATTGGCGGCAAAGCAGATTATACAGCAATGTGGAATACATTAGACGAAAAACTCCTGTCTTTGCAGGAAAACAATTGCAATATCAGGGAGCCTCTGTTCATTCTGATTACTGATGGCATTATTCCTGATAATCCGGAAAAAAATGCCCCAATATGGCAAAATAAACTATTTTCATCGTCTAATGTGCAATTATATAGGGTTTCCCCGAAAGATCTAAAATCACCAGAAAATCTTACTGACATTGTTAGGCCTCATTATATGCCATCTGGTTTTCCTGAATGGAATATGTCCAAAGTATCCGATTCAATAGAAGATATAGACAATGAGATAAATAAATTGATAAATTCCATACGCTGCTAACTAATCACTCAAAAATCCTTTACGATCTCTTTGTTTTTACGTCTCTGCGAGAGAATTCCTCAGTGTTCTCCATAGTTTTTTTCTTGTTTGTGCCGTTCGTGGTAAAAATCTTCTTTCTTCCCTAGTCCCCGGTCCCAGTGTCTCCCTCCCGTATCTGCACCCGGCGGATTTTACCGCTGATGGTTTTAGGAAGCTCTTTGACAAATTCCACTATCCTGGGGTATTTGTAGGGGGCGGTTGATCTTTTCGCGTGGCTCTGCAATTCCAGCTTTAGTTCATCCGAGGCGGTGTGGCCCTTAGCGAGTACCACCGTTGCCTTTACCGCAGTGCCACGGTCGGGATCGGGGACGCCCGTGACGGCGCATTCCAGTACCGCAGGATGCTCCATGAGGACGCTTTCAACCTCGAAAGGCCCGATGCGGTAACCGGAACTCTTGATCACATCGTCAATGCGGCCCACAAACCAAAAGTAGCCGTCTTCGTCCCGCCATGCGATATCTCCGGTTTGATAGATGCTGTTGCTCCAGACGCTCTCCGTAAGGGCGTTGTCCCGGAAATAGCCGCCGAACATACCAAGGGGCCTGCGCCTGTCGGTGCGTATAACGATCTGGCCTTCCTCGCCTGTGGCGCATGACGAACCGTCGTCCCGGACCAGATCGATGTCGTAACCCGGCGCGGGTTTTCCCACCGAACCAGGTTTCGGTTCCAGCCAGGGCCAGGTACAGAGGGTAACGGTAAGCTCGGTCTGACCGTAGCATTCCCGCAATTTGAGCCCTGTACCGGCAAGGAAGCGCTCAAAAATTTCCGGGTTCAGCGGTTCGCCCGCTACCGTGCAAATTTTCAGGGCGGAAAAATCATATTTGGTTAAATCCTCTTTCACAAAGAAACGGTATACTGTGGGCGGGGCGCAAAAACTGGTAAGCCGGTACTTGCTGATAATTTCAAGCATGGCGGAAGGCACAAAACGGTCATAGTCATAAACAAAGACCGCCGCCCCGACCAGCCATTGGCCGTAGATTTTGCCCCACGCGGCTTTTGCCCAGCCGGTATCTGCGACGGTCAGGTGCAGGCTTTCGGATGTGAGCTGATGCCAGTATTTCGCAGTGGCGATGTGCCCCAACGGATAGGCGAAATCCAGACGGACCATTTTGGGCATGCCTGTAGTGCCGGAGGTAAAATACAGGAGCATAATATCGTTGTTGGCGGTCATCTGCCCTGGCCGCTTAAACTCCGGCGAGGCCTTTTCCATGAGGGGGGAGAAATCGATCCAGGGCAGCATAATATCCGGCACGTTTGCCGTGAGGTTATTGGTTGAACGGGCGACAAAAAGTTCTATCGACTGTTTTACCGGGTTCGCATCTTTGGGATTGTGAACCGAACGGATAAAGGCCTTAAAACGCAGATAGCAGGGATCTTCGGACGCGGTCTTTTTCAGTATCGCTTCGGCTTCGTTCACCCTGCATATAAGATCGGGATCGTCCACGCAGACGATGCCGGCGACATCGGCGGCCTTACAGCGATAAATAATATCCTTGGTGGTCAAGAGGTGGGTGGCTGGAATGGCGACAGCCCCCAGCTTATGCAGGGCAAGCAGCACGGGCCAGTATTCCCAGCGGCGTTTCAGTATCAGCATTACCGGGTCGCCCTTGCCTATACCCGCGTCGCAAAGCACATTGGCCGCCTTGTCCGAGAGGGTTTTTATTTCCGCGAAGGTAAAAAACGCTTCCGCGCCTCTCTCATCGCACCAGACCAGTGCCCGCTCGCCGCCTTTTTCTGCCGCGAGCGTATCAATCACATCATAGGCGAAGTTGAAATTTTCCGGAACAGTGACAGAAAAATTGCTGTAAAAATCCTCGTAGGATTCAAATTCGGTTCTCGGTAGATACCTGTCAAGCAGATCCATGCAATTACTCCCAAGGCATAAACGCCAAAAAAATTCAGGGTATTTTTCGCATAACTTATTATATATGTATGGATTAAACGATGTTTTTATACAGTATAGTAATAGTAAAACAAATTGCCCTCATTGATGGTTTTATAACATATATTGATTATTTGTTCAAGCGTATTTTCCGACGTTTACTCAAGTCACTATTTATTTTTTGGATGCCTTTTTCGCGTAAAACTCCCCTAAAATATCCATATAATCCTTTATATAATCAACTTTTGGATCATGAAATTCAAATACGACCCCGGCGCACTTTTCAATTTGTTTTCCATCAATAATGTATGTTTTTCTGTAACGGCTGCAATTTTCCTTGCAATGACCGCACAATCCATGCCCGTCTATAAACGGCTTTTTTATATGCGAAGGCGCGTTTTCAATATAAGATTCATGTTTTTCAATATTGGAAAAAAACAACCTGAGTACAATACTGTTATTGTACCTGATTTCCCTGCCGCCAAAGACAATAACATCATCGTTCCTGATGAAGATTCGTGCGATCACCCTTTTGGATTTGACACCTGTCTGCGAGTAAATGACCATGTATTTACCCCAACAGTAACCGCTTCCAATTTCCCCTCCAAAATCATAACCGAACAAATTCATCTGTTTTGTGAATTCAATGATGAATCGCTTATCTTCCTCTGAAATAAAATCAAACCTTGCCTGTTTTATCAGCTTTTCCATGTCCCCGGTCCCTACTTAATAAACCCCGTGAGGAACGTAGAAAGCGCCGGAATATAAGTCACCAGCAGCACCACCACCAGGCGTACCGCGAGGAAGGGCAGCACATAACGGCAGATTTCAGCGAAGGGTCTTTTGAAGCGGTAACTTGCCAGGAACAGGTTCATGCCCACAGGGGGCGTGAGGAAGCCGGCTTCCAGGTTGACGATGAAGATGACGCCCAGGTGGACGGGATCAATGCCGTAAAGCAGCCCGAGCGGAATAATCAAGGGGAGCACCACCATGATGGCGGAGAAGATGTCCATGAGGCAGCCCACCACGAGGAGGATGAGGTTGAGTATCAATAAAAAGACGAACTTTGATTCAATGGTTTGCTGCATCCAGAAGGCGAGGTTCTCGGGCACATTGGAATCAACGATGGCGTAGGAAAGGGCATTGGCCATGGCAAAGATGGAAAGGATTCCACCGATGATTGGAACGGCCTTGAGAAACACATTGGGTATGTCTTTAAAGGCTATGTCACGGTGTACCAGCACTTCGACTATG
>JGI24698J34947_10001735_pt1 | contig 11627 bp, 10 predicted proteins | sample TergutMp193P3_FD_34947 | JGI IMG/M metagenome (IMG submission 34947)
CCCCCCCCCCCCCCCCCCCCCCAGTTCTTGACAACCGCGAAAAAACCTCTCGGCAATTTTCCGCATCGCAACAGCAAAAAAATTTCTGCTTTACCAATAACCTTCGCAAACAAAAAGCCGGCAATGGACTTTTGTGTTTCCTCACATCCGAAAATATCTTTATTTTTTCTAACTCACACATTTTTAACAAAGGAGCAGCGATGTTAAAATCGATCTTCAAAACAGCCGCGCTTGCGGCTGTGGCGGCGCTTTTGTTCGCCGGATGCGGCGAAAATGGCAATCCCGCCGGCGGTGGGGGCGGCGGAGGCGGTGGCGGTGGCGGATATACTCCCCCGCCGGCGAGCGCCGTTATCATAACGCTCACTTCACTGGCAACGACGGTAACCGATCCAGGCGGAATTGACCCAAAGGTTCATTTTGTCGTTACCGGTTATCGAAACGGAAGCCTGCTTTCCATAAACACTACTGACTATTTACTGGATGCCACGGACATTAGCCAGCCGTGGTCAGGTTACAGAGAGAGTTTGGCGGTAGGGTTCTCGGCTGAGGCCAACGAGGTGAGAATTTATGCTGTGGTTAAGGAAAAAGACCTTTTGTTCGATGACGATATTTCACCGGGCTATTATAAATCATGGACGCCAATTCCGGTTTCCGGTCAATCCGGTTCTGCGACACTGGACTACGGCTCCGGAAAATCGAGGGTCGGTTTCAGTTACAGGTTTATCTAACAATAAAATGGCAGTATCAGGGGTTTAAATAAAACAAGTTTTACCATTTCTAACAAAGGAGTAGTTATGAAAAAAGTGCTGTTAAGCNTTGCGTTGCTGGGCGTGGTATTTTCNGGAAGCACCTGCATTAAAGATGCTTACGAGGTCTCATGCCGCAGCAAATGCGAGGANGAACTNNCCGAGTGCAAAAAACCGCTTATCCACATAGGGTGTGATAGCAAATACAGCAGTTGCATTGACAACTGCCGTTAGTACCGGCGTTCCGTTGGGGCGTGGAATCATCCGCGCCCCGCTTTTTTCACACATTAAATTAAGGAGATGCGTTTATGTCTAAATTACCGTTCATTTACCGTTTTCAAAAGGGGGCGAAGATGAAACATTATATTATAAAGTTTCTTTCTTTGATAGTTGTCGGGTTATTTTTTTCGGGATGCATCCCGGCCATTCGAACTCAACAATTTGATATTAATAGTTCTACGGAAGGTTCGAAAATATCCGTTTATGATAAAAATAACAACAAAGTATTCGAGTCGACGAGTACCTCGGCAACCGCAAATTTGTTGATATGCAACAAAAAATACGGCGGCGGTGCATACCTCGTTGAAATAACTAAAGAGGGATATGAACCGATTACAACGCTGATTAGCCCTGAATTTGATGTCGATAGAATTGTGGGGAGTATTTTTTGGGGCACTTTGTGGCCATTGGGAAACTTGTCGCCGCGAATCATCAACGCCGATTTGGAATCGGGGACAGTTACCGTGTTTAACACGTCCGACTGGTACTCTACGATAAAGTACGGTATGCCATTGGGTGGGATGCCGCTATGGGGGCACCTCTATATGGAAAGCGGACGGATTTGGAGGAACGGAGTGTTTTGCGGAACCGACATTAATTTCGGAATAAGCGGTAGCGACGAGAGCGGAGGCGAAAAATTCGCATTATCAGCAGGGTACGGTTTCGACGCAGGCGTTGTGAATGATTTACCGGTTGAGGAGGATCTGAAACTTGTCTATGGCGGAGCCGTAGGTTTTTGGTTTACGCATGACATTGATGAATACAATGGCTATTATCGGTATAATTATAATTTTCTCGCTCCGTTTGTCAAACTTCGGTGGAAGTTCCTTGAACTCTCTTACAGGGGTCTTTTGGGCGTTGGCGTACAGGAAAGGCGTTATAGATATTACGATAGCTATTACGGTGAATATAATAATTATTATTATGACGCAGACGCTAAATTCGGCTGGAACAACCACCAACTTGCGCTCGGCCTCTATTTCGAGGGGTCAAAGAGGAAAGGGGTAACGCTGCGGCGCAGGTAGCAAAGTCAAATAATAATAATAAAGTCAAATAATAATAAATAATATGGAGGGCACAAAGCCTACAATTATGGAGGGCACCCGGCCCCTACGGGGCCAGCCCTACCCAACCTTATAAATGCAGTCAAAATGTTAAAGTCAAAACCAACCTCCTTGCCGCGTAGGGGCTGAAAATTTTGGCTTACGCCGAGATAAACAAGTTCGGCCCCTACATTTTAACCATCAAAATCAATACCAACGCGGTTTTGATTTTGATTTTAGAATACTGACCGCATTTATAAGGTTGGGTAGGGCTCGCCCCGCAGGGGCGGGGTGCCCTCCATAATCATAATTATAGGCTTTGTGCCCTCCATATTATTTATTATTATTATTATTATTTGATTTTACCCTTCTTATTATTATTTTTATGTATTCCGAACCCATTAATCAAGCCGGATATATGCTTCTTTACAGATACATAGTCAAGGAACACCTGTTCCCATTTTTCGCGTCGCTGAGCGTGATAGTGTTTTTGTTTATCATGCAGCAGGCGATTATGATGCTCGACCGGGTGGTGTCCAAGAACATTGACCCGCTGATCGTGCTGGAGGTGTTCATCATCCAGCTTGGGTGGATTTTGGCGCTTGGCATCCCGATGGCTATTCTGTGCGCGACGCTGATGACGTTTGGGCGGATGGCTGGCGACAACGAGATCACGGCTATAAAGGCGTCGGGGCGGAGCATGACGGCGCTCGTGCTGCCGGTGATGGCCGCCGCGTCGGTGGTCACGGTGGCGCTGTTTTACTTCCACGACCTCGTGCTGCCGGAGGCGAACCACCACGCGGCGAACCTGCTGGGCGACATCTCGCGCAAGCGCCCCGCCGCGTTCATAGAGCCCGGCGTGCTGATCCGCGACTTCCAGAACTACGCGCTCTACGCCGACGAGGTAAACCCGCTCACCGGCGCGCTCGGCGGCATCCGCGTCTTCTCCGACGACCCCGGGCAGGACCCGACCGTGACGGTCGCTGAGAGCGGGAGCATCCACATGACCGGCGACGGCGAATACATCGAACTGGCGCTCCAAAACGGCGAGACGCACGGCACGTCGCGCAGGAACGAGCGCGAATACTTCGCGGCGCGGTTCAAGACGCAGGTAGTGTATATAAAGAACATCGACACGCGCCTGGAGCGGACAAACTCCGGCAGCCGCGGCGACCGCGAAATGACCATATCGGAGATGATGGCCCAAGTGCGCGAGCTGAAGGAGTCGAACCGCGAGATGTCGGCGGAGCACAGCCGCCTTTTAGATTCAATCCGCGTTTTCAGCGCGAGGATCGACACGCAGAGCGCGCAGCAGGAGGCGGGCGAACCATCCATTGATAACGACAAACCAATCGCCGCCGCCGGAATTGCCAAACCGCCGCCAAAGGCACGGAGGGACACGCCCGCGCGGCAGGCCAAACCGCCTGTTGATAATGATAAACCTGCCGCCAACCGTCAGGCGGTCAGGCCGCCGCCACCGCCGCCTATGGCAGGGAGGGACGCGCCCGCGCCGCGGAATAAATCGTCCCGGAGGGAAAGGGGGGATTCGCTGGGGCTGACGGCGCTGGCGTCAGCCATAAAATCAAAATCAGCGGCAAGGCAAGCGGCAACAACAAGGCAAGCGCCAACGGCAAGGCCGCTGCCAACGCCTGCGCCGACGGCAAGACCAACGGCCGCGCGCAGCCCCGCTAACCAGCTCAAGTCCTACGAGGCCAACGCCGACAGGGTCGACAAAAACAGGCGCGCCAACGAATTGTTGATAGCTCAGTACATGGTCGAGGTGCACAAGAAGTTCGCGATCCCCGCCGCGTGCCTCATCTTCGTGCTGATCGGCGCGCCGCTGGGGATCATGGCGCGGCGGGGCGGGCTTGCGGTCGGGTCGAGCTATTCCGTGTTCTTCTTCATCGTTTACTGGGTCTTCCTGATTACCGGCGAGAACATGGCCGACAAACTTATCATCCCGCCGGTGGTTGGGATGTGGTCGGGGAACGTCTTTCTGGCGCTCAGCGGCGGGGCGCTGATGTTCCTCATGCTGCGCGAGACGTCGATAAACTTCGGCTTCCTGAAGGGCTTCTTCGGCAAGGGGGCGTCGCTGTTCAAAAGCATATCGGGGCTGTGGGTATTCCGCCTGCCGGGGATACTGTTCCGCGTCCCGCGCGCGCTGCTCAACAAGGCCAACGGCACGCTCCCCACCTACCTGATGACGATATTCGCCGGCTACGCGTTCGGCCTCCTCGCGGCGCTGGTGGTCATCTTCGTCACGATAGACTACGTGAGCAACCTCAAAAAGTTCGAGAACGCGAGCAGCTATTACCAGATTGTCAAGTTCTACTACTACTACCTGCCGTGGATCGCCCAGACCGTCCTCCCCATCGTCCTGTTCCTCTCGTCGATGTTCGCGATGGGGCGGATCGCCAAGACGAGCGAACTGACGGCGATGAAGGCGGCGGGGGTGAACGTGCGGCAGTTGACCACGCCGCTCCTGTTTCTGGGGCTGCTGCTGGCCGCGGGCGTGTTCTACGGCGGCGAGCGGGTGATACCGCGCGCCAACGAGCAGCGCGCGCTGCTGCTGAACGCGATCAGGACGCCGGAAAAGCAGGAGGACGGCGGCCCGAAGACGATCCGCGAATACCGGAGAAACTTTTACTACTTCGCCGCGCCTGACATTATGTATGTTTTTAATGAGTTCTGCACGGAGCCGCAATTCTTCCGCGGCGTGCGCCGGTACACTTTCACGGGGAACGGGCTTGCCGAGCGCGTTGACGCCGCCGAGACCGAATACGACAGCGCCGGCTGGCGCTTCGTCAACGGCACGTCGCGGAAGTTCACCGAAGACGGGATGCGCGCCGAGGCTTTCGCGTCGCTGCCCGACGACGTGCTGACGGCCGTGCCGCTCGACCTTGTCAAGCGGGTGAAGTCGAAGGAGGAGATGAGCTACTGGGAGTTGTCAAGCTACATCGAGGCGGCGAAGCGGCGGGGGGAGAAGGTGCAGAAGTTCATGGCGGAATTGCAGTTCAAGATCGCGCTGCCGTTTATGAACTTCATCGTGGTCCTCTTCGGGCTGTCGCTCGCGGCGAGGACGGGGCGCAGGGGCGGGGCGGCGCTGTTCGGCGTCGGGCTGCTGCTGTCGTTCCTCTACTGGATACTCAGCCGCTTCGCGCTCGTCTTCGCCCAGAACGGCTACATCCCCACGCTCATCGGGGCGTGGATAGGCAACGTAATATTCTTTTTGCTTGGGATCGCGCTTTACCGGAAAGCGGCCCATTAAGGAAACAGTATGTCAAAGAAAATACTGCTTGTAGACGACGACCAGAACACGCTCGACCTGCTTGAACTGTTCCTCTACAGGGAATACGATATAATCACCGCGCTCAACGGGTTCGAGGGGCTGACGAGGGCGGAGAAGGAATTGCCCGACCTCATCACGACCGACATCACGATGCCGGTCATGGACGGGATACGCTTCTTCAACCGCGTGGCCAGAAGCGAGCTTGTCAGGCGCGTGCCGATCATCGCGGTAACGTCGTTCGCGGAGAACGTTACCGGCAAGAGCCTGCTGAACATGGGCTTCTCCGGCGTAATACCAAAACCGCTTGAGCGGGAAATCGTAACAGGCACAATCGCCGCCACGTTCGAAAACGCCGGGAAACCGGCGGTTAACGACCGGAAAGGATAAAACTTGCCAATGGATAAACATATCAAAAGAATCGCGCCGTCCGCCGTACTCCTGATTACGGCGCTGCTGCTCCTCTTAGCCGACTGGAGGTCTACCGACCTGCTCGCGGGCGCGCTCTTCGCGGTCAGCGCGGTACTGTTCATGCGCCGCGGCGCCCCATCCGGCAATGGCACGCGGCGGCTCAGGACGACCGAGACCGGGATGCCGGCCACGCCGGAAAACAAGGTGATCGAAATGGCTGAGGCCGCCGTCGCCAACGATACCGTCGCCAACGCCTCCGCGCTCGGCTCCGAGTTCAAAAGGAGACAGTGGCAACTGACGGAAGCCGCCGTCGACCGAATGCTCAACATGTTCCTGACAATATTAAGCGGCAGGCTCAAATACTGCACCGCCGCGATCTTCTTCCCCACGCGCAACGACAGCTACTACCTCCGCCGGTACGTCTCGAAAGCCCGCTTCGTAAGCAAGGACGCGATGATAGTCCCCCACCGCGGCATTCTTGGCTCCCTCCTCAACGAGGGCCAGAAACTCGCGCCGTTCTACGAGCCGAACTTTACGAACAAAAACTCAACGCTGTTCTACTACGACGATTCCTACGTCTTCAAGCCGGAAGAGAGCATCCGCTCAATACTCCTGTGCCCCATAGAGGCCGCAGGCGACGTAAGGGGCATACTCTTAGCCGACAGCACTGATGAAAACGCCTTCACTGAAGACGACCGGTCATTCTTCAACAATACCGCGAGGCTTATGGGCGAGGCCGTCTACTACGCCTACCTTAACACCAAGCACCGTTTGGAATACAAGCAGCTCGAAGCCATAAGCGACGTGGAAGAAACTTTCTGGAAAAACCTTGAGTTCGACGCCGTACTCGACAAAATACGCGACATCATCATATACGCGATCCCGTGCGACAGGCTCACCATCAGCCTCAAGGACGAGGACAAAATGAGCGCGGCCATCGTGAGGGCCTACGGCGAAGACATGGAAAAGTTCCTCAACCTCAAATTTCAAATCGGGGACGCCAACCCGAAATCTATCGTCAGCATCGCCTACACCAAGGAGTTCGGCTCCGGTTTCTCGCGAAACTTCAGCGCGGACCGCTACGAGTTCCGCTATTTGGAAAACGAGCCGCGCAACAAGGCCATAGCCTCATTCATGGCCGTGCCCATAGGCGTAGAGAAGCAAAACCGGCGCATAGGCATGATACTCGTCGAATCCGCGAAGAGGGACGCGTTCACGAAGTTCGACATCGACCTGCTGTCGAGGATAGGCCAGAGCGCCGGGCTTGCGCTCGAAAACATAATCGTCATCCGCAAAGCCGACGCGCTCGCGACCTACGACGCGCTGACCGGCATATACAACCGCCGCCAGTTCGACAAAATCCTGACGACAAAGATAAGCGCCTGCGACAGGTACAACCACCCAGTCTCCCTCGTCCTGAGCGACATCGACCACTTCAAGAAACTCAACGACACCTACGGCCACACGTTCGGCGACACCGTCCTCAAAGGCGTAGCCGCCAAACTCGAAAGCTGTATCCGCGTGGACATCGACGCCGCCGCGCGCTACGGGGGCGAAGAGTTCGTGCTGATAATCGACAAAACCGACCACAACGCCGCCATGGAATCGGTAGACAGGATAAGGCAGGCAATTCAGGACATGACGTTCAGGACGACTGACGGCACGGAGGTGAAAACGTCCATGAGCTTCGGCATAGCCTCCTACCCGCACCACGCGAGGGAGATGGGCGACCTGATAAAACGGGCCGACGAAGCGCTATATTCCGCGAAACGGAATGGGCGGAACAGGGTGGAGATTTTTTGACCTATGCCCCTTTACATTGTATCAACGCCCATCGGAAACCTTGCCGACATAACCGCCCGCGCGTCAAAAATACTTGCTGACTGCGGCTCGATCCTCGCCGAGGACACGCGCACGTCAAGAAAACTTCTCACGCATTTGGGAATAACGACGCCAATGACAGCGTACCACGACTTCAACAAGGAAAAGGTTACGCCGGCAATAATCTCGTCACTCAAAGACGGAAAGGAAATCGCCCTGATAACCGACGCCGGAACGCCCGGCGTAGCCGACCCGGCGTTCTACATCACGCGGGCCGCGATAGCGGAGGGCATTCCCGTAATCCCAATCCCCGGCGCGTCCGCGTTCCTCGCCGCGCTCGTGGCAAGCGGCCTGCCTACCGACAGGTTCATCTTCGAGAATTTTTTGCCCAACAAAAGCGCGCAGCGCCGCAAACTCTTCGAATCGCTCAAGGCCGAGCCGCGAACAATGATATTCTACGAAACCCCGCACCGCATAATCAAAACCCTCGAAGACATCCGCGACACCCTCGGCAGTGTCCGCGTGGTAATCGCCCGCGAACTGACGAAAATCCACGAGGAGTTCCTGCGCGGCTCAGCCGAAGAACTTTTGGCGCACTTCGCCACACACCCGCCCAAAGGCGAAATGGTAGTGCTGTTCAACACACGAATCGCGAGTATGAAGGGCACAATGCCTATAATTCTGGAGGGCACCCGGCCCCTAACGGGGCCAGCCCTACCCAACCTTTTAATGCGGTCAAAATGTTAAAATCAAAGTCAAAATCAATAATCGTTTCACTTCAGCGCGTTGTGAAACAGCACTTTCTTCTCCCCGTTCCTCACCTCGATATCGTTGTATACCTTCCTCCCGATTATCTTGCCGTAGTCGTCGCGCACGGCAAGCGTGACGCTGTGTGTTCCGGGGGCGACAGGGATTCGGGCCATCTGGATTGTTTTGGGAAGCATAAAGCACATGCGGATGTCCGCCTTCTCCATCTGGTCAGTCGCGACGTCGGCGCCGATCCCAATGAGCGCGTTGCCAAGCGCGCTGCCGGTATTGACCCGGTTTTTGACCTCGTTGGCGGCGATGGTGCGCACAACCGCCCTGACCACGGTTCTCAGTATGATTTCACCCCACGCGTCGTCAAGCGCTTTTTTTGCCTGTTTGTCAAGGTCGTTTATCACTACGGACTGTACCTCATCACCGTCGTCAAGGCGCACGGTGAAGTACGACGACAGGGCGGGATAAGTCTTCAATTCCGGCAGCGATATCTTTACGTTGACCATCTGCGAAGCGCTTTTGCCGGCCGGCAGCGGCGGCGCGGGCATTTCAACGGCCAGATTGGTTCCCCTGACGTAGATTCTCAGGCGCCCCCCCTGGATATATTCGCCGTACCAATTCTGTTCTTTCATGGCCGGGCCCCTGCCGGCGTAGCCCACCACGACGATCTCAGACTCGCCCTGCTTCGCGCTCCACTTGTTGGGGCCGTTGTCCGGCGTTACTTTCAGAGTCTTGACGTCGTCCTCCCTGTCGCCGGCCGTGAGGCGGTCGTAGGCGAAGCCCCCGACCTCAGGCGGCAGTTTCACGGGGCCCAGATTGTAGGCCTGAACGGACTTGAAGAGCGAGATCAGCGAATTGTCCGGCTCGTCCAAGCGCTCGTAAGTCAGCGAGGAGAAGAGGTGGAACATGCCGTCTGTATGGTATTTCCCGTTTTGCGCCTCCGTGCGCTCCCACTCGTTCATCAGGAGCTGCACCTTGCGGGTCTCTACTAAAGCCTCCTGAAACTTGCCCTCCGCCATGAAGTTGAGGGCCGTAAACTGGTGCAGGATGACCAACTCGTAGGGCTTGGAGCGGTACGGGCGCACGTTGTCGTTTGTCAGGAGCGCGGCGGCCTCGTTCGTCACCGACTTGGCGAAGAGCTCGTCGTATATATCCGCGGCTTTCATCAGGTGCGTGTTGCTTGAGTCGTACATCCCGGCGTAGTGGAAGAGGACGCCTATATCCATGTGGAACAGGTAGGCGTTGGTCTCCCCGTAGAGGTTTTTGCTGTTCTTCCTGATATCCTCTATCATAGCGATGTAGTCGCCGTCTTCGAACGCCCCGCCCATTGACTTCCGGCGCTGCGTTGCCTTGCTGGTGCAGGAGGCCAGTATGCCGCAACAGACCGCCAGGGTTATAACCATGCTTGATTTCCGGAAAAATCTCCGGCCGCGCCCTTCCGTGAAGTACGTCTTTTCTTCCGTCATTTGTTCTCCATCCGTTTGTGTAGTTATAGTAATTCTACTTGAAAACTTATGATGGAGGGCCCCCCGCCCCTGCGGGGCGTGCCCTACCCAACCTTTTAATGCGGTCAAAATGTTAAAATCAAAACCGCGTTGTCGTTGATTTTGACGTTAAAATACTGACCGCATTTATAAGGTTGGGTAGGGCTGGCCCCGTAGGGGCCGGGTGCCCTCCACCCATAGGTTCCAATTGGAACGACCATACAATAAATATAAACGACAAAATGACGGCAGCCGAAAGCCGCCGTCAAGCCAGTTCCATGCCACAAAAAAACGCCTGTACGCAGGCTTTACAGTTTAGTAGTCGAGCGCTCCACGTACTTTTTGATCTTTTTCTCGCCGATCCACACCTTGGTGGTGCTCTCCAAATTGATCAGCTCCATGTTGACCTGATAGTAGATGACGGCGCGCTTGCCCTCCTGGTCGACGATCGTGTTGATCGTGCCGGTCATCATGAGGTCGGCCCCGGTCTCCTCGCCCATGTCCGAACGCGTTTGGGCCGAGGCGAATTCCTGCTGGTCCTCACGCTCGTCGCGGATCTGCTCGCGTTCCTTCCTGGACGCCACGAACGAGACCTTGCCGGAGTTGAGAAGCGCGCGCTCGATGTCTTTCACGAACGCCTCGACGCTGATATGCTCGTGGCTCCTGTTGGTCACCTTGCCGACGATAACGGTGGGCAGCCTCTTCTCTTCCTCCCACTTGTATATCCAGCGTTGGTTGAGCGCGTCCTTGATCATCTCCTCCGCCACGAGCCTCGAATCGGTGTCGTTCCAGCGCCCCGAAAGGTCGATCGCCTCGTCCGACTGCACGCGGGCCACCTTGGTGCCGCCGCAACCCATGATCATGAACGAGAGTGCCACATAAGCTGCAAAACGCAATTTCCTGCCCATCACTGCCCTCCTGAATTACATGTTATAAGATAACGCGGCAACAGCCGACCGGCTGTTATCCGCGAATTTAATCCAAACGGTCTATGACAAATATAATACATGGCGCGCGCGCCGGTCAATATTTTTTTTACTGAGCGCAAACAACGTGCTGCTGCTGCCTTATCCAGACCTCCGCCCGCTTCTTGGCGCTCTCCGCGGCCTGCTCCCCTGACGAATAATAGTATCTGCGGTTGGACCGGCCAGCGAATATGTCCCCGCCCTCGATGTCCGAGTCGAAAGGCTTGGTCTGCCGCATGATTGTCCTGACCTCCTCGCGCATGACCGGCTCCTGCCCCTCGACGGAGCTCGTGGTCACGATAATGAGCACTTTCTGGCGCACCTTGTAGTTCACCGTGACCGTGGCCGTGTACACCCTGACGTGGTCGTTCTTGCCCGTCTCGCCGTTGATCTCCTTCAGGTACTCGCTGCGCGCCGACACGTCCGCCTCAAGCTCCTTGATGGGCGGAAGCGATACGATGCACTCCTCAAGCAGCTTTTCGGTGACCTTCGACTCGGAGGGCCTCCCGTCCACCACCGTGACCCGCTGCTTGCTCTGCGCGAAAGCGCCGGACGCAAGCAGCAGGCAGGCGGCCGCCGTTATCATCATCCTGTTCATACCGTACTCTCCAATCCAATGTGATATGGTTATTTTTTATGTTAACGCCGTCTCTGAACGTTCCCCAAAACAGCGCGATTATTTACCGCTAATAGTGCAGCTGCCGCACATTGCGCAGCTTGCTCATAAACATCACGCCGACATCAACGCCCACGCCGTGATATTGTTTGCCGCCGCCCATAATCACAAAATGGTACGGCACGCGAAACCTTACCTGCACGGTCTCCGTCATTTC
>JGI24698J34947_10001736_pt1 | contig 11623 bp, 6 predicted proteins | sample TergutMp193P3_FD_34947 | JGI IMG/M metagenome (IMG submission 34947)
ATGCCGGATTCATTATCGGCAAGATTTATCACACATTCTATCTTTGCGTCAGAAACAAGTTTATTATAAGCATTGTCTCTTTCAGGTTCCATGTTAAAAATAGGGTAACTTCCTCTGTAAAGCAGCCCTTCGGGAATTTTTCCCATGCATATTTCCCGAAAATTGGTAATTTCATTATCTTCGCTGATATTTACATGATCATTTATACTCATTCTGATACCTCTTGATATAAATTTATCACAGAGGTCTATCATGGAGCGACAGATCAATAATTTTTTAGCAAATATTTTTCGTGACAGGTTTTAGCTCTCATTGATGACTGCGTTGCCTTCCATGATGATTGCCGCGGCGTCTATAAGCACCGTTCCTGTCAGGTCTTTGAGCTGGGTTACCGCTTCGAGTATTTGCTTGCTCCCTGTTTCCTGTTCGGAAATGATTTTCACTTTTACGTCTATATCCTCAAATCAGGTATAAACCTAAGCCCCGGACGCGCTTTGTAAAAATTGCCCTGTGCGCTCATTCTCCGGGTTTGTGAATATTTTCTGCGGGGAGCCGGTTTCAAGAATGGAGCCTTCGTACATGAAAACTACTTTGCTTGCGGCTTCCCGTGCGAATGACATTTCGTGAGTTACAACAAGCATTGTCATGCCGGAAACGGCGAGGCTTTTCATGACAGCTAACACTTCGCCTGAAAGTTCCGGGTCCAGAGAGGAGGTCGGTTCGTCAAAAAGCATGATCTTCGGTTCCATTGCAAGGGCGCGGGCAATTGCCACCCTCTGCTGTTGACCGCCGGAAAGTTGTGAGGGATAGGCGTTTATTTTATCGCTTAAACCTGCGCGTTCAAGGAGTTGCAATGATCTTTCCCGCGCCTGTTTGGGGGCGAGCTTTCTGACGTGCAGAGGGGCAAGCATCACATTTTCCAGAGCTGTCTTGTGGGGGAAAAGGTTGAAACTCTGGAACACCATTCCCACTTCCAGAAGAATTTTATTTCGCTCTTCACTTCGCATTTTTATTCTGTTCACCCCGTTACGGCAGTCAAAGAGGAGTTTGTCTTCAATGTAGATTTGCCCCTCGTCAATTGTTTCCAGCCTGTTGATGGTACGCAGGAATGTTGACTTGCCCGCGCCCGACGGTCCTATTATGCAAACGGCCTCGCCCTGTTCCACGGACAGGGACACGTTCTTCAACGCATGGACAGGCTTGCCCCCTGCATGAAAAGTTTTGCATACTCCAACTGTTTTAATCATGGACATTGGTTTTTCTCATTCGTATACGGAATATTTTTTTCAAGTTTACGGAAGAAAAATGAAAATACAGCCGTTATGAGCAAATAGAGAATCATGGCGGGGATATAAACAAGAGCCGAACCTGTGGAATTAAAAATATTATTCATTGACCTTGTGATGTCAACTAACGCGATTATTGAAACGAGTGAAACGTCTTTTAACATCATGATGAACTCATTGCCCACGGGAGGGATAAGCCGTCTTATGGACTGGGGGATTACCACCAGCCGCATTGTCTGCGCGAGGGAAAGCCCAAGAGCGCGGGACGCTTCAAATTGACCTTTATCGATGCTTTGAATTGCCGCCCTGATTATTTCCGCGCAGTAGGCGGCGCAGTTAAGTGAGAACGCGATAAAGGCGGCAAAAAAGCGGTTGTTGATTGTAAGGGCGGGAACAATCTGAGGCAGGGCGTAGTAGATAAAAAAAAGCTGCATTAAAAGGGGGGTTCCCCGGAAAAAGAAAATATACGCACCGCATAATTTTTCCAGTATAATTTTTTTTGATAATCTTCCGAGGGCAAGAAAAAGGCCCAAAACCAGCCCTGCGCTGACCGCTGTAACCGTTAACCCTATTGTGACTCTCGCTCCTTTTAAAAGTGGAGGCATCCATGTAAAAATTATTGTCTTTATGGTATCCATTACGTTAGCCAAGACATTCCCGCAGTACCTTGAACATTTCGGCAATTTCTATCGGTTTGCCAAGATGGGCGTTCATTCCGGCTTCGGCGGCTCTCACTACATCTTCGCGCAGTACGTTAGCTGTCATTGCAATGATCTGTACTGTGGACGCGTCCGGCCTGCCGAGCCGTCTGATTTCAGAGGCCGCCATACAGCCGTCCATTACCGGCATCTGCATATCCATCAGTATTATGTTGAAATAGCCTTCGGGCGAAGATTTGAATTTTTCAAGCGCGTTCGCTCCGTTATACGCCGTATCAAATTCCATTCCGGTATGGGAGAGCAGTTCAAGAATTATCTCGCGGTTAATTTCAATATCGTCTACCACAAGACAGCGTTTGCCGGTAAAGTCATAATCAACATTATCATCCTGCTGTTGTTCGGCTTTTTTCTCAATGTTTTTTCTTGAAGCGCAGCGGATTGTAAATTTGAAAGTGCTCCCTTGCCCTTCCTTGCTTTGAAGTGAAATGCTTCCTCCCATCATCTCCGCCAGATTTTTGCAGATTGCAAGTCCAAGACCCGTTCCGCCGTAGTTTCTCGTTGTGCTGATGTCCGCCTGTTCAAAAGGAGTGAACAGCCTTTCCGCCTGTTCCTTGCTGATACCGATACCGTGATCGATAACGTCGAATTCATAAACGCTGAAACCATCTTTCGATTCCAGTTCCCTCGCGTTAAGAAGTATTTCGCTTCCTTCGGGGGAAAATTTGATCGCGTTTGACAGCAGGTTTATCAACAGCTGATTGAGCCTCAGCGAATCGGTTGAAAGGCCGTCGTTATCAATTTTTTCGATATTCAGGCGGATGTCAATGTTCCGTTCTTTTGCCTTTGGAAGCATCATGGAAAGGACAAATTCCAGATTTGACGTAAGAGAAAAATCAGTTATATCAAGGATAAGTTTGCCGGATTCAATTTTACTGATGTCAAGAATGTCGTTGATGACACCTAACAGGTGATGGGATGAAGTTTCTATTTTATCAAGGCAGTTTTCAACCTTCGCGGGATCATTTGAGCTTTTGGCAATCTGAGTCATTCCGATAATCGCGTTCATCGGCGTGCGGATTTCATGGCTCATTCTGGACAGGAAATCGCTCTTGGCACGGCTTGCGGCTTCCGCGTCAAGTTTCGCCTGGGCAAGCTGTGTAACGTCGTTCACGAGCAGGATGGCATAGACGGAATCCCATCCCGGCATGTTGATTTTCGCCCGCTGAAGGCTGAGGTTATAGTTATGAGCGCCGAAACCGTCCAGCATTGCAATATCGGTGTTAAGGGGTTCCAGCTTGCCGAGAGACGCGTCAAATATTGACGCGGCGGCGGGGTCAAGAGAATCTCCGGGCAGAGTACCGCCCCCCGCAATCCGTTCCAGCAGTCTCGGGTCATCAGCCTTAAACCCGTGAACCATCAAAAATTCGTCCATCGCGCTGTTGCCGAAGAGCAATTCCCTTTTGTCATTGAACAGGGCAAGGGCTACCGGTATTGCGTCAAGGATTGTAGCAAAAGTAGTTTCTGGTTGCAGGTTCATCTACAGGATTATACCATAGGTTTGGCTTTCTTGTAAAACCGCGTTTTTGCCGAAAACTGAAAAAAATGTATTTTTCCCTTGACAAATTATCGTTTGTTAATTATTTTTGAAAAAACAAACTATCGTTGCCTCATACTATTGAGGCTGGATATTATTTAAAATTTAGTTAAAATTAGGAGTATCGTATGGAAACGATACGGCAGGCCGGCAATAATCCATACACTGTCTTTCATTTTAAGCGTTCCCGCCTGGATCAATTATTCATGGAAGCGATGAAGTACCCGTTGATCATGGTGTGCGCCGGGGCCGGTTACGGAAAGACAAGCGCGGTTCATGACTTTGCGCAGGAATATCAGGCTACTACTATATGGGTACAGCTTTCGGAACGGGACAATGTTGGATCGCGTTTTTGGGAAAACTACATCCACAGCATACTGAAGGTTAATAAGGATTTCGCCGAAGCGCTCCACAGACTCGGCTTTCCAGATACGCCTGAAAAAATGAATCAATACCATATCCTGATACGCAGTCAAATTGAGACAACACGGCGAATCCTCGTCTTTGACGACCTTCATTTTATAGAAAACCCTGCCGTTATAAAATTCATGGAAGACGGCATTCGCAGTATACCTGCCGGAACAACGCCGTTTTTGATTTCGCGTTCCACCCCGCGGATTAACATTGCCGCCTATATTTCAAGCGACCGTATATTCAACATAAGCGAAGATGAACTGCGCTTTACGGAGGGCGAGGTTGCCCAGTATTTTCGCGGGCAGGGCGTTTCCCTTACGCCGGACAGCCTTCGCGGGATCATGAACGATACCGAGGGCTGGGCATTCGCTATCAACCTTATCGCCCGCTCTTACAAGAAAGCGCCGGGTTACGAAGGTTATCTGCGTAACGCGATGAAAACAAATATCTTCCGGTATATGGAGACGGAAATTTGGGACGGGATTTCCGAGAGGCTTCAAAACTTTTTGGTGCGTCTTTCTTTGATCGATCATTTGTCGGTTGATCTGATTACGCTTTTGGTTGACGGGGACGAAGAGTTGATCTGTGAAATGGAAAAGCAGAACGAGTATGTACGACGCGACGACTATATTAACGCGTATTTGATTCACCATTTATTTTTGGAATTTTTAAGCCGTAAGCAGGAACTTCTCACGGAAGAGCAGAAGCGTGAAACTTACGCCGTTGCCGGGGACTGGTGCAACAAGAACGGTTTTAAAATTGACGCGCTGGCGTATTATGAGAAAACCGGAGATTACAAGATGATAGTTTCCATTTTCTTTGAACTGCCGACGCAGATTCCGCAGGACATAGCGCGTTATGCGATGGGGATATTTGACAAGGTTCCGCAGGAGGCGTTTGACAGGGTGGATTTTCTCGCAGTGATGCATGTCCGCACCGTTATGTGCCTTGGGTTGTGGCAGGAAGCGTGCAGGCTGTCGGAATTTTACGAGGCTAAATACCTGCGGATGCCGGAAAACGATCCTCTGCGAAACCATACGCTTGGAGGAATTTACTATTGCTGGGGTATTTTGCGTTCGCTGATGTGTACGTTAGATGACATTTACGATTTTGACGTATATGGCGCTAAATTTGACGAATGCCTGTCCAAATTTCCCATCGATCCGGGACAGTTGGCAAATTATCCCGCCGGTCCGTGGCTTAACATGGTGGGAACCTCCAGGAAGGGCGCGCCTGAAGGATATATCGACGCGTTAAGCCGGGCTGAACACCATGTTTCCAATTGCTTCAACGGCGCGATGACAGGTTCGGGCAATTTAGCCAGAGGGGAGCTGTTGTTTTATCAGGACGACATTAAAAGCGCGGAACCTTTTATTGCACGCGCACTGGAACAGGCAAGGGAACGCAGGCAGTTTGAAATTGTTCACAGGGCGTTATTCTACACTTTGCGGATTGCAGTCTTGCAGGGAAATTACGCGAAAATGCAGCAGGCGTTAAAAGAAATGGAAGTTCAACTTAGCGAAAACGAATACACCCTGCGCTTCGTTACCTACGACATTGCCCTGGCGTGGTACTACTGCGTACTCGGCAGTCCTGAAAAAATACCCGACTGGCTGAAGGACAAGTTTACTCCCTACGGCCACGCGTCTTTTATTGAAAATTTCGGCAATCAGATGAAGGCGCTCTACTGTTATCTGACAAATAATTATCATCCTATATTTGCCTATATTGAAGAACAAAAAAAGCGGGAAGCTATTTTATTTGGGCGGATAGAAATGCTGGCGATGGAAGCCTGTATGCACTACAAAATGAAGGACAGGGAAAAAGCATATTCCGCTTTTGAGGACGCGTACAACACAGCGTCTCCCAACAATATTCTGATGCCCTTTATTGAACTTGGCAAGGATATGCGTACATTGACATCCTTCGCTCTTAAAAAGACGGACTGCGTTATTCCAAAGTCATGGCTGGAAAACATCAACCGTAAATCCGCCTTTTACGCCAGACGCCTTGCCCATGTCGCTGCCAAATACAAACAGGCAAGCGGGGCCGCCGGCAATATCGCCATTACCCGCAGGGAGAGCGAAATCCTCACCGACCTTTCCCACGGCCTTTCCCGTTCGGAAATAGCCGCCAGCCGCAGTCTTTCGATCAACACCGTGAAAATGATAATCAACAATGTCTACATGAAACTCGGCGCGGAAAACCTTGCGGACGCAATTCGCATCGCGGCTGAGAAAAAGATTGTGTAGGCGGTTTTATTCCGTTGACAGACGGAAATTAAAGATGTATGCTAATCAAAAGGGATTAAGTTTTGAAAATAAAAATAACCGGGCTTTTGTCCGCAGTGTTTGGAGTATTGTTAATGGCGGCGTGTTTTTCACCCAGGCAGGCTGATGTAAATGAAAGGGCCGCAGTTCTGCCCGCGCCCGATCCTTCACCTAACAAAAAACGGCTTTTGAATTTCATCGCCGATGAATACGGCAGGCGGATCATTTCCGGCCAGATGGATACGTCGTGGACTACAAACAGGCAAATGGATATGACAGCCCGCGTGTTTAACGACACGGGAAAATATCCGGCGCTGAAGGGCTTTGACCTGATGCAGCTCCCCCTTAATTATTCGCCGTATTTGGGGGGCATGGAACAGATTAACGAAGCTGTTGAATGGTGGGAGGGCAAGAACAACTCTTCCGCGCTTCTTCCTGAAAGCCCGCAGATACACGGCATTGTCGCTTTTTGCTGGCACTGGCGGGCGGGCTCCAGCAACGAATTTTACACAGACAGGACAACGTTCCGTATCCCCTGGAGAAACGGCGCTCTTGATACAGAAAGCGAAAGTTTCAAAGAGATAATTGAGGATCTGGACAAGGCGGCATCGCTACTCAATATTCTAAAGGAAAGGGATATTCCGGTTCTTTGGCGTCCGTTGCATGAAGCGTCCGGCGGATGGTTCTGGTGGGGAGCGAGCGGGCCCGCGCCGTATATCGCGTTATGGGAATATATGTACGAATATTTTACCAATGTTAAGGAGCTGAACAATCTAATCTGGGTATGGAACGGCGAGAACACGGCGTGGTATCCAAATCCAGATACGGTTGATATTGTGGGCGTTGATCTTTACTCAGGCAATTACAGATCGCTCAAGCAGGAATTTGAAAAAGCGCTGGCAATGGCCCCGCTAAAGGATCGTATCGTCGCGCTTTCTGAAAACGACAGAATCCCCGATCCTGATGAGTGCATAAATGACGGGATGATGTGGTCATGGTTTATGACATGGAACGATATGGGCTACACCGAGGGTGAGACGCGCAATGACAATTTTTGGACGGGAGAGGCTCATAATCCGCAGGCCCGCAAGGACAAGATTTTCAATCACCCCGCTGTGATCACTCTTGATAAACTTCCCGACTTGACTACCTACCGTCTGGAATAGAATCCCTTCGAATGAGCCTCCGCTCGTTCGTAAGGAAATTATTATACCGTCTGGTTAGCACCAGACTTTCGAATGAGCTGAGACTCGTTCGTAAGGAAATTTATTGTACCGTCTGGTTAGCACCAGACTTACGAATAAAATTCTTTTTCGTTTATCGGTATTTTCTTCTCATCTCATTTTTCTTTTTGCTTATACAAGGAAAATTCAAAAAATAGTACAAGCCTCCTCATGGGTGAATTTTTTAAATTTTAGACTCTGCTGACGTTAGGCAGAAACTAAAGGCTTATCAAGGAGGGTACTATGAAACTTAGATTAAAATTTACATCAATCATCTTTGTAATGATTGCGGCAACCATTTCTATTCTGTCGGTTTTCACAATTAACCAGAGCGGTAAATTGCAGACGGAGACTACGTATCAATATGCTGAGGAACTGATCCAAAAAAATTCTACCGAAATCCAGCGGCGTTTTGAAAAATTTCTCAACTATGGAGAAGTGTTCGCCCAGGTTTTAAGCGACTATGAAGAAACTGATGAGGAATTACGACGGCACACGTATGACGATCTTTTACGGGGGATGATCCAACAGCAAACGCGGATAATGGGCATTTTTACGGCGTGGCTTCCCAATACTATAGACAGCTATGACCGCAGGATGGGACAGTATCAGACCTTCTTTACCCGCAGAAGAACCGGCAATGTGGAGCATATACCGGCGGGCTACGAAGGCTGGCAGGAATATTTGGCGAACATGACAGCTAACGGGAAGCCGGTGCTGGAGACTCCTGTGTGGAGGGATATTTTCGGTCATGGAAACGCGGCGATCATTTCCGCCCAGTTCCCGATCAAAAATTCAAAGGGCTCCGTTGTGGGAGTGGTGGGAATAAACTGGGTCAGCACCATGCAGGAAATTGTCGATGAGCTGATTCAGGAAATATACGGCGGAAAGGGAGTGGCAGGTGTGTTTGCGAATGACAGCACAATCGTCGCGCACTTTGACCAGAATCGTGTAAAGGACAGTGTTGCGGAAAATCCCGCCGAAAGGAAAATGCTTCAGGAACAGCATGAAAGGATAATTCGGGCAATTAAAAACGGAGGAGAGAACGGCAAAGGTGTGGCAATTAACCGGTATTCTCCGACTTTTGGAACAGATCTGCGAATCCTGTATCAGCCGATCAATGTTACCGGCATTGATACTCCCTGGTGCCTTATGCTTGCAATTCCCATAAATGAAATGAACAAACCCGTCCGGCAGATGACAGTTTTTATGTTAATATTCGCGGGGTTGATGCTCACAGCGGCTACCGTTATTACTTTCTTTGTCGCGCAGAGCATTGTAAAGCCGATTCTCAGCGTAACGCATACACTGAAGGATATTTCCGAAGGCGATGGCGATCTGACAAAGAGAATAACAACAAGTTCGAAAGATGAGATAGGGGAGCTTTCCCGCTACTTCAACAATACTCTTGACAAGATACGGAGCCTCGTCGTAAAAATCAAAAAAGAGGCGGGAACGTTATCTGAAATTGGGGGCGACCTTTCAGCTAACATGACAGAGACCGCAGCCGCCGTGAACGAGATCAACGCGAACATTCAGAGCATAAAGCTGCGCGTAATAAACCAGAGCGCAAGCGTAAGCGAGACGCACGCGACAATGGAGCAGGTTACGGGAAACATCAACAAACTGAACGGGCATGTTGAAAATCAAAGTTCAAACATTTCACAGGCATCATCTGCTATTGAAGAAATGGTGGCCAACATTCAGACTGTTACGGGGACTCTCATCAATAATGCCGTCAATGTGATGGCGTTGAGGGAAGCGTCTGAAAACGGACGCGCCGGATTGCAGAACGTTGTTGACGCTATTCAGGAAATTGCCCGCGATTCGGAAGGCTTGCTTGAAATTAACTCGGTAATGGATAACATCGCCAGCCAGACAAACCTGCTCTCAATGAACGCGGCGATTGAGGCGGCTCACGCAGGAGAGGCGGGCAGGGGTTTTGCCGTAGTCGCCGATGAGATTCGCAAACTGGCTGAAAATTCCAGCGATCAGTCAAAGACCATCGGCGCTGTTTTAAAGAAGATGAAAGAGGGTATCGACAACATCACAGATTCCACAGAGAACGTTTTGGAAAAGTTCGAGGCCATCGATTCAAATGTCAAGATTGTCGCCGAACAGACAGACGCTATCCGCACTGCGATGGAAGAGCAGGGTGAGGGAAGCAAGCAGGTTCTTGACGGCATTGGAGAGGTGAACGCGATTACACAGCAGGTAAGAACCGAATCCGGCTCAATGCTTGAAGGGGCGAGGGAAGTGATTCAGGAGAGCAACAGTCTTGAAAAGGCGACGCAGGAGATCACAATGGGCATGAACGAAATGGCAAGCGGGGCGGATCAGATCAACGTAGCGGTAAACCATGTCAATGAAATAAGCGGGAAGAACCGCGAAGGCATTGACTCGTTAATCAGGGAAGTTTCCAAGTTCAAGGTTGAGTAGTCATTTAAAAAAGTAAGCAAGGCTTGTTCGGGAACATATTCTGTTTCCGGGCAAGCCTTGCGGTTTTTTTTATCTCGGAGGCGCAGGGTTTTTTTATCTCACAGAGGCGCGGAGGTTTTTTAAATCTCACAGAGGCGCGGAGGCACAGAGGTTTTTTTAATCTCACAGAGGCGCAGAGGCACAGAGGGAGAATTAAGAAGAGCAACCACGGAGGGCGCGGAGTTGTACGGAGGAAGAAGAAGATTATGAATTACAGATCCATGTTACTATGTGGTTAGATTCTTCCACACAAAAAAAACCGCCCCGGAAATCCGAGGCGGTCGTTTTACAAAACAGGTTTGTTGCTGTTTAGGTTAGAATTGCCACTTGAAGGTTAATTGCAGGACGTTCTTTGTGTGGGCTTCAGCTTCCGCTACTCCTTCTATTCTCCACCTGAACCAGAAGCCGGTGCTCCATGTTCCAGCGCCGGTTCCCAGGAAGTTGAAGAAGATCGCAGGTTGAACCATATAACCCAGCTTGCTCTCATAATCACCTACTGCGGGTCCTTTGAATGCTTCATAGAGTGTAAACTCAGCGTCGAATTGCACGCGGAGATAGTTTTCGACAACATCGAAGCGGACGGAAGGAGATATAATAATCTGCTGGTTGTGATCATACGATTCCTTGCTCCTAATATAATCAGCAGGATCAAAATCAGGGTCTGTAGGATCCATGCCGGCAAAGTCGATGCCGTGCCTGTCGTCGTCTTTAAACTGGAATGAAACTCCGGCTCCAAAGGGGCCCTGGCTGAAGTCAAACTTGGCTCCAATCCCAAGATATGCGCCATCCTGGAAAACCGCTTTCATACTATCCGTATCCAGCCAAAATTTTTGACCTCCAAATTCGCCTCTGAATTCAAGACCGGCGCTCATCTGATCGTTAATCTTGTACGACAGCCCGAGATAAAGTGCGCTGTTAATCGGTTTTGCATCTTCTACAATGCCGCTCTCGTCTTCGTCCCATTTGTATGTCTGACCCTGGCCTCTTAATGCAAACTGCACGGCTACCCCAACGGGGCCTGTCGAGTATTTCGCGCCCAAGACTGTCCTCTGAATGGATTCTGTAAGGAAATCAGTACTTGAGGTGGCGAAGAATTGGCGTGTAATAAAGCCGAGGTTCAGGCCCTCCATCGGCGATGCGTCGAGCAGAAGGTAGTTCTGACCGATTGTATCGTGATGGGTATAAGTGTTGTAGCCCAGAATGTCGGTGGTGGCAAATTGGTTGCCTTGTTCTTTAGCCACGGACGCTTCAAGTTTGATGCCGTTAAGGACGCCGAATGTGTAATTTCCCCAAAGCACTCTGCGGTTGTTGCTTGCGACTTGGGTTAATAAGTGGTTCAATTGCTGATGCGCGGCAAACTGAAAGTTATCCTTGTTGAACTCAAGCACGGCGATAATTCCGCCCGCTGCGCCGGTATGCTGGCGGATATTCAAGCCTGTTGTAAGCCCGCCCTTGTTATACCTGAAGTTCAAATTGCCTCGGACTTCTTCCGTATTGTTGTGGTAATCTTCGGGGCCCCTCATTACAACACTCGCATGGCCGCCTTCATCAAACATGGGAACGAAATCAATCCTTGTTCCTATCGTCCCATTGCTGCTGACGCTCCAGCTTCCTTCCTGAGCAAACAAAGCGGCCCCCAAAAATGCGAAAACCGCTAAAATCGCAATCAGTTTTTTCATAAAAAACTTCCTCCTAAAAT
>JGI24698J34947_10001737_pt1 | contig 11621 bp, 10 predicted proteins | sample TergutMp193P3_FD_34947 | JGI IMG/M metagenome (IMG submission 34947)
GAAAAACGCCGGAATTGCGGTTTCTCTCAGGCAAAACTGGCTGAAATGGTCAATGTGTCTGTCCACCACATTGCCACAATAGAAACTGCACGAAATTACCCCACTTTGGATTTGGTAGAACGCATGGCAAATGCTCTGAATATAGAAATCTACGAACTGTTTATTAACCCTCTTTCTCCGCCGGAAGAACTGGAACGGCTCTATCAAACGGTAGCAAAAAACATTGAACAAGTAGTAAGCCAAGCCATAAAAAACGCCCTTAATGAAAAAAAAACAGGCGATTAAGCCCCTTTTTCACAAAAAATGCTATAATCCCCCCATGTACAACATCGACAAACTCTACGAAACCGTAACCAAGCGCGGCCCTGTCTGCGTGGGCCTGGACACGGCGCTTGAGTATATCCCCGAAAAAGAACGCCTGCCTCAATCCGCCGGTTCGGTGCTTGCGTATAACAGGGCAATCATCAATGCCACCATCGACATTGCCGCCTGTTTCAAGGTACAGATCGCATATTACGAGGAGCTGGGGATGGAAGGGCTTATGGCATACACCCTTACCCTTAAATACCTCCGCGACAGGGGCGCACTTGTAATCGCCGACATCAAACGCGGCGACATCGCCGACACCGCCAGCCGCTACGCCCGCGCCCACTTCGAAGGCGACTTCGAGGCGGACTTTGTCACACTGACCCCCTACCTCGGAATGGACTCCATTGAGCCCTGGCTTGAATGGGTGGACAAAAAAGGCAAGGGCGCGTTTGTGCTCATGCGGACCAGCAACAAGGGCAGGCATGACTTCGAGTGTCTTGAGCTTAATCAAACAGCCGAAAAGCAGGCAGACAGACCAAAGCTTTACAATGCAGTAGGCGATAAACTCTCCGAACTGGCAGCTTCTCACTTGGGCGAACACGGCTATGGCGCTTTCGGCGCGGTTGTGGGAGCGGATCCCCAGTCCGAAGAAGAGCGCAAAGAAGCGGCAGCGATTAGGGCAAATTACCCCAACCTCTTCTTCCTGATCCCCGGCTACGGCGCACAGGGAGGCGCGGCTTCCGACGCGGCGCTGCTTTTACGCGAGGGCAACGGCGGGGTGGTAAACGCCTCCCGTTCTATACTCCGGGCGTGGCAGAAGAAAGCCGGGGCGGACAGTGCCGCAACTGTCGATTTTGCCGCTGAAGCCGCCCGCGAGGCGGTAATTGAAATGCGGGACGCCCTACTCAAAGCGGCGGAATCTGCTTGAGACAAAAGCCTCCATGATTTATAGTAGTTAAATGCGGGAGCTGACAAAAGAGCAAGTCCTGAAAATAATGACTCACTACGGGAACGATCCCCAGCAGCTCATCGCCGTGCTTCTAGATATACAGGCGGCATCCGGCAGGAACTACGTTGAGCGCCAATGGGCGGAACTTGCATCGGCGGTCTTGAACGTGCCCCTTTCCATAATCTACGACGCGCTGACTTTTTACGCGATGTTCAGCACGGAGGAACGCGGCGAATACGTAATCGAAATCTGCCGGAGCACACCCTGCCACTTTACCAAAGCGGAAGAAGCGGTGCGATGGTTTGAAGCTACGGCAGGAATCAAAACAGGCGAAACCACGCCGGACGGCAAAATCTCCCTGCGGCGAACAAGCTGCATAGGGGCGTGCGACATCGGGCCGGCGGTGAAAATCGGCGACCACGTATTCGGCGACCTTACCGAGGAAAAGGTAAAAAAACTGGTAAAATTCTGCCGCGAGGGAAACGAGGAAGGGCTGGAGTCGCTATGTCAGAATTAACCGTAAAAAAGATTGATGGACTAAAGCCCGAAGGACCAAAAATAGAAGGACAAAAAGCCGAAGGCTTACAACTCCGCCTGTTGACTGATTTTTTTGGCAATCTCGTTTCGGTTGACGATTATGTAAAATCAGGCGGTTTCAGCGCCCTCAAAAAAGCCGTCGCTCTGAAAAGCGAGGACGTGATCGCCGAGGTGAAAAAGGCGAAGCTCCTGGGGCGGGGCGGGGCGGCATACCCGGCTGGCAGTAAATGGGAACATCTCCTGCACATCCCTGAAACACCCAAGTACATCGTCTGCAACGCCGACGAGGGCGAACCCGGCACTTTCAAAGACCGGTTCATCATGGACAAACTTCCCCTTAAGCTTCTGGAAGGTATTATCATCGCCGGTTTTGTGTTCAAAGCCAAAGCCGGTTATATCTACGTCCGCGGGGAGTACCGGAAAATTCAAAAGCGGCTATTGGCGGACATTGAGAACGTCAAGGCCGCGGGCTTCCTCGGCAAGGACATTCTCGGGACCGGCTTCGATTTTGACATTCACGTTATTTCAGGCGCCGGCGCTTACGTCTGCGGCGAGAACTCGGCGCTTCTCAACTCCACCGAAGGCAAGGTTGGCAGGCCCCGGATCAAGCCGCCGCACCTCGCCGAAGTCGGGCTTTTTCTCAAGCCCACCCTCGTCAACAACGTGGAGTCCTTCGCAAAGATTCCTGTCATCCTAAACATGGGCGGCGACGCGCTTTTGGAGGCAGGACACCCGGACTCTGGTGGGACTAAATTGATCTGCCTTTCCGGGCACTGCAGGAACCGGGGCGTCTTTGAAATCCCGCTTGGCAAACTGAGCCTACGTGATATTATCTACTCGCCCGAATTGGGCGGCGGCATTGCGGGAAACAAGAAACTGAAGTTCTTCCACCTGGGCGGGCAGAGCGGCCATATCGGCTGCCCGGAGCAACTGGACACGGTGTACAGTTACACAGACCTGAGAAAAGCAGGCCTTGCGGTCGGCTCCGGGGCCGTCGTGGTCATGGACGAAAGCGTCTCAATCCTGGAATACCTCCGGGAGGTTACGGAATTTTTCTTACACGAGTCTTGCGGTAAATGTATCCCCTGCCGCGAGGGGAACAGGCAGCTCCGCAACATTCTACAAAGGCTCTCCGTACCGGGCGCGGCGCACGCCGGTCATTTGCATACACTTCACCATCTCATCCGTACCATGACCGACGCCTCTTTCTGCGGGTTAGGCCAGAGCGCCGCCGCCGCCCTGAGCAGCGCATGGAAATTATTCAAAACAGAATTTGAAGCCAATATCGAGAATTTGACGAGGAAAGAATGAGCCATTACAAACCGGATCCGAACAAGAGTGTGAACCTCAACATAGACGGAATTCCCGTAACGGTTCCCGAAGGCACTACAATTCTTGAGGCGGCCCGAAAGGTCAACGTTCAAATCCCCACGCTTTGCGATCATCCCGATCTTCAGAGGCGCGCCGTCTGCCGCCTCTGCGTTGTGGAATGCGACGGCAGGGGCAAGCTGGTTGCCGCCTGCGCCAACGACGTTTGGGAAGGCGTGAACGTCGTCACCAACAACGCGCGGCTGGTCGGCATCCGCAAAACGATCATCGAGTTGATGCTCGCGAATCACCCGCAAGACTGCCTCATCTGTGTCAAGAACACGAAATGTGAATTGCAGTCGCTTGCGGATCGTTTTGGGATTCGCACCTCGCCGTTCCATCGGGAAGCTGTAAAACGCGACAGTTGTCAAGAAATTCATACACGTCAAAAAATTCATACACATAACACAACCAGCCCGCAAAGGGAAATAGCCGGCGGAACGCTTGTCCGCGACATGGACAAGTGCGTCAAATGCGGCCGTTGCGTCGAGACCTGTCAGAAAATTCATACGATCCGCGCAATCAATACCTCCCATCGCAGCGTGAATTACGAGATCAGCACCCCCTACGGGCAGGCCCTCGAAAACGGCCCTTGCGTATTCTGCGGCGAGTGCGCCACGGTATGCCCGGTCGGGGCAATTCACGCGCATGATCAAACTGCAGAAATCTGGGCGGCACTCAACAGCGGTAAACAACTGGTGGCTCAACTCTCGCCCTCGACAGCCTCAGCCCTCTCCGCCGAATTCCACCTTCCAGCGGAAAGTATCACCGTGGGGAAAATAATCAACGCATTAAAGTTGATTGGTTTTTCCCATGTTTACGATGACTGTATCTTTAAAGATACAGTCATCCGTGAACAAATATCTGAACTCACCATGAGGTATAAAAATTCATACAGGCTGCCAATGATCTCATGCTGCTCACAAAGCGCCGTCAAATTCGTCAAGGAATTTTATCCCGATCTTGTTGATCGCCTGTACGCCGGCAGAAGCCCACATCAGGCATTTTCAGCAATGATTAAAGATAAATACCCCGAAAGCGCTGGTGTATCAAAAATCATACAGGTATCCATTACGCCATGTATCGCGGCAAAGTACGAAATCACGCAATCCTGGCTTTCCCGCTTATATGTGAACGCCTTCGATAAAGACAGCGCCCAAAATGTTGATTACGCACTGACGGCAGGCGAACTCGCCGGAATGATCCGCACGGCGGGCATCGAGCTCAAAAATCTGTCCGAAAGCCCTTTTGACGCTTCCGATGTCTTTACCGAAAATATAAACACACCGGGAATTCTCACCGTCAACGGGCTTGCCAACGCCCGCATAATCATGGATTCTATACGTAGGGGCGAATGCGGCCCTTCTCTCGTGAGAATCTTCTGCTGCCGCAACGGCTGCCCCGATGACGATGAGCGCGTATTCGACGAGGTTTTAAAGATATGAGAATTATCGTGTTATCAGCAATTTTCGTTCTTCTCGTTTCAGTGCATCCGGTTTTCAGTCAAAACAACCAGGACGCACTTTGGAACTACAATACCGGCCGAAACCTGGAAAGCCTCAACCGTATGGATGAAGCGGAAGTTTATTATAACGAGGCCGTGTGGCTCTCCAGGCAGGAAATATTCAGTAACATGGCTAACAGGAATTCTTACGTTGCGCTTACCTGGGCCCTTCAGCGTCTGAGAAGGTACTCGGAAGTGATCACATGGGGACAGCGCGGACTCGATATCTACTCGGACGAGAATCGGCTCGTTGAAATTATGGGCGAGGCGTATTTTTATCTTGACGATCATGACGCTTCCCTGCGGTTCATGCAGCGTTACACAAATTCCGTGCCACGGGGTGAACGGGCGGGGATAGCGTATTTTTTCATCGGTGAGATTTACAGGTTCAAGGGACATTTGCGCCACGCGGATATCGCCTATAGTACCGCGGTAAGGCTGGAACCGAGCAGCTCCCTCTGGTGGTACAGGCTTGGCATGGTTCGGGAGGCGGTGGGGGATTTTGCCCAGGCGGTAACCGCCTATGAGCGGGCGCTCGCGCTCAACCCCAATTACCCGGCGGCAAGCAGCGGCCTTGAGCGTTCCCGCCTAAACGCTGGTCTTTAGCCTTTTTTCCTTTTCAAAGCGCTCAAGGGCCAGACAGATCAAGCGGTCTATCAGTTTGGTATAAGAAACACCCGAAGCCTCCCAGAGTTTCGGGTACATGCTGATCCGGGTGAAACCCGGCATGGTGTTGATTTCATTGACGATGACGCTTCCGTCTTCTTTCAGAAAAAAGTCCACACGGGCAAGCCCCTCGCAGCAAAGGGTTTTGAAAACCTCCACGGCAAGCTCCCGCACGCGCCTTGAGGTTTCGGCGGGCAGTTCCGCGGGTATGATCAGAACCGCGCCTTTTTCGTCTATGTACTTTGCGTCGTAAGAATAAAACTCGTGATTGGGTTTTACCTCTCCGGGAACGGAAGCTTCGGCCTCGTCGTTGCCCAAAACCGAACACTCCAGTTCCCTGCCCTGAATAAACTCTTCGATTATCACCTTTGAGTCGTATTCAAAAGCGTTGTTCAAAGCGGCGGAAAATTCCCCTTTGTTATGAACCTTGCTTACCCCCACAGAGGAACCCATGTTGGCCGGCTTGATAAAAAGCGGCGACCCAAGCCCGGCGCATAACTCTTCATAATCAGGTATCTTCCCTCCCGAACGGAAAGATCGGAATTTGCCGATTGGAAGATTCGCGTTCAATAGAAGGCGCTTCATCACGTCTTTGTCCATGCCCACGGCGGACGCCAGCACCCCCGCGCCCACAAAAGGAACATCAGCCAGCTTAAGAAGGCCCTGTACCGTGCCGTCCTCGCCAAAGGGCCCGTGCAGTATGGGAAAGACCACGTCTATTGCCTTGCGATTTTTGGCCGCGGACAAATACTCGATTGTCCCCCTGCCGTGGGGAACAAGGGCGACGGTATCGCTTGAAGGGTTAAGCCTTATGCGCCGGGGATCTTCGGCGTCAAGGAGAAACCTGGACTCATCGCTCAAAAGCCAGCGGCCATCTTTGTCAATCCCGATAAGCACCGGCTCGTACTTGTCCCGGTCTATCGCGTCATAAACATTTTTCGCGGACTGGAGGGAAACCTCGTGTTCCGCCGATTTGCCGCCAAACAGGATGCCGACTTTGAGCTTTTCAGATAACCGCATTTCCATAATTAAACTCTGTGACCGACAATGTCCCTACAATACTCATTCCTTCCTCCACGGGATTGTTTTAGTATAGCACATATACACCCAATTTCGTTTCTCCTTTATATACTATCCGATCCCGCCTGTGTGCAAGAGTCCCTAAAACCTCACCCCGAACTCGGCGGCCTTCTGCTTCGCCTCCGGCGCCCAGCCCTGGAGCTGCCTGATCCTCGTGGAGGGGGAGGGGTGGGTGCTCAGGAATTCCGGGGGGCGGCCGCCGCCCGCGCTGGACATGCGCTCCCAGAAAGGGGGGGCCGCGTCGGGGTTGTAGCCCGCGATGGACATGAGCAAAAGGCCGTAGTGGTCCGCCTCGCTTTCGTGTGAGCGGCTGAAAGGCAGGGTGCCGGCTATCTGGCTGGCCAGCATGTACCCAAGCACGGCCCAGCCCTGGGCGTCCTCAGACACGTCGGCGGCCCCCAGGCCAATCATCAGGCCGATGGTGCCGAGCTGCTGGAGCAGGCCGGCGCTCATGTTCTGCTGGCCGTGGTTGAGCAGGGCGTGGGCGATTTCGTGCCCAAGCACCACCGCGAGCCCCTCTTCGGTCTGGGTCACCGGCAGTATCCCTGTGTACACGACGATCTTGCCGCCGGGCAGGCACCAGGCGTTTACCGTGTCCTCGGCGACGAGTTTGTACTCCCATCTGTAGTCGTCCAGGAAATGCGTGTTGCCGTCGGCATCAAGCCACTTTTGCGCCGCCTCGGCAAGCCTTCTCCCCACCCTGTCAACCATCTGCGCGTCCGCCGTGCCTGAGACGACCGTGTTTTCATTGAGGAATTCCTCGTACTGGGCAAACGACATGGGAAAGAGCTGGCTGTTGCCCACAAAGGCCATGGTGCGTTTCCCCGTGAAGGGGTTGCTGACGCACGCCGAAAGCAAGAGGACGGCGAGCGCCAAAGCCATTAGTTGCTTGTTTACATTTTTCATATAAGACCCCTAAACAAAATTCTTACAGAATATGGCAAAGTCACCACGCTAACCTGTACAGGTCGGCGATTATTGAATATAATTGCCTTCCCTACCAGTTAGCGCTCGCGATTCTGGCTTCCATTTCGTATGAGCCGCCCACGGCGACAAACTTGCCATTGCCGTAGGCGATGCCGGTTCTTTACTTGATAATCTCGAACCTGGTACCGATTACCGGCAGGGGCTTCATCCTTCCTTTCGCGGCGTTCATGATGCCGAGGACGATAAACACGATAAACCCTATCCAGGCCGCAAATTCCACGATGGAAAGCAAGATCGACAAAAACCAAACCCTGAAAATTAACCCGAGTATAAACGATACGAAAATCCACGCGAACCAGGTCAAAGACAACACTATCCCCTGGTTCACGTGATACTTCACAAAGGGCGATTTCTTGAAATCGCCTGTCAAGAGCGGGATTAACCACAGAATGCCGATGTAGGAGACAATCGACATTACCTTGCCCTGCTCCGCGTCATTCGGGTCGGCTTGAACCTCCTCAACCTGGGCCGCCCGCTTCGCCGGTTTCCCATCCACGCTCGCGCCGCAAGACGGGCAGAACTGCGCACCGTCTTTCATTTCTTTTCCACATTTTCCACAAAAAGCCATGATTTCTCTCCTTAGAGTTTTTAGTGTGCCGCCAACACCAACAACGTTGGCGACGTTGGCGTCGCCCTTTATTCGGTTTTCACATAAAACTAAGAATGCCCCCAAAGAATACGATAACCGTTATGGTGAAAAGAATTCCCAATCCGAGAGCTACCGCCATCAAAATCAGGGAGGAGCGGCAATAGTTGCGGCGGTTGAGATTGCCTCCTGTGCCAAACGCCCATATAAAATAGAGGACGAGTCCGACAATCGGGATGATGAGCAAGAGTTGGGTCCCAAGCCATCCGAGCGTAGTGATAACCTCATCCGTCGCCGCGTATGTCACCACGTCCGTCGCCGCCGGCCTCGCAGGCGCCGCCGATTCCGCAGGCGCTGCCGACTTCGCGGGCGCAGCCGGCTTCGCGGATGCCGCCGGCTTCGCGGTCGTTGCCGATTTCGCGGACGCGCCTCCCTTCACCGCTGCCCCGCATGATGTGCAGAACTTCATGCCCTCTTTTAAGGGCTTCCCGCAATTTGTACAATTAGCCATGTTTTTCTCCTTCAATAGAAATGTTTAATAGGTGTCTCATCGCCAACTACGTTGGCAACGTTTTAACGCTTGTCACTCACCGCTTTCTTCAAGCCTGCGGCGCACCTCATCCCGCATCCCTTCCGGCACGAATGAAAGCCGATCCGTCCCCGGCGAATAGCGATCACGGCCGTAATCCCTGAAATGCTTCAACGCTTCACTGTAGATTTCCACCGTCTTGAGGTTCTCAGGCATGTATCGAAGCGCGGCGCAGTCGGGGAAGCATCCTTGTGCCGCTATAAGGCACATTTCCGCCGTCTTGAGGTTCTCAGGCACGAATTCAAGCGCCCTGCTGCTCTTCTTCACCGCTTCAAGGCAGAGTTCCGGCGTCTTGAGGTTCAGAGGCACGTGTTCAAGCTCACTGCCGCTCTGACTCACCGCTTCAAGGCAGACTTCCGCCGTCCTGGCGTTTTCAGGCACCCGGGATATCGACATCGGGAGCGCCTGCAGCTTCAATGCTTCAAGGCAGAGTTCCGCTGTCCAGAGGTTCTCGGGTATGTAGTTATACGCAAATCCCTCACCCGTCATCCAACCATGAGGCCTGGCATACCACTCGTTCTGGTACTGCTCCTTTACCGCTTCAAGGCACATTTCCGTTGTCTTGAGCTTCTCAGGCACGTATCTAAGCGCACTGCCGTTCCGCTTGACCGCTTCAAGGCAGAGTTCCGGCGTCTTGAGCTTCTCAGGCACGAATTCAAGCGCCCCGCACGCTTCAAGGCACAGTTCCTCCGTCCTGAGGTTCTCGGGCACGAATTCAAGCGCCCCGCAGTCTTTATTTACAGCTTCAAGGCAGAGTTCCACAGTCTTGAGCTTCTCAGGCACGTATTCAAGCGCTTTCCAGTCCTGCTCCACCGCCTCAAGGCAGAGTTCCGCCGTCATCAGGTTCTCAGGCACGAATTCAAACGCTTCGGCATCCTCCCTGACTGCGTCAAGGCACATCTCCACCGTCTTGAACTTGTCAGGCACGTATTCAAACACTTTGGCGTTCTGCTCAAACGCTTTAAGGCAAAACTTCGCCGTCATTAGGCTCTCAGGCACGTATTGGAGCGCCGCGGCGTTCTCCTTCACCGCCGGAAGGCAGAGTTTCTCCGTTTTGAGGCTGTCAGGCAGGTATTTAAGCTTGTCGCCGTCATTCGTTAACACTTCGAGGCAGATCTTGTCGGTTTTGAGGCTGTCAGGCACAAATTGAAGCGCCTCGTTGCTTTCCTTCACCGCTGTAAGGCAGAGTTTCTCCGTTTTGAGGTTCTCGGGCACGAATTGAAGCACTCCGTCGTTGTGGAAGTCCTTCACCGCGATGAGGCAGAGTTTCTCAGTCTTGAGGTTCTCGGGAACGTATTCAAGCGCCATGCTGTCCTTCTTCACCGCGTCAAGGCAGAGTTCCTCGGTTTTGAGGCTGTCGGGCACATATTTAAGCGCCCTGCGGTCATGCCCCACCGCCATATTGCAGAGTTCCGCCGTTTTGAGGTTCTCTGGCACGTATTGAAGCGTCACGAAGTCCGAAAGCCCGATGTCCTGCATCACCGCGTCACGGCAGAGTTCCGCCGTCCTGAGCTTCTCGGGCACGAATTGTAGCGCTTCGCCGTTCTTCCCAATCGCCGTAAGGCAGACTTCCTCCGTCTTGAGGTTTTCAGGCACAAATTGAAGCGCCATGCCCTCCCACTTCACCGCTTCAAGGCAGAGTTCCGCCGTCTTTAGCTTCTCAGGCACGTATTCAAGCGCCACGATGTCCGAACCAATCCCGACGCCGGTCACCGCTTCAAGGCAGAGTTCCGCCGTTTTGAATTCCTCAGGCACGTATTTAAGCGCCCCGCCGTTACTGTATGCCTTCACCGCTTCAAGGCAGAGTACCGCCGTCTTTAGCTTCTCAGGTACGTATTCAAGCGCCCCATCGTTGCCGACTGTCATCACTGCTTCAAGACAGAGTTCCGCCGTCTTTAGCTTCTCAGGCACGTATTTAAGCGCCCCGCCGTTGCTGTTTGTCTTCACTGCCTCAAGGCAGAGTTCCGCTGTTTTATGGTTCTCAGGCACGAATTCAAGCGCCTCGCCGTGTTTCTTCACCGCTTCAAGACAGACTTCCGCCGTCTTGAACTTCTCAGGAACGTCTTTAAGCGCTGTACCGTCCTCCCTGACTGTCGCCAGGGCTTTTCCTATTGTGGTTATTTTAGCCATTTTCGTTTCTCCTTCCTAAATTAAGGCGGCGCCTTTTTTCACCAGTCCGCGTATGCGATTCTGCCGTTCTCGTTTACGGCGACAAACCTGCTATTGCCATAGGCGACGGCGTTGATGCTAGACTCACCGAACGCGCTGTCCACCGCGGCTGTCCAGCTTACGCCGTCCGAGGAATAGGCCATTTTGCCCTCATCGCCCACGGCGACATACCTGCCGCCGGCGTTATCGGCAGTGCCGTAGGCGATGGCGTTGATATTAACCGTGTATATAGTGCCGAACCAATTCCAATCCCATACTGTCCTGTCCGCTACGTCAGTCCAGCTTCTGCCGTCCGCCGAATACGCCATTCTGCCCTCATCGCCCACGGCGACATACCTGCCGCCGGCGTTATCGGCAGTGCCGTAGGCGATGGCGTTGAAACTGAATGGAATGTCCGCGAAAGCTGTCCAGTTTATGCCGTCCGTGGAATACGCCACTTTACCGCCTCCTATGGCGACCCATCTATTGTTGCCATAGGCGATGGCGCTGATGGAAGACCTGCCGAATGCGATGTAGACATCAATGGCTGTCCATGTTACGCCGTCCGCCGAATACGCCATTCTGCCGTCGTCACCCCCAGCGACGAACCTGTTGTTGCCCCATGCGATGTCTCGGATTTCAGACGTGCCGAATGGGCTGAGCGCGACGGCGGTCCAGCTTCTTCCGTCCGCCGAATACGCCATTTTGCCGTCAACGCCCACGGCGACCCATCTATTGTTACCGAAGGCGATGGCGTCGATCTGTGAATCGCCGAAAATGTTGTCCGCTACGGCTGTCCATGTCAAGCTGCCGCTTGCGGGTGCGGTTGTTGGCGCAGTCGTTGGGGGCGCGGCGGAGGCGATTGGCTCGCCAGCCGTAGTTGGGGGCGCGGCGGGGG
>JGI24698J34947_10001738_pt1 | contig 11618 bp, 14 predicted proteins | sample TergutMp193P3_FD_34947 | JGI IMG/M metagenome (IMG submission 34947)
CTTGTACGTCTGCGGACGCGCCAGCGGGGATTGCATCAGGAACGGGGGCTTCCATAGGTTCAATGAATTGCGTGTTGCATTCCGAACACGTCAAAACATATCCCTCTGTCCCGGTCTCATCGTCCTTTCCGGTTTGCGCGGTTTCAGTGTCGTATTCGACCTGCGCGCCGCAATTCGGACATACCGTTTCGGCAGCGGCGGCTTGCGGTTCAGGCTCCGTAGCCTGTTCCTGCTGCGGATGTGTTGCCGGAGACTGTTGGCCCGAACCGTTAAGCGGCGCCGACTGGTTTACTGTCTGTCCTTCGCCGCCGTCAGCATTAACGTCGGTATCCCACATAAAATCATTGCCGCAGTGAGGGCAATTTACGCTGTAAATTGACGCCCTCACATTACCCGGCATCCGCCTTGCAAGAACCGTTTCGGGCTTTTTCGCTCCGGGCGCATTGCCCGGCGCATTGCCAGCGTTATTCGGTTCTTCCTGCTGCCCTTGAGTTCCGCCAGCAAAAATTTCCCCTGATTCGGGATTTAAGTTGACGGCTCCGCCGCAGCTCGGGCATACCATTTCAACAAACACAATTTCCGCTTTCGGTTTCGGGTTTGTTTTGGCAGCCACTTTCTTTTTCCGGTTGAATAATGCCATAGCATTACCTCCTCGCTTAGAATTTATTATTCCGGCAGTTTTCTCGGCTGCCTTATCAAAGCCCGTTAGATCAATTCTGTTTCCGTGATAATTAAAAACGGCGGGACTGATACACGCTGCCGCTTCAATCGGCATCATCGCTTCCGGCGTATATTCGTCAGCCAACCCGAATTCAATAGCTTCGTCCGCTGTGAGCCATGTCCCTTTTCCCGATTCGCCGTCCATTAAAGCAATAACCTCTTCGCGCGTTTTTCCTGATTTTTGCATATAGACGTTTATCATCGGTTCTTTTATCTTGACCATTTCTTCCAGCGTTTCGCGCATATCATGTTCATTCGCGTCCCATACGTCAGTTATCAGATTATGGACAAACATCATCGCTACTGTCGGCATATACACCACATCACCGGCGCAAACGATTATTGATCCGCCTGAAGCGGCAACGCCCTCAATGTATACCGTTACTTGCTCTGGACGGCTTTTCAAAATGCTGTAAATAGCTAACGAAGCAAACATATCCCCGCCGTTTGAAAAAATATGGCACTCGATTTCGCTTATTGCGCCCAAAGAGTTTATGTCAGCAAGAAAACCTGCTGGAGTAACTTCATCGCCCCAAAATTCCATAGAACTTATTTCGCCAATAATATCCACGCGCCCAACATTTTTTCCATTCTGCGCGCGTATTTTCTTGACTGAATAAAACTTACCCATTGACAATACCTCCCCGATTTGCATTTCCCTGTTCTGCGTTCTGAGCTACCTCTGCTGTTTTTGTCATTGCGGTTGCGGCGGCCTCCGGCAAACCTGCGGCTCTTGCCGCTTCAATTTCACGCCGTCTAACCTCAAGATTTTCCATATAGTCTGATCCAGTTAGTTCGCTTGACTGTTCCCCTGCCGTTGACAAGGCAAGCGAGATCATCTTTTCCGCTGTCGCCGCGGCATCTTTAAGATCAACCTGCGGCATACCGATACCGCTCCATTTGCATCGCTGCCACGCAAGGCGCATAAGCGGATCATCAAAGTATCCTGGGGCGTCGTTATAACCTTTCATCACCGCTTCATCTGTCAGCGCGCAATAAACCGGCTGGCAGAAATCGCCTACAAAACGCCCGCGGCGTATTTTGAATTTTGTTGTCGCTATGGCGTTAGCCGCTTTGGTAGCAGAAAAAGACTGTCCGTATTTTTTCATCAGCATTTCATACGGCAGGGTAGACGAACCGATAATCGTAAGCCCTGTTTCCATGAACGGGCCAAATGCCGTTGTCGGCCTGCTAGGATTTACCGGCTCTATTTTCTCCCCCGGGCGTGCATACTGTACTATGCCGTTTCCAAGAGCAATCATCGATTCATCACCGTCAGTTAAGCGGTCGCCTTCGATTTCTTCCATTGCGCCGACAACAGAATCCGGGTTTTCTGAGGTAACTACCAAAGTAAAAAGGGCTTGTATTCTCGCGCTTATCGTTTCAGCTTTCATATACTGCGAAAGCATTAAAGCCATTTCAAGAGACGGCGCCAAAATCGGAACGCCGCGCCTTTGCCCCGGGCGGATAGAGTGCATTATATGCAATACAAGCGGCTCCCCGGTTTCCTGCCCATACGCGGGAATAAAAACCCATCGCGGAAACTTCTTCTCGTTATGCGTAAATGTGCGCCGCCTGCTTGCAAGAGGATGTCCGGTATAGAACCAATAGCCTTTTACTTCGCCCCATTGCGATACTTCTACGCCGCCATAAACATCATGGTCGCGCATTTCAACATCAAGGCGTTCTAATCCACCTGGGTCTGCGACACAATCAGCTTCTACCACCTGAATCTTCAAATCAAAAAGAGCGTTATGCCTTTCAAAACGCGGCATGGTAACAAACACGTCTCCCGATTCATCCGCTGCACGGCAAGCCAAATCCATCAGCTCATATAAATTGTCGCGGTGATAAACATCGCAATGCGGCTTCTCAGCAAAGGCCTCCCAGCAGCGCAGGGCATTTGTTTTGAACTTTTTTATTACGTCAGGAGAAACGCCCTGCTCAATCAGATAATCTTCATCAGGTACAGGCTGAGGAATAAGCCCTGTCCCTACCGTGTAGCTGGATAACGTTTCGTACATTCCGCTGAATACAGGGTCTTCCATTCCAATCTGCCTGCACCTTTGCCGCATGATAGGAAGGTTTGCGACAATATCATCATCCGGGCTGCCGCCCTTAAATTCCCAGCCTTTGAAAATCGGCTTTGTTAAACTGGCCGCAGAATGTGAAAAACCAGACGCGAGATATTTATTATCCATCCTCATGATAGGGTTGCCGTATTGGTCTAACAATCTCGCTCTTGTTTTCATTTCTTTTCCCTGTTACCTGTCAACCGGAATAATTTGCTTAAACCTTCTGCTTCCACCCGAAAGAGCGGCAATTTCATCTTCAAGTTCCTTTTTCCATTTCCGCAGTTCTGCAAGGTTGGCTCTGGTAAGGCTTCGTGTGCCAATAGAATATGACTGCGCTCCGCCTAAAATCATTTTTATGGCGGCTTTAACGTCTTGAAGTTCCTCTCTGCGTTCCGCCAATTTCTCAACGTTTCTTCTCGCCATGCCAATTCCCCCAAGGCAATAAAAAAAGCCCGCAGGGACTGAAAGAGGGTAAACCTCTCCCAGTCTCTACGGGCTTCCGCGTTTCCGGCCAGCCGAATATACTATACTCTGATTATATTGCTACAATCCCCAAAAATGTCAAGCGTTATTTTTAACTATTTGCCCCCCCTTGCCTGACGCTTTTGCTCGTCGTCTTCCCGGATACGCCTCAGAACATTCAAATCCAACTTGTCTGAGGTTGCGGATATGTTTATCGTAACGCTCCCATACTCAACGGTTCGGGCCGCCTCCCTGATTTTTTCCAGTTGTTTGTCGGTCAATTCCATAATCCCCTCCCGTTCATACTTCTATGCCCATACCCCTTGCTCTTTCATTTCTGCTCAACTTCTTTTTCTTTTTGCCGGACTCCGGACCCGGGATTGCCGCTTCCTTTTTCTCGTCAGGCTTCCCGGCCCACGGCGCTTTCAGATACACCTTTTTCAGCAATAATTCATCCTGGGGGGACATAATACGCAGCGCCGCCCTCGCGTAGACGCGGCAATCAAACGATTCGTTCCTCGCGCCGGCCTCCTTATGCCACTCGTAAGCGGTAAACCCTTTTTTATTTTTTACCACCACCCTTTTTTCCGCAGTCAGCATCTGGAAATATGTAGTATCATAGCCCTGCACCGGTATATCGTCTTTATCTTTCGGGAAATGGCAATACTTATCGCCGGGTTCGCCAACCTTGAGCCACGACATCCAATCGTATTTAATGCTGTCAACGCCGACGATGAACAATCCTTTCTCCCTCGATTTCTGCGAGGGTCTAATCAAAGGCAGCCTGTCCCCGCCCTGCCCCTTAATCGGAAACACGCCGCGAGACCGTTTCACCATGCAGTAATTATAAGTCTCAGTCGTCATGTGCCCTCCGGTATCAATGGCAACGCGGCTTATTCGGATCCGCTTGCCGTTCTTGTAAGCCCAAGCGCGGTCCAGCAAATCACTCAGCCTATTCCAAACTTCCCCCAGCCGCGGGTCTCCGAATATTTCCGAATACTCAATCCCCCAGCTTTCAAAGCCCAAGCCCCAGCCCACCACCTCGTAAGCAAGCCTGTTATCCTGCACGTCAACGCCCATCGTAAGAACGCAAACGCCGTCCGGCAATTCAGCTTCATAAACCTCGCGCCGCGCCTCAAGCGCATGGGATTCCAAAACTTCCCCGCGGACTTCCCATTCCTCGGCAAGAACGGTATTGATAAAAGTTTTAAGTTTTGAAAAATCGCCTTTTTTCGCTATCCGCTGCGCTTCCGCCCATTTTGAAATCAGCGTCTCCCAAGCCATCTGCGAATCGAGAGCGTTCACATGAAACCCCCTTACCGAATGATCCGGATTTTCAGCTATCCATCTGCCGCCGCTTTCTTCCCATTCGCCCCTTAAAAAGAATCCGTCACAATACGGACACCCCATTTTCAACGTCTCAAAGTCAAGCCGCGTCCAGATAAACTGAGACCATTCCCCGCATTTCGGGCATTTGTGCATCCACCTCTCCCGCGTCGAATCATCGTAGGCGGTTTCAATTTTACTGCGGCCTTTTATTGTCGGCGTAGAAGTCAGGACTATTTTCCGGTCGGGGAAAGCGTTTGTTCTTACAATCGCCAGTTCAATGGGATCGCCCTGGCCTTCAAGGTCGTCCGGCATTTCGTCGGTTTCGTCAATCAAAAGAACGCGGATCGGCCTTGACTTCAAAGACGGCGCGCTGTTGGCGCCGGAAATAACCGCATACCCGCCCAAAAAGGATTTTTCCAATATCTTGTTTTCAGAGTTTCGCGGCTTGTCGAAAGCAATTTTTTTCCGCAGGCAAGGGGTGTCCCTGAGCATCGGCGTTATGCGTTTCAGCGAAAAAGACTGCGCCATCTGGATAGTAGGCTGCACAATCATAATGGGGCAAGGGTCATAGGTCATGTAATATCCCAAAGGGTTAAGAACCGCGGCGTTTGTTTTCCCCATCTGCGCCGCGCATTTCACCACCACCTTCTCAGTTTTATTGTCGCTTATTGCCAGCATTATGCCGTCAAGGTACGGCACGCCGTCCGAATACCACGGCCCAGGCGCCGATGCTTCCTCACCCGACACAATACGGTCTTCCCTCGCCCAATCCAGAATTGTTTTATTGGGAGGCGGCGTCAAAATCCTTACCAAGCGAATACATAATATTTTTGTATTCAAAGGCAACTGCATTCCCTATTCCTCTTTGGCAAGCAGCTCATCTAAGTCTAAACTCACAGCCTCATTTAACGCCCTGCTTATCCGTTCATATATTTTTTCCGCAATGACATTCGTGTCTTTTTGTTCCCTGAGTTGCGGGGCAACGCCCTTTGGTATTGCCAACAGGTTTATCCTCAGCCGGGTAAGCACCGCGCCTATAACCCTTTCAATATCCTCAGCCTTATGCAGTTCGCCTTCAATGCTGGACAGTTCCATCTCTTCTTTTTTTGCCCTGGCTATAAGCTGGCGTTCCCTCGCCTTTTTCATTTCCTCAGTTTCCCGGGAAGCGCGGCTGTCGGAAATCTCCTTGTAATGCCTTGCCAGTTTGATAAATGTTTCCAGCGGCTTGTAGAAATCCCCTTCCTTCCGGCTCCCCGATGGTAGCGGCTCTATCACGCCGTCTTTTTTCAACTGGCTTACTCTGGCATTGGTTACGCTCAAATACTTTGCCACTTCCTGAGTGGACATTGTGGGACGCTTCTCGCCTTCTGGATTATCTTCAGGGGATAGTTTTTTCTTCTCAGTTCTTTTTTCAGCCGTTGCCGGTTTTCTTACGGCAGTTTTTCTCGTTACCGCCTTGCTTTTTGCCAAAATCCCCCCCAAAATAACTTAAATTAAACCGCAAAAAAAAATCTCGTGTGTAACGGAATTTCGGGGTCGAAAGCCACCCTCGATTTATAATTTGCTGAAAGGACCCGAAAATTCCCGAGAAAGGTTTAAGATTATGTGGACGAAAGCTGACAACGAAAGGAAGGCAGGGAGTATTGGCTACGAATACCGCTTAGTATACACGGATATATGGCAGGAGTCAAGTGCTTATGCTGTGATTTGGACGGTGAATGTTATGTGGGGAGCAGCCCTATCATATACAGGCCGGAAATGTTTGCAAACCTTTGCCATTGTTTCTTTATATTCTGCCCAAGCTACCCGAGGATCAAAGCCACGGCCTATCAGCCTGTTATAATAATCCCTCAGTTGGCCTGCTTTTTCCTGGATTTGGTTTTCTGCCCATTCTATTTCAGCATTTTTGCGGATTAAGACTTCACAAGGCCTTTCAAACATACTGCACCCCCGAAGATGCCTTTTCAGTTTTCGCTTTTTCCAATAATAGAAAAAACCTATCTTGCAATAAGATTCTGTATTTTTCCCGGGTACGCAATTTCTTCGCGTTTTTGTAATAATAATACCATTTTGGATTTTCCGCAGACGCAGCCAATAAACAACGGTCATATAACGGCTCTAAGATTGTTTCCAACACATTATTAAAAGCCTTTCCAATCACTTCAACAGCGTTCCAAAGGGTTTTTTCCAATGCTTCAAAACCATTTTTTATTGGCTGCGTCTCATTCATGCCTTTCTCATGCTCCTATACCAGCCTTCACCTTTCTGATAAAAGCCCTTGTTACGGGGTAAAATATCACCTCGTACAGGGTTTCTATGATTGTCCCGCCTATAACCATGCTTATTATCGCGGCGGCCGGCAGAACGCCTGCAAAGGCAAGCGTCATAAAGACTATGTTGTCTATGGCCTGCCCCGCGACCGTGGAAGCGATAGCCCTGAAGAAAAGGTACTTTTCCAGCTTCCTTTTCATCGCAACCATTACTTTGGCGTTGATTAAAGAGCCAATGTAATAGGCCGTAACACTCGCAACGGTTATCCTCGCGGTCGATCCCAGCACGGCGCGGAACGCCTCTTGATTGGCAAAGTTGACGGACGGCGGCGCTTTTATGGCGGCGAAATAAATCACCGCGGCGGCAACGTTGGCAACCAGCCCGGCTGTTATCATGGCCTTCGCACTTTTGTAGCCGAACACCTCGCTCTGGATGTCATTTATTATAAACACAATGGGCGAAATAAACAAGCCCAAATTGATGGTAAATAATAAAATATCCATCTGTTTTGACGCCAGTATGTTCATCAATACCAGCCCGACGCAATACGCGGCATACAAATACGCCTGCACGTTTTTCATACAATCCCCCTGTCCATGTATTTTTGGTATTTACACCACTCGATAAAATTGTGCTTCCCCAGCTTTTTATGGTCCACTTTGTTTTTCGTTTTGATTTTCTTTTGAACCATGAGCCGCCCGTTGAAGTATTGGATATTGTTCCCGAGGAAGGCCGTGGTGTTCCACGAGCTGCTGTCAACGCTGAAGTATTTGTATTCGGGAAGCTCCCGCGTTTTGGTAAATCCCAGGCCGTGTACCTTCACGCCTTTGGAATAGGCGTAGAGAACCATTTTCTTGATGTTGTCGTAGTCCTGCTGGGAAATGTTGAACACTTTCTGAACCTGGCTCCCCATTGCGACATATTTGTAGGTACGAACCATTTCTTTCCAGTATTCGATGCCGCGCCACCTGTGCCATACCGGGATTGTTTTCTTCCCGGTCTCGCGCTCTATGAGATCGCGCCATTTCTCCACTTGGTCAAGGCCGTAGATCGCGTCAACGTCAACTTCGATGAAGTTTTTGATGTCTTTCTGGTTTATGAACTCGATATAGCGGATGACGAACTTTTCCATCTTGTCTTTCGGTATGTCCTTCCCGCGCATGAAGCTGAACGCCCCGGAGTCGAGCAGGAAGTTTTCCGTTTCGACGATCTTTAACGTGTCCTCGCAGTGCTTCTGGTAGAAAAAACTCTCAAGAAGGTATTTAGGCTTGCCCTCTTCGACGCAGATTTTCCGCCACCTCTCGTTCAGGCCGTTGACGAAAGACGCGAGGTATATCCTCATAGCTCCGCCCCGCATTTCGGGCAGATTTTGAGCTTCTTAATCAGCTCCTCGTGCTTGATGAAGTCGCCGTCCTCAACGTCAAGGGCAATCTCCTGCCGCTCAAGGCCGAATATGTCGGGAAGCTCAAGGCCGCTGTAGAAGCGGTTCATGTCGGCCTCGTCTTCAAACGCCGAAACGTCCAAATCCTCGACAAACTCCTCGAACCCTTCCTGGGTTGCCGTGCCGTACCGGGAATCGCACTCAAGAAGGAGCTGCTTCGCTTCCTGTTTGCTTTTGGCGCTGACGTACACGACCGGGACGGGCGGGATTGCGTAGCCCCGCTTTTCCAGTTCCTCGAAGGCGAGAAGCCGTCCGTGGGTGTCGATAGCCCATACATCGTCGCCCAATTTTGTGACGAATGACGGGAAGCGGATGCCGCGCCGGATTATCAGCGAGCATAGCTTTTCGATCTGCTCGGGCGTTCTTTTTTTGTAATTACCTTGAAGCGGCTTGATGCCGTGCCAGTCGATTGCGTCTTTGGTGTCGCAGGCGATTAGAATTGTTTTCATGGGCGGCCCGCCTGCGGATGCCGTCCCGGGCGCGGATCGAGGCCGCGCCGGCCTGTGAGAAATGTGCGCATTATAGTACTCCCTCAAGTTGGAGTATAAGGGCGCGAAATAAAAACTGTCAAATAATTTGTTTTTCCGTATTTTCTGTATTGTTTTATTTTTTCTTTTTCTTACGGAATTGGAAAAAATATTTTATAATTCCATGTCGATGAGGTTGTTGTAGCTGTCAAGAGTGCAATAAATAAGGTACTTGCCCCGCTGTTTCTGTATGCCTTTCGGCTTCATCGGATAGGCTTTGCAGAACTCTTTAAGCCATGTAGTATTATCAACGCAAGGCAGAAGGCCAAGCGGTAAATGCTGTCTTATCCTTGTGAAAAAATCCTTGTGCTTGTAGAATTCGTTCCAGTTCAGATACCACATACCGTGCCGTCCGGGACCGTGAACAGACCAAATGCCAATATACCAGCCGCTAAAAAACCAATCTGTATCGTTATGAAAGACGTGTATAAAACACGGCACTCTTCTCAGGCAGTTGCGTTTCCGCTCGATATTCGCATCCTGCTTTTCTTTCTTTTTCGCGTTATGCTCTGCCCAGGTGTATTCCTTCCATTCGCGTTTGCCGTCCCAACGATATCCTCCGTCATGGTATAAATAAATTATATGTTTGGGAAGTTCTTCCTTCCACCATTTCCGTGCCGCCGCTCTTGTCATTATTGTCATGATTCTATCTTCTCGGTAATAAAATAATATCCTTCACGCCCGTTATAACAGCCTGAGTTCCTAGAACCCTTTGGACAAGTTTTCTGTCTGTGATCGTAAATACAATGTTGACAACAGTGTCTATAATTTGCCCTTGCTATATCATCATGCTGTACAAATACCGTTTTTCTAACAATTTTTTCTGCAAATGCCTTTTTATATTTTTCGTACATAGCTGCCGGACGTATCCACGGCCATGCAAACTTTACCCATGCGTCATCGCGTTTCCCTGACTTATCCCTATACAGCATCGCCATTGGGACAAAACCTGCTTCCAATGTCTCATTCAACCTTTTATCCGCTTTTTCAAACGTATCGCCGGGATAGCCGATTAAAACATAAGCCCGCAGGACATGGGACATTTTCGTAAACCCTGCGGACAATAATATCTTTCCAGCTTCAAACAGCGGATCGCGGTCATCAGGGGTATCATAGGCAAAGAATATCTGCGCCGGATATAGCTTTCTCAATTCCTCTGCGTGCCATTTCCGCAATAGCCTCGCCTCAAGGCCGCCAGTCAATTCAATCTTATGCCTTTGTTTTTTTTGCCTTGAAAGCATGGCAAACACGGCCCGAATATGGCTTTCCGAACAGGCAAGCAGGTTGTCATCAAGAACATTCCATCCATCAGTTATTGGCAATTCCCGGAGTACATCACCCTCGCGCTGCGGCACGGAGCAAAACCAGCATCTATTCGGGCATCCCCGGCTTGTAATTACATAGCCTTTTTTCAAGTACATTCCCGGGGTAAAATCTTCGCCGCGCTGTCCTGTTGCCGGGCCGCCTATTTCAACGGGCGCGATAGGCTTCCATTCTTTTTCAAGGCGTTCCGCTTCCGGCAAGTCATAGGTAAAGACAACGGAGATGTGTACTTTATCAGCGTCAATGCCAAAGGTGAACATAGAGGGAGCGCCGATATAGGCTAGTTCGTCCGTTGGTGTGGCGTTAGTTTTGCGCGGGAATACGCGGATTATTTTCATATTAGTAAATCTCCCCTGTTTCCCGGCATATATTCTGAAAACGGCTGGTGTTTCAAATACAACGGATGGCGCGGGCTTCCTTTTTTGGTCAATCCGCCCATTTTTACCCATTGAATATTTTTTTTATTCTTTTTGATCTTAACTAAAATATCATTCAGGCATTTTTCAAGCCAATCTCTTGTATTTATTAAATCTCCCCATGCCGCCCAAATTACTGAACCGTCTTTTATTAAATGCAAAACAGCATCTACATTGATTAAATGCTCGTTCCAATTTACTTCTGACGGCAAATCGCCGGGGTCGGTCGCCCTCAGCGGATAGATATTGAGCATAACAAAAGAATCAAAACCCTGCTTTATGGCTATTCTTTTGACCCTTCCTATTGTCGGATCGTATTTTTCAGGCGTTGCGGTACTAGGGTTTATACCGAAACAAAAAAGCGTCTTTTCTCCTTTCGTTCCTAGCGCATAGCGGTATTTATTATCATTCGATTTCAGATAAATTGTTTCTCCAAATAAATCTACATACATTAGAATATCTCCAATTCCCCGTTTTTATCATAGCCCGGTACCCATGCGTTGCTCTTTCGCGCCACTGGCTTCGGCTCTTCCTTCGGTTCCTCTCCCGGCTTCCGCAATTCATTACAAAATACCCCGCCATTTATAACCCTTATGCCCGGCTTCCCGGCAGGATTGGTAAATATCTCATACAAGTAATTCGCTTTCTCCAGACGGTCTTTTCCCTCATGCTTAATAATTTTGAAATCATCAGGAATAAAATATTCCGCTTGCTCTGAGGTGAAGCCAGACGCGAAAAGGGAGCTGGGTTCGTATGGGGAAAACTGCCACAAGTCGGAGTAAATATCAGACTTCTTTTCGCCTTCCGTTTGGGTGTTTTTATATAGCGTTAATACCATTTCCTTCTATTGCACCCCTTGCCTATATTTTTTCTACTACAGGAACCGTTTGCCTCTTGGTGTTGACAACCGTTGCATGATTTTTTCTCATAGTCATAATCCGCTTTGAACAGATGACAGGTATTATTTTTTAGCGCAATTATGCCGTCATCTCCGTTGGCGTGTTTTTTATATTCAATATTCGCAATAGAACATGACAGCATAAAGCCGCAGTTA
>JGI24698J34947_10001739_pt1 | contig 11615 bp, 11 predicted proteins | sample TergutMp193P3_FD_34947 | JGI IMG/M metagenome (IMG submission 34947)
CTTCAAAAGGCTTCTGAAAAACCGGGCTGTCCCCTTTGTAGTATTGTAAGCGACCGCGCTAACCGTTACATAGACAACACGCTGTTTGAGCATATCTCCGATAGGGGCTTTCGCGCTCTTCATAGGACAGCCGGCGGCTTCTGTTCATTTCACGCGAGAAACCTTGTTTCCTTTCGGGACGGTCTTGCGGTCGCTATTTTGAGCCGTGATATTCTTGAGGATCGGCTTACTTCTTTTGAAAGGAAAATCCCTTGGCGTCCCAAAGGGCGCTGTCCTGTTTGCGTTGAACGCGAAAAAATTGAGCAGGAGTATCTTGATTTTCTGAGTAACGCAGGAGGGGACTCAAGCGAGGAGCAGGAACTGCGCCTGTTTTTTACATCTTCGGACGGTCTGTGCGCTCCCCATTACGCAGGTTTGCTTTTTACGCCGAAAGGTTCAAAAAGAACAGTTCCTGTGTGGCTCAAAAATTTTCAGGAGCATAAATTTAAAGAGTTGAAAATAAGGCTGGATCAATTTATCGAACTTTCCGCCTACGGCAGGCAAAAAGAATTCTCTGCCTTAAGCGAAAAAGATCAGCTTGTGTGGAAAGAAGCCGCCGCCTGTCTGAACGAAAATATCGAGTAATTATTTAGAACTGTTGATTCTTTCAATTGCCGGAATTAACGCGCGTAATCTTACAACTCTGCCGCCGCCATGTAAGGTGTAGCGGTATCTTTCGCCGTCGTCTGCCCACGGAATTTCTTCGCCCGAATACGGGGCGAAACGTTTTTGCGACCAATGGAGCGATGGGTCTTTTAATGATGCGGTCGGATTTGACGGATCAAAGTAAATGTAAGAATCATGGACTCCGCGTTCATCAAGCGGCGCGACATTGTTGCATTGCACATATCGAAGCACCCCGTTTGCGTAATCAATTGACTGAATAACTGCCGAATGTACAATTACGCCGTCAATGTCTCTGAAAAGCATGATGTCGCCGGGGCGCAAATTGCGTATTTCATCATTTACGGCAATTATTTGGGAGTTCCTTGAGTTTAAAAAAGAAGTGCCGACATACCGTGAAAGGTCTGCGCCGCGCGGAAGTCCCATAGCAGGAGCCATTGTTCTTCCAAGATCAATACCGCCCTGCTGTCCAATGTAATCAAGGACGTGCCAGACAAAACCGGAACAGTCCATTCCTATAAAGCCAATGCAGTACAGATAATTGTACACATCGCTTTCCAACGCGCCCCTTCCCGATGTCAGAACATAAGGACGGTGGGGAAGCCCCCTATAAGAACCTGCCTTTATCCGCGCAATTAAAAAAAGGTCCATCGATGTACTCCAGTTCCTCTGCGCCATTTCAAAGATGATGACCTTTTCACGTCCGGAAGAAAGGGCGCTTATATACTCCGCAAATTCCGCAGACGCAAGTATTTCTTCAATAGCCGGCCAAAGTAAGGCAGGACCTCCCTTGCCGTCTTCAAGAACGTCCAGACGGGAAGCAAGAAGCGCGTCCCTGTCGTTGTTCATTGCAAACGGCAGGCGGATATTCATTACTCTGCCGTCAATTATTTTCGTTCTGATACACTGTCTGTAAGCTTCTTCAATTACCCGTTCAATCCCGTTCCCCCATAATCTTGAAGGATCGGAAAATGCCCTAAGCGCATCGGTTTGAGCTGTGACTGTTTGAGTAATAGCGAAAAATAATGCCAAGAATAAAATTTTAAAATTTTGCGCCATTGTTCCTTCTTATATTCATTATCGGAAATAATTAGCCAATGCAAAATTCATGCAGATAAAAAAATAGTGAGGGCTATACACCCTCACCGGAAACTTGAGATTTTTAGGCTAAAGCAAAACCGTTACCGCTTAAGAACCGAAACAACCCGTTCCAAGACCTTTTTTCTGTCAAGAGGTTTAACAATGTAGCTCTTTGCTCCCATAAGAAGACATTTTTTTACAACATCTTCTTTACCCAGAGCGCTGACCATTATTATATTGGCCTGCTTGTCAAACTCAAGAATCTTTTCCAATGCGGAAACGCCATCCATTACCGGCATGGTAATATCCATAGTAACCAGATCGATGTTTGGATGCAAAGCCTTGTATTTCTCTACCCCTTGGGCTCCGTCGGCAGCAGTGTCCGCTACGTCAAAACCTTCAGACGTGAAAATTTGACCAAGTTGTTTTGCTATAAACATCGAGTCATCAACAACCAGAACCCGATAAGGCACACCCTCCGGTTTTATTCCTTCAGCGGCTTTTTCATTGATATTAGGCATATCAGTCTTAGCTATCATCCGGTACACTCCTCTGTTTTCAATAATATGCTATAATTCAAAATAAGTCAAGTATGTTATCACCTGCTTGTCAATACAATAGTTGAATTTTTCCGAAAAGTTTAATTTAGGCAAATTTGGGAGAAATTGATGGATTTCCTGCTGGCTCCGATGGCGGAAATAAGCCACAGGGCGTTTAGAGAATTAATAGAGAATTTTGGGGGTTGCGATCTCTTTTTTACCGAAATGATAAGCTCAGGCGGTCTTTTGGCAGGCGGTCCCTTTGAAAAATGGTACATTGACAGCGGTCCAAAGCCTGAAAAGTGCGTTTTTCAGCTTGTCGGTTCCGATATTGATCAAATTTCAAGGGCGGCAGTCCTTTTAGACAGGCTGGAATGCGCCGGAATCGATATAAATATGGGCTGTAGTGCCCCGTTAATCCGAAAAACAGGCGCAGGAGCCGCATGGATGGCTTCAGTTGACCGCGCAGGGGAGCTAATTTCCCGAATAAGACCGCAAATCAAACGAAAACTCAGTGTAAAATTGCGAATTGGCTTTAAAGACGACTTCGAGTATTTGGTGCGTTTTTGCCGCCGTCTGGAAGCTGAGGGGACAGAGCTGATTACCCTCCACCCCAGAACGGTTACGGAAAAATTTAAACGCCTCGCGCGCTGGGAATATGTGGGCGCTCTAAGGCAGGAGTTGAAAATCCCCGTTGCCGGAAACGGGGACATAGCTTCTGCCGAAGAGCTTGTCCGACGGGCAGCCGGTCCCTGCGACGCGGTGATGGTCGGCAGGGCGGCGGTGCGCCAGCCGTGGATTTTCGCCGAAGCGCGGCGGTTGGAAAAAAATGAGCTCTGTCCCCGGAATAACGAGGTTGGAGCTACGTCCCCAAAAACGCCAAGCGCGAGCTCTGTCCCCAACTTTGCCGGCCTTGAAGAGACGGGACTTCGTTTCCTTGAACTTCTTGCCCGTTACCAGCCGCCTGAGTTTCACATTTCAAGGGCAAAGCGATTTTTCGGTTTTTATTGCGATAATTTGAAATTTGGGAATTACCTTAAAAATCAATTGAATCGCGAACAGACTCTGGCAAGCCTTGAGCGAGTCTGGCAGAAATATTTTAGGGAGAATGAGAGTTGAAAGTACACATAAAGACGGGCTACAATTAACGGAATTTATAGAATAACGGGAAATAATATGACGATTACAATGGGCGGACGAATCTTTACATATAGGTTGGATTCCAATGAATCCTTTTCAGGAAACGGAGAGACATGGAGAAGAACGGGAAATTGAAGTCAGATAATACTTGCCTGCAGGCAAAAGAAACGGAAAAAACAAAGGCCGGCTATATTGAAGGCACTGTTTCAATAATTGTGAACACTGCGTTGTTTGCTCTTAAAATATGGGCGAGCATTATTTCAGGCTCAATCGCGCTTGCCGCAGACGCTTGGCATACGCTCTCCGATTCGCTTAGTTCGGTGGTGGTTGTCATTGCCGCGAAACTGGCGTCAAAAAAAGCCGACAAGGAACACCCTTTTGGTCACGGCAGATGGGAACAAATAGCCTCGATTTTTATCGCGGTTATTTTGGCTATCATCGCCTTTGGTTTTTTGGAAAACTCGGTTAAACATTTTTTTGAAAGAGAAAAAGTCGAATACGGGATAATTGCGGTTGTTATTACTGCCGTCTCAATCATCGTGAAAGAACTGCTGGCGCAGTATGCGTTTTATATCGGGCGCAAAACAAATAATTCCAGCGTAAAAGCCGACGGCTGGCATCACAGGTCGGACGCGCTTTCTTCCGTAGTTGTGTTGGCAGGTATTCTGTTCGCGAAACAATTTTGGTGGATTGACAGCGTGCTGGGAGTAATTATCGCGCTTATGCTGTTTTACGCCGCTTTTGTAATTTTAAAAGAAGCGATAAATAAAATACTTGGCGAAGAACCCGAAGAAAACTTGATTGCCCAAGTTACGGACATAATTAAAAACATTTACAGTGATGATTTATTTTTTCATCACTTTCATTTGCACAATTACATTACCCATAAAGAATTGACTTTTCATATACGGTTAAAAGAAAATTTAACTATCGGCGAAGCGCACAAAATAGCGACAAAAATTGAACAGGCAATTTTGGAAAAGTTTGATATATCCGCGACAATTCACGTTGAGCCGTTGGAGTAAATCGTAGTGCCGATAAAATCTTCGCCTAAAAGAATCTTTTTTAAGTTTTCCAAATTTTTTCCGCCTGCGCAGATTACCTTCAGGCCGATTTTTTCCGCGTGACGGCTTGCGACAGGATCAAACGGAACATTTTTTCCGGGAACCCATTCATCGCCGATCATTGAACGAAAATCGTCCCATGTGATTTTGTCGATAGGGCGCGCGTTAGGGTCTGCTTTGGGATCGGCTGTGTAAACTTTTTCAATATTTGAAAGATTGATAACCGCGTCCGCGCCAAAACGTTCCGCCAAAAGAACCGCATCGTAATCCGTTGAAAAGCCGGGTTTCCAGCCGGCGGCTACAAGCACATGCCCAATTAAAGGTGCGACTTCCGCAGGATTTGTTACAACTTCTTGACTGCACCATTCGCCCATCACCGCTTTTATTAATTGGGCGTTCAGCCTTGTCGCCATTATCCCAATCCAATCGGCTTCTTCATCCTTTATACTCTCTGTTATTTCCCGATAGGCATTCTGATAACGCCGCGCAGGACCGCCGCCGCCTACTACAAAAATAAAACGCCTCTCTGAATCCGTTTCCAAAAATGATTTAATGAGGCTCACAAAATTTTTCAGGAAATCGACATCTACGCCGTCCGGGGCGACAATTGAGCCGCCCAATGAAATTACAGTTACCATATCTTATTGTACATAAATTCCGCTGATTGTAATATCCCCCCAGAGGCTGGAATACGATTCAAGTCCGCCTGTCGCTTCTTCCCAAATATTTTGCAGAGAAAAACTTTTAATATGCGATACAAGCCTGCCTCGGCTGTCCATTTGCGAAAGAGTAAGCTCGCCCCTTGAAAAAGCGATGCGATGGTTGTCTAAATTGCCAAAATAATAATTTGCATAGTCCTCAATGGTTATGAAGGATTCAGGAACCGCTCCTGCGCCCATAGCCGTGTCCGCCGGAACCCAGCCAAGATTGTCTATCCAAAACTCGGTCCAATAATGGCGAATTGTCTGTCCGCTTGAATTTATCAGTACTCCGGCAACAGGAATGCACGGTACTTCTGCGGCGCGCGTCATTGCCGTGTAGAGCAGGGCAACAGTGTAGGGATCGGCGCGTTTTTGTTCAAGCGCGGTAATAAGACTGACTTCAGTCGAGGAGGGGAGAGCCTCCGTTATCTGCAAATTTGCGATAACCCAGTTGTACAACGCCCTTGCCTTTGTATACGGATTTTGTTCCCTGCCAATAATTGAATCGACTGTTGTTTTTATCAGAGCGTTGTCGCTTGGCAGAAGCGCGGTACTTTGAGTGTACGCCGTTCTAATTACGGAAGGCTCTTGCCTTACAGACGCAGGTCTTATTTCAGTTTCCACAGTGTATACTTCGACACGGAAAGAAAGATTGATAGACTGACTTGCGCCTGTTCCGAGATTGTCAATTTTAAAAAGACTAACCCCCCGATAGTTTTCCACAAAAGGCTCCGCGTTACGCGAAATAAGACTGATATTTCTCTGCGAAGGAGAACTTACAGGCTTTGGTATCCACAGATATAATGTGTTCGGTCTTGTCGCTTCAAGAACCCTTATATCGACAGAGTAACTTACGGTGTAACTTCGTTTGTTTTTTAAATTTTTAATGCCGCTTTTGCCGCTGACATCGAAGAAAGATGGCCGCGACCTTCCGTGAGGTGTTCTTACTTCGATATTACCGCTTATCGCCCCGTCAGGAAGGCGGACGCGGATTTCCCTCGCGCTCCATGATTCGTAGCCAAGCTCAATTTCCGACACTTCGATAAATTCAGGCTCTCTTACTACATAAGGGTTAAATGAAGCCGAATCATAATCCCACGAAAAAAAAACGCCTGAGTTCTCACGCGACACGCCAAAGTTGTTTCCGGTAATGGTTATAAGAGAGCCGGGCGTTCCTGTTTGCGGATTTATCGAGGCAATTCTCGGACCAAGCCCCAATTCTTCGCCTTCAACCGGTCTTGGCACAGAATAGTAATTTGAAAAAAGAACGCCATTGCTTTTCTTTCCTCCTGCATACACATAGACCAGCCCCGATTCTCCCAATTCAGGGATTCTAACAACGATAAGATTATCCTGCCACAGATAGTACGATGAACTGGTCGGCGGTATATTGCCGATGGTGATAAAAGATTCTTCGCGTGACGCGCCAAAATTGCTACCTGTGAGGGTGATAATTTCTCCCATTCTTCCGATTTTTGGATCGATGGACGTTATAACAGGAACTTTAGAGTTGCATGAAAGGAGCAGAGCTGAAAAAAATAATAGCAGAAAATTTTTCTTCATTGTTCATCTGTGTTGGCGGATTCTTCTGTTTCGGCAGAGGTTCCTCTGTACGGATTTACCGTTAAAATTATTTCTATTGATGAGTTCAGCCGCTGTGATTCGCCAAGAGGGAAAAAATAAATAGGCTCGTCAAATTCCATCGGGATAGTTTGAATCGATGTATAGTAATTGACGCCTCTGTCGGGATCGTTGATCCAAATCTGCCCCTGCGCGACCAGTACATTGCCGTTTCTGCGGCGTATAAATGGGGTAAATTGAACCGATACAACTATATTTGATCCTACCATTTGAATTCCAACAGGGTTTCCGGCTATTGTAATTTTTTCATGTGTTTCATTCCAGATTACTCCCTGTTCCTGATTAAGTACCCTTGCGTTAATATTCAAAACCAATGGCCGTCTGCTGAGTCTCGGCAGTGTCCCTGCGTTACTCGCCTGATGTTCCTGCGCGTCAATGTGGATGCTTGCCGCAAAAATACAAAATACGCTGACAAAACATAAAGAGCGGTTCATTCTATGGATGTCTCCGTGAATAGTCGGCGGCTCTGATTATCGCAGGTTCTCCAACCCTTGAAAAATTACTGCTTTCAGGCAGCCTAAGTATGATAACGTCAGCGCCGTCGGAAGTTAAATATTGAAGGACGCCGTTCATGTCCGCTGTCGGAATAATGCCAGGCATTTCTTCTTCTTCCGCGGCGAGGATAAAGTTTACTTTATCGTCCACCTTATGATTGGCGCGTCCGTCGCGGAACCACAGCGCGGTCAACAGCGCGATAATAATAGCCGCCGCAGCCGCCGCAGGCAGAGGAATTGAAAGCCTGCGCTGTAAAATCCCTGAGTGCGGCCTTCTCATTCCAAACGAAGACTCTTCTCTTGATTTAAAACGCTGTTTTGATTCCAGCTTTCGCCAGATTCTGCTTTTTGCCGCTTCCACCAGTTCCGGCTCTTCAAGCTGTTCTTCGTTGTCTGTCAATGTTTGACTTATGAGTGTTTTATCAACAATCATGCGTTTTGCGGAAGTGCCTTTTTTAAACAATTCCTGAAGCTTCTTGAAATTTTCAAGCTTCTCCCTGCAAACCGAACATCCCTTTAAATGAGCTTCCAGTTTTTCCTTCCATGGCGAGGGGAGCTCTCCGTCCAAATAGATTGAAATAACTTGCGGATCAGGACACATTTGTACCACCTTGTACCTCTTCGGCTGCTAACAGCGCGGCTAACCGTTCACGGGCTCTAAAGACCCGTACTTTAACATTTCCTTCGCTAATGCCAAGAGATTTACCAATTTCTTTATAGTTCATTTCAGCATATTCTTTTAATATTAATACCATACGCAAATTTTCCGGCAGTTTTTCGAGGGCGCTTTTCACTTCCTCGCTTGTTTCTTTTTTTACAAGTAATCCTTCTCCGGTTTCCTCCTGCCTGTGATCTTCACGAAAAGCGCGTTGATACGCCTTGCGTTCCCGTTCTTTCCTTTTCGCGTAATTTAACGATGCGTTTTTTACTACGCGAATAAGCCAGTATTTTGCCTCTTCAGGATTTGGAAAAACCATGTTTTTTTCATATAAACGAAAAAAACTTTCCTGACAAAGGTCTTCCGCCGCTTCCCGGCTGTTGGTAACCCTAAAAGCTACCCTGAACAAAATTTGAAAAGATGAATCGTAAAGCCGTTTGAATTCGCGGTTAAATTCAGCTGTGGAATTCCACCCCTGACCGGCGGTTTTATTGCCTTCTGTACCGCCCGCGGTCTCTGAGTCATCTTCCAACTGTTCCTCTATATTTTTAAACAAGCCTTTTCCTCATTTGTTACAACGCGCTACAGGCGTTTCCATGTAGTACCGTCTTTACTGTCTTCCAATATTATACCGCGATCTTTAAGACTTTGTCTTATACTATCCGCAGCGGCAAAGTCCCTCGCCTTTTTAGCCTCTGCTCTTTTAGCAATAAGCCCCTCGATTTCCTGCGAAAATTCTTCGTTTTCGCCGTCCTTGCAGGCGTTTTCCAGCCCAAGCCCGAAAACCCTGTCCATGTCAAAAACCGCCGCCAACGCCCCTGAATTTGACGGTCCTTCCTTTAAAAGCCCCCAAAGTTCCGCCAGCGCCCTTGGGGTAGAAAGGTCGTCCTCAATAGCTTTGTTAAAACCTTCTATATAACGTGCTGTATCACCGCCCCCCCCGTCAGGGGCGCTGTCTGCCTTATCCGCCAAAGAGCGAACCTTGTCTGTAAGCGATTTACGGGCATTTTTCGCGCCCTGTAAGCTTTCCATAGAAAACTGAAGCTGGCTTCGGTAATGACCGCCGAGCAGAAAATAGCGGTAATCGAGGGGGTCAAAGCCCTCGTCAATGAGACTTTGCAATGTGAGAAAAGACCCCGATGATTTTGACATTTTGCCCTTGTCCATGACAAGAAATTCATTGTGGAGCCAGTAGGATACCCAAGGTTTTTTCCCGGTGGCGGCTTCGCTTTGCGCGATTTCGTTTGTGTGATGAATTGGAATGTGGTCGATTCCCCCTGCGTGAATATCGAAATTTTCGCCCAGATACTTCATGCTCATCGCCGAACACTCAATGTGCCAGCCGGGATAGCCTCTTCCCCACGGGCTGTCCCACACAAGCGCCTGATTTTCAAACTTGCTCTTTGTAAACCACAGCACAAAATCGTGAGGATTGCGCTTGTTTTCATCCTGTTCCGTGCGTGCGCCGGCTTTTTGGTCGTCCAGCCGTAAAAGAGCGAGTTCTCCGTAAGAGGGAAAACGTGTTATATCGAAATAAAGGTTGCCCCCTGCCGAATATGTAAAGCCGTTTTTTTCTATTCTTTCGATAAGCGCAATCATTTCGGCGATGTGGTCAGTTGCCTTGCAAACCACCGACGGGCGCGTGATATTCATTCTGTCCGTATCTTTAAAAAAAGCCTGTGTGTAAAAGTCCGCTATTTCAAGAACGCTTTTGCCTCTTTCTTCCGCGCTTTTTACCATTTTATCGTCGCCATCGTCGGCGTCATCGGAAAGATGACCGACATCGGTAATGTTCATCACGTGGTTTACTTCGTATCCTGCTCGGCGCAAAGAGCGCACTAAAATGTCGTGATGAACGTAGGCGCGTAAATTCCCTATATGCGCGTAGTTGTAAACCGTCGGGCCGCAGCCGTAAAAGCCGACTTTCCCCTTTTGCAAAGGCGTGAAAAGCTGTTTCTCGCGTCCCAATGTGTTAAAAAAGGTGAAAGCCATGAGTAATAGTAGCGGAAAAAGGAAAAAAGATGAAGTAGGGGAGAATAATTTGGCGTATCAGGGGAATTTTGCAATTCCCCTGACCGTATCATCGGTAATTATTGAACATTTCCGGCAAGTTGTTTGTATATGCTCGCCTGCAAGCCGATACAAACAAAAATTCCAAATAAGCAGACAATAACCGAAAGCAGAGCCATAAAGCCAATTACTCCTGATGAACCTGTCGCCGCGCCGATACCGGTTAGAATCGACACTGCTATGCTGAGAACCAAGCAGACAAGGAACATAATGCCGAATATCCTCCACTTGTTACCATAAGTGATGCTGTTGCTGAGGGAAATTGCCTCGGTGGGATTTTTTCCTTTGTCGATGGCAAGTATGGGCGCGAAGTACCATGCAAGAGCGATGACATAACCGGGGATTATAAAGAAAACTAATCCTATGCCTACCCCTAACCCTACCAGTCCGCAAGTCAGGAAATATTCTCCCATATACCTGCGGTATTTGGGATCAAAAATCTCCGTAAAGGGAATTGCCTCGCCCCTGCTGGCTTTTGAAACAATGCCAACAAAAAGACCGATTGTAGTACCCACATTTAGATACGGAATCCAGCAAGTTAAAGCCCACAAAATAAGATTTACCAAAATTGGACCGATGTTTTTAACGCCGATCTCAATACCTTCCCTGATGGTCCCTATAACCTCAAGTTTCTTTACATCAATATCAGACATATATTTCTCCTTCCGCTCAGATTACAGAAATATTAACATTATTTCAATCGTTTTTTAAATTTAACCCAAAAAATCCGACAACCGACGGTAACACTGGTTTACAATGTGTTTTTGCTCAATATCAACTTCCTCGCCAAGTTCGTCGATTAAAGTTTCAAGACTGGAAAGGCTTTCATTAAGACTGGTGTAAAAGCCGCGCGAGGCGCGAAGCCAGTAATTTCCCTCGCCGTCTGTAAAAAGACCGAGAAATCCCAAATCCCTTGAGTTTTTTTTCCATGTTACCGGTTTTGCAAGGTTATCCAAATGTTTCAACAGAGAAGCGAGGTTTTCCTGCGAATTGAAACTCTCTTTGCGCGGCCAAGTGCGAGAAAAAGCGTTTTCCACATCAAGAGTTGGAACGAGCGATAAAATCAGCTCCAGTTTTTCTCCTGCGAGCAGATTGAACTGATTTTTTACAATTATTTTACCTCTTAAACCTTTATATACAGTGTCGCCGGAAATTTTATCGCGGATAGAGGCTAATTTTTCCCAAGGAAGAAGGACTATTTTCTTTCCTTTGACTGTGATAATTTCAAAAACTTCGCCTTCAATTTTTACATTGTTGGTAAAGTCTCTCGCCTTTTTAAGTTTTGTAGGTCTAAGCCGGGCTCCGCCCGGCAGCTCACCTGATTTTCCGTATTCGGCGAAAAATCTAAGGTCTAACCGCTCCAACACCGCTTTTGAGATAGGAGAAACCGACATCGCGTACATTCTTGAGGTGCGAACGATTTCTCCGGCGACAATGAAGGGCGGATCGAGTCTGAACATCACTGAACCGGGATGAATTATGATTTTATCGGCGGTTAAACTGCGGTAAGTGCCGATTTTTCCGCGCCCTTCGCGCACGCAGACAAATTGTATCATTCCGCGCCC
>JGI24698J34947_10001740_pt1 | contig 11604 bp, 26 predicted proteins | sample TergutMp193P3_FD_34947 | JGI IMG/M metagenome (IMG submission 34947)
TATATTTTTTGCATTCGGAATATTGCATTTTTGTTTCAATCACTTCTTTTTCTAAACAAAACTTGGCAATCTTTTCATTTAATTCATCAATTAATGAATTAATATAATTTGTCTGCCCCGTTGCGTACCGTGTAATTTGTATTTGCCTGCGTATCGCTTCGTCTCTGTACTGTTTCGGAGTTAAACGTTTTTTTGCCATTAATCGTCTTCCCCGTATATGTCTTCATCATCTTCTTTTTTTTGTGCGTCCTTTTTCTTTTTTTCATCTTCCATTTCAGGAAGTTTTTCATGCGCGTCTTTTTCAAGTTCGTTTAAAAATTCTTCATAACTCCATTGTTCGTCAATAAGATTTAAAGATTTTAAACAGCGGTATACGCTTATTTTCGGCACTTCTCCAGTAGCACGGCCCGATAATACCGCCGTCAATACCTGCACATCTTCGTCTGAAACATCATAATCGGTATTAAAAAGAATTGAAAATTTATTTAGTTTGTTTATGTCTTCACCGTCCCATTGCCCTTTTTTCCGCAATGCCATTGTAATTGAGTTTGATAAGTTTCTTGTAAATGAAGCCAATACTCCGTTTTCTCCAATCCTATGAATTCTTAATGCTTCCGCTGTTTCAACTCCCTTTTTTTCATTTGCGATTATATGCGCTCCTAAAATCGCCATCTGCCCCTCAAGGTGAATAATGCCTTCCGCAAGTGCTTTCATTCCCTGTCCTGTAAACTCAAGAAACTTTACATCCGCTCCGGGAATATGTTCGTCATTCGGAAAAAATAAAAACTGTGTGCCTCCTATAAATTGCGGAATTACTTTTCCCATATCATCAAGCGCGGGTTTTAATCCGATTGCTATAGGTGTCGGAATTGATGTGTAATGCTTGCCGTTCTGATAATCCGCCGTATCTTGATAATGTTGTAAATTTAACTGCGCTAAATCATACAGCATAGATTTTTCGGGTAATTTTCCCGGAATTGTATAAAACGGAATTTCATCCATTTCCTCATTGTTCATTGTAATGACAATGTTTTCTTTAACGGGTATTGTTACGCTGATTTTTTCATCGTATACTTTTTGCCGATATTTTTTTGTATCCTTGTCAATGTATAAAACACGGTATTTTTTATATTGCTTGGTTGTAAATTCGTCATTCGGCACTGGTTCTGAATACGGTTCAACTAATACAACCATGCTCAATTGTGTTTTGCCGTTAATTGTTTTATATTCCCAATTAATAATGCTTTCTGCGGGATAATATTTTAAATATGCCTTTAATCCCTTTTTCTCTGCGTCCGCAAGCGATAATGCTTCGCCGCTTTCCGCATAATCGACAAGTATCCCTCCCCAATTTGTTTGCAAATCATCAGTTATAATATCAGACACAAACTGTTCAATGCTTGTTCCCATAAGATCAACATCTTGCAGTGACTTTGTAAAAGTATCTGAAACATCTCCGTTATACTCAGGGGCTTTTCTAAAAATATTGCCGTGCAAGCCGTCAAGCGTTCTTCCTGTAGCCCCGAAAAATTTAACTTTTTTCAAATACCTTTCATAATCTTTAGGGCTTTGACCAGAAAGCATAGGAAGATATTTTTCTTTTTCCTTTTTTATTGCTCTGTTGCCTTTTACGCAATCCCGGACTTCTTTCCAATCCTCTTTAAACTCTGAATACAATTCGTGTTCGTTCGTCACTGGCATTTTATTTCTCCTTTAAACAATAATTTATTTAGATGATGATATTTTTTCAAATTGTCATTTACGGTTGTAATTGCTGTCATTAAATCCTTATATGTAATTTCTGTCTTTTTATCCAGCTCGGTAATAAAATTATCATTTCTCTCAATAGCAAAAGTTATTTTATTTATTAAATCTATCTTTTCATCTTTTTTCATTTTTCTGCCTCTCTAACTCCTCATTCATTCCGCCATGCGCTGTTTTTTGTATCTTTGCAATTTTATCAGCCGCTACTTTTAATTTTCTCGGGAATAAAATCGCTATGCAGTATTTAAATCTTATTTTAAACGGCGCGTTTGCAATCTCCATTAATTGCGCCTTTGCCAATTCTAACGCCATTGATTTAGCCGTTTTTTCTGCCGCCCGTCTTATTGTTTTAATCTGCCTCTGTCCCATATACACCCTCCGTTATTTTATAACGCTCCTGCCTGTTTAAATATTTTTTCCAATTTTGGAAACTGATTAGCAATCCACTCTACTATCAATTCATCTGTTTGGTATTTTTTTAATCCGCTTTCTTCAAAAAAAGCATGAATTATTTCATGGCGCATAATACGTTTTTTATATGATTGGAAATCGGAAATGCTATCAGGGTGATTTTCATTATAATCATTATTTATACGAACTATTTTTCCATACCCATCACAATAACCATCACAATCCGCTAAATGCGTATCTTTTTTTGCGTCTGTTTCCCGTATATCATATTCCTGCCCTAAAATATTAATTGTCATTTTTTTTTACCCTCTTTAAAATTATCTGTAAATGCTGTGCTGTTGCACATAATTCCCCCCTTCGTAAATCGGAACCGTTATAACTCCGCCCCCTTTGTTAAAATATGCAAAACCAGCGGAAAGATTATCTACTTGATCGTCATGCGTTCCGGAAGGAAAAGATTGCAATTCGTCAATCCATGCCTGTAGCCATGCCGCGCCTTCCGGCACATATACATCGCCCGCTTCAAATATCGGTTCTAATGGTGTTGCCCTAACTACTTTGTCACCTTTAGTTCTGATTGATTTAACTACTCTCTGCCCGATTAAAATATCTTGCAGTGTTTTAAAAGCGTCTTTACTGTCAAGCGAATTTTCAATAGCAACTTCCGTATACGGCCCGTCAGATGTTGTTATATTTAATATTTGATTATCCCTTTTCGGAGCGTCTAGCCTAAATCTTTTAACGTCTTTAATCCATAATTCAAATTGTTTGTACGCCCCCGGTTTTCTGCGGAATAATAATAACGTGCCGCTAGTCCAGTCCGGGTCTTGGCTTGTTCTTTCTTTCTCCGTATGAGCCAAATCCCATATTCTAGCAAATTTCATTTCCGGGAATTGCGTTAGCGGAACTTTTTTAATATTATCAACTTTTAAAATGTTGCCGCCCTGCGCTGTTGCCCTAACCTGAAGAAGTGACGCAGTTCCGTATGTGCCTAACGCCGCTTTTTGTTCTTCATACCATTGTTTGCTAAATCTTTCAGGGAATAAAATGCCCTGTTCATATTCATCGCTAAATGCCGGTATTCTTATAATTTCAAACTTCGGAAAATACGGGTCTTCCTTCATCTGCTTTTCAATTCTGCCTATTATGTCATCAATGTGCCACGGCGTTGCAGTGACTATTGTAATCGATCTCGGAGCGCGTCTTGTTAAAAAATCGTTTGTAAAACTATTCCACATTTTTTCTCTTATTGTAGGGCTTTCCGCATCCGCTCTATTTCGGCAGTAATCATCGACAATTCCTAATGTATAGCCTTGCCCCGTCATTGATCCGCCTAAACCGCAAGCAAACACTTCCCCGTTTCTGCCAAATAATTTCCAGTGGGATGCCGCGCTGTCATAAGGATTTAATTGTATTTCGGGAAATAATTCTTTATATTTTTCAGTCATTAATAAATTTCTGCTGTCTTTAGAAAAGTTAACAGACAATGCCGCCGTGTGCCCTGTCATTAAAACTTTCCCGTCAGAAAACAAACCTAAAAAATGAGCGGGTAATTTCCTGCTTATTATTTCCGAATTGTGCGTCGGTATCATTCCCTTGCCGATTAAATATAATCCGCCCTCTGCCTGTATGCAGTTGCAATGATAATTCCCTTGCACAAACTTTAAAGACTTAATCTTTGCATGGGTATCATAAACTATTCCGTTATTTGCTATCGCCAATTCATTGCATTCAATATTTCTTTTTATAATTACATCTGTTTTTCCTTTCTGCCAAACTTTTGCAAACGCTTTAGTTTCAAGTATTCCCATATCTTTTTCAATTCCCCACTTGCTGTCATAAAACGTCACAGGCCATTCATGTTCCGGCGTTGTATATAAAGTTTCTCCGTGTTCAAATTCTATAATGTATCTTTTATATAAATATGTGCCTGTAGTTGCTAATACCTCAACAGGTTTCCCCATAGGATCAAATACATAATCACCTGCTTTTAATTCCCCGTGTTTTTTCCATCCAGTAACTGTCAATATCGGCGTATCAATGTGGAATGCCTTGCCATGCCGAAAAGGAACAGCCATTACTAAAAATGTGCTATGATTTTTTTTCAGTCTTTCAATTGCATAATCTATTTTTTCACAAATTATTCTGGTATGTTTGCCAATCATAAACGGCTCGCTTGGATTGTTCCACATATAGTCAATAAAATTTAAATGTTTGTTTCTCGCTTTAGTTTGTATAACGGATTTTAATACTTCGTATCTTTTCTGATTATATTCAATTTCAGCGGCATTGAACGGGTCTGCACTTTTCATGTTAACGGGCATCGTTAATAATTGCATACTCGCCCTCCGCCATTAATAATTTGTCAACGATCATAATGCTGTCATCGCCTTCTAATTTCCTCAGCGCGTTTTCCAATTCCTGTATTTCGTCATATCCTCCCTGTTCCACTTTATTTTTAAATTCATCCGGATCAAATCCTTTAATTGGAAAAACAAATTGAAGCATTCTGGCAAGATTAAGTATGTTTCCCCTTGCAATATCCCCTAAAACTCCGGCAATTATGGCAATTACAATAGCGGGGTAACTGTCTCTTTTCTCTTGTAATTTTTTAGTTTCTTCCTCTGTCGCTCCATTGCAGTCAAGTATCTGTTTCAATTCGCCGAACGACTTTGTAAATATTATATTCCGGTATACATAACAAACATCTTTTCTTGTTATTTGATATGAGTGTTTGGTTTCTTTAATCCACTTATTTAACGGACTTGGCGGCCTTTTTTTTTGCGGAATTAATAGCGGTTTTGTTCTTGGGACAGTTTCTGTTTTTTGTATTTCCCCTCTCATATTTGCATTATTATTTTGCTTCATTTTGAGATGTCAATAGATATTCATTATTTTTAAAATCCCGTTTTCAGCAGTCTACTATATATAATTAAAAACAGGCAAATTTACAAGAAAAAGTTATATATTGCTATGGTTTTTATGCTGTTAAAAGATACTAAAAATTGATTATTCCTGCGGATATATGCCGAAATTAGCTCTTTGCACAGGCGGATTATAAAGAGTTAGATAGTCCATTTCATCTTTAGAATTAAGATAACTGTATGGTTTTTCATTAATATCAAATGTTATTAATACGTCATATTCAAATCCGCAATTATCGCAAATTATTTGGTTTTCATTCTTTTCTATTACTTTGTCACGGGGATACCTTAATGTTTTCCTCCAGTAATTGCTTGTATGCGTTAATTTGCATTTAGGGCATTCTATGTCTTTTAATACGTTATCAAGCCTGTTATTATAGTCATTTAACCGTATCATTTTATAATTTTCTATCAGCACATTATTGTGTTTTATCTCTTTTTCTAATTCTGATTCTGTCATTTTAATTCTCCTTTAAATCAATATATTATTTATACGGATTAAACATATCTTTTTTGTCTTTAGGCATTGATACTACAGACTTTTTTTCAAATATTTTAATGGCTTTTTTCAATGTTCTGACTGCTTTCATCTGATATAATAAACTATCTTTATTAATAAAATAACGCAGATATTTCAAGTTCCAAATATCTTTTTCATTTTCGTCTTTAGGTTGGTTTTCGTCTTTTAACAGTTCCATGTGCATTAAATTGTTACGTCTTCTCCATTCAAAATCTGTCATTTTTGTTTTTCCTTCATTGATTTTACCATAAATTTTTCCCTGTCTACCGCATACTCTACAGCCCTGATAATGTATTCATTTCTCTCTTTTTTATCTTTGGGAAGTTTGTTAGCAAGGGACTGTTTCATGCGGATTTCTATTTTTTCGGTTTTTGGAAAATTAGTATTGACTTTTTCCATGAATCCCCCGATAATTACTTTGTCAGGGCTTTACCGCCCTGTGGATTAAAACGCAATTTAAAGCAAAAAGAACAAAAAGCCGCCGATTAGGGCGGCTTTCCTTTTTTATTATTTTTCGGCCTCTACCCAGCGTTTTTCTCTTGCGTCAAAAAACGGCTCATTAAAATCCTCTTTATAATAAGTGCCGCAATAATTTTCGATGGCATTAAAAAGCTGTTCTTTAAGCTCATTTGGCAAGTAATCAATATCCCCATCTATGCGAGAATTTTCAAATCCGGGAAGGCTATAATAAGCACCGCAAGAATCAGAACTATTTGCAACGCTTTTTACCATGCAAATTTCAGATAACATTCCGCCATAAGCAGCGATTAAATGCTCTCCCTCTTTTGCTTCGTAATCACGCTCTGGAAGGAAAATCCAATCATACTCCCCGCCTTTATAATTAGTGGGCATAAGCCCAAATTTTTCAATCTCATCATCACTGAGATATAAGCAGGCACATCCCCAATCCTCGTCTCCATCCCCTGTAAATCCAAAATCAACATCTACTCTCATTTTTTCCATCTGGTCTACCTACCGGCCAGCAGGTCAATTTATTTAAGATGATTAATCATCTCATACTTATAATATACCATTTTTTAAACAATTTTGTCAAATCGAAAACAGAGAAATTCACACTTTTTTGAAACTTTTTTTCATTTCCGCTTAATGCCTGTATAGTAAAATATTACTTTTAGGTAATATTAAGAATTTACGCTGTTAAAAAATACAAATTATTACTTATTCATGCGTTTACCGCAATTCATACAAACTGCACCGTCTTTTTTATCTATCCGATAAAAAGTATTATGACAGAACGGACATTGTATATTTTCTATTCCTACTCCTCCTTTTCCCCCGCCATTAAACTCATTAATAGTATCACTATTATTCATTCCAATGCCGCCGCCTGAACCGTCGCCCTCTTTCATATTTGCCGCCTCCTTAATACCTTAATAATAATCTGTCTTTATCAATAAGTCAACCGCGCATTATTTCTCTATATTTAACCCATATTCATTTATTATGCCGTCTTTAAAAGAATCAAGTATTCTAAATGTTAATTCTACTTTTTTAGGGCAATAAAAACTATGATGATACTTTATCCCGCTGTAAGGAATACTATAATCAATTTTCGCAAAATCACATTTTAATTCTTTCATATAATCATTGACTTTTTCAAAATTATTTGTATCCTGCCATATCCCATTGCTAATTTCCGCATGAATAAATTTATCAAAATCAATTTCTACCGTATACTCGCCCTTATGTCTGCCGTTATTTATCCTCTTCGGAAACTCGGCGAAAGGAGCTATATCAGACAAAAAACAAACAATCATTTCTTTTTCAGATAAAATAATATATTTATCTAACGGTATTGATTTATGTTTTTTATGTTTGTTTCCTGCTGTTTTTTTTTGTAAAAGTCCGCAGTCAAATAATGTATTCTTCATAGATTATTTATTTCCCTTCTTCTTTTATTAATTGTTTTTGCTATTGAACTTGCCATATTTGTCAAATCGCCGTCCGTTTCTATTTCCGCATTGCGTGATTTAATTCTTTTTGATACTGGTATAGTTTTCCAGTTTGCCAGCGGAGTTTGATCCATGCACTTTTTATTGCCGCAGACATCATGCCATTTATACTTTCCTGTATGTTCATCTTTCATAAAAACAGATTTCCATTCATTCGGGTTATCTTTTTTATATTGCACTGCGTCATTAAATGTTTCAAAAGGGCCTTCTTCAGTAATGCCGCAAATATCGCAAGATAATAAAAAATAATTCTTATCATATTCATCGATCATTTATTACCCCTCTGTAATAGCCCAATATATAATGACTGAAAATTGCCATATTAAAATTGAAAATAAATTTAAAACAACTAATCCTACAATAGTCAAATTAAAAATACATATCCCAATAATATTTACAGATGCCATAAATATAATTAATGATAAAATCAATCCCATTTATTGTATCCTCCTGTATTTTCTGATTATGTTTCTCATTGCAATAAAACAGGCACTGCACATTTTATGATCGCGCCATGACTGCCTATTTTTTATTACTGTATTTTCCTCTACATTCAACATATTAGATTTTAATGTTATTTGCATATAGTTATTGCATACCGGGCATACAATTCCATTTTTATCCTCAATTATTCTTTATATCCTAATTCTTTTATTTTTCTAAACTGTCCTAATTCTTCCAAACAGCTTAACATTTGAATTATCGTTTTTTCATTTAATACAATAATATCCTGTGTCCTACTTTTATGAATATGTCTTAACATTTTATAAAATTTAATTAATTCATCATTATACATATTCATTCAAATAACATTCCTTGTAATGAATTATTAGTTTTATTTTCTATAAAATCCGCAATTAAATTAATTCTCTCTACCGCAGTGTTAACAGAATTATATATTTGATTATGATATTTTTTTGTAAATCGAATATCGTCTTTTTTATGCCTTGCTATTTTTATATAGTCTGTTTCATGGTTATCCGTTCCCGAAAATACAATATCAATTGTATTTGCCGTTGATCGGTATTCATCATTTGTCATGCAAATAGTTAAAAGACAATGTTCCATATTTATTTTTTAACCGCCTTTGCAATTCTAAATACATCAAAAACTAACGGGCAATTAGGAGCTGTGCTTTTTGAATAATCGTCAAAGTTATTTAAAAAATCACATTCGGAATTTATTGTACCTCTGCCCTTGTGACCCGCACAGCTAAATTTTTCTATTTGCAGTTGCGCATTTTCAAGCGTCAAAATATGCAGTGCGCATTCTTTGCAATTTTTCGGAGATTCATTTAAAATTAAAACCGCCCTATTTGCCAATTCGATTGTTTCAGTCATTAGGTTTCTCTCCTAGTAATTTTCCGTCTTTTCTATGTTTGCTTAAATATTTATAAATTTCATTTATATCAGCATTATCATCATAATATTTTCTTAATTCTTTCGCTAATTCAAAATCGTTTCTGTGTTTTGATAATAGACATATAAATATAGTTACTGCGTCATTCGGCATATTGTGCCATTCTTTGGCTTTCTTTCTAATATCAGCTTCTATTTTAATTAATTGTGACGGACTATAATTTTGATTCATTCTTTCAATACAGCCCGCCAATGTTGACGCTATAAGCACAATAGGAAAATCAAGTTTAAAATCTTTAAATCTTCTAATTATCATTTCCGCATTGACATATTCTTTCTGTTTCTTTTTAGCGGGTATTTTTATTTCAGGCACATCAAATAAAGTTTGCATTATTGCAATTCCCTTTTAACTCCGTTCTGAATTACATCAACATAAGCATTTGCCATAGCCGTTTCAATCAAATTTAATTTCTCATAATCTTCCGCGCTTATCCCCATCGGCGGCTCTTTGCAAACAAATCCCGCCACATTTACACAAAATTTTTTATACTTTAAACAAAATAACCAACTTACTAATTTCGCTCCAATCGGTCTGTATTGATCAAATCCGTTTGTGAATTCCCCTTCGGGTACTTTCTCTCCCTTCTTGCGAAATATCCCAATTACTTGACTTTTCTTTTTACTTGCAATACAACGTGAACATCTGCCCTTGTTTAAAATATTCATTATCTCATTCCCATTTGTCTTGCCCTTAACGGGTCTATTTCATTCCATAATTGCATAATTCCAATTGCATAATTTATTGACTGATTAGGAGGATCAATATTATTAATAAACCAATTTAACCCGCAATTATATGATACTAACGCCGCAAACCAATACGGCGATGTATGTTTTGTCAGTTCGTATAAATATTTCAATAAAATAACGCCCGCCCTAATATTTGTCTCCGCGCATTCCCAATCACCCGTAAACCATGACGAATTTAACTGCATTAATCCCCTGTCAACAGTCCCGTTATCATTATAATTTATTGCGTATATGTTGCCTCTGCTTTCTTTAATAATTATTGATACAACCAACATCGGCGGAACATCGTATTGTGGGGCTATTAGCATGACCAATTCAATAATCCATGCCGCTAACATATAATTTTTTCCCCTCTCTTTTTAACATTTCTTTTTCTCCAATTGTCAAACTTTTTATAATAATTTGTTTTGCCGTTATAATAAATCAAAAAAACTATTAAATAACTAATAACAGCAAGTAGAATAAATATAATAATTATTAACAGCCAAATCATTTTAATATCCCCCGTTTATATTATAGAGCTTTTAATTTCCTGTAGTTTTTTAAATCTTCGCATACTGCGCATACCCTGTTTTCATACGACTGTAATAATCTGTATCTAAAATTTAATAACAATTTATAAATATCCGTAACGCCCGTGCCGCAATAAAAATCCTGTAAATATTTATATTCCCTATCAGTTATGTTTACATCTGCTGTTTCTTCTATCTCTTGCTTAGTCATTTCATCGCCGTTTTTCACTTTTACCCCTCCACTTATTATTATAGACAAGGGACATTGATAAAAATTCAATGTCCCTTGTTTATTATGCGGAAAGCAATATTTTTTGCGCCTTGTTCAATATCGAATGGCCGTTTAAAAAAGCGTCCATTTTCCTGTCGGGCTTTAGTTTGCCTTTATAAGTATCCCAAACATACGGCGCTATCTCGCATTTTTTCGTTCCATAGTTTGTAGACATTCCCCTCGGCCTGTTGGGATTAGACGGCAAAAATTTACCGCCCTCATAAAATTCGCCGTTTACGCCGATACAGCCGCCTCTAGGCGCGTGTCCGTTCATTTTCTTTCTCCTTAATTCAAATCCAAAAATTCAAACACTTCATCAAGCAAGTCAATGACATGAAATTCACTGCCTACATGAGCCCATGTAACGTCTTCCGGGCCTATCCCCGTGTGATTTTCAAAATACTCTTTCAGTATTTCAAGCTGTGAAATAATTGTTGCGTTGCTTTCCATAAATTTTTCTAACGCTTTTTCCTGCTCTGTCATTTTAATCATCTCCTTTATATTCCCGCTGTATTTGTGCCCATTTGAAATTCTTTTAACGCCGCATCACTAACTTTCTTAACATCTACCTCAGCCCAAGAACAAACTTTATGAAGAATAGTGCTTAATTCCAAATTCTCACCCCATGTTAATTTATTCTCTTTCCAAAACCTGTTTTTTAAAATAACCGCTTTTTTTATACAATCAAAGCATTTTGCATTATTCATTTTCTTTCTCTCCTCATTAATTATTATAGGATTTATAATTCTTAATTATTACAAATCCTTATCCGCTCTATACAGAGACGAACCATGCCACTGCGTCCGCAATTTCTTTCACAGTCTCACAACCGCGCTGTAACGCTAAGTCAAGATATTTTTCAACCATTGCCACTGCGTCTTTTTCATTCCAACCGCCTTTAACCAGCTTTGCGATTACCTTCTCTTTCATTTCCTTGCCTCCTAATTGTACAAACTTGCCGCTATATAAGCGTCTTTTTTGTTTTCAAAAAACACAATACCGCCACTTGCCAGCGATCCTTCGTTTTCCGGCTTGTAGTATTCGTGAATTTCACAAATTTC
>JGI24698J34947_10001741_pt1 | contig 11596 bp, 3 predicted proteins | sample TergutMp193P3_FD_34947 | JGI IMG/M metagenome (IMG submission 34947)
CTGGAACGGTAAATTCCGCTGGCCTGATAGAGAATGCGCAGATAGCCCTTACCTTTAACAAAAAGGTAACTGCGAATTCCGGTAAGTACGTCTACATACGCCCGTGGAACAAGTGGGCCGTGCCGCCTATCCTTACAGTCGAGGAGCACAACGAACTGTACAACGCGGCCTTTACGAATCCCGGTTTAACGGACGGCGACTATATGGCAAAAGCGCCGAACACTGCGGAATACCAGAAACGGCTTAAATGGCTCGACCACCACGGCCTGCCCCAGTATACGCCCGGCCTGATTAATGAGAAAGACGACTTGCTGGCGGAAAAGGCAAAGTACAATTACTACGCGTACACCACCCACGGCTTACGGGATGTCGGCGGCAGAGTCCGGCCCGATACCACGGCAAAATGGGTGCTGGCTTTCCGGCACGACCTCTACGGCACGACTATAGACAGCGAAGACAGCATACAAAGGCTGAGGGACGTTTTTAACGCGGCGCGCTGGAAGTGGCAGACTATTCCCGTGACAGCCGGCGCTGCCTCTTCTGATGGGCGGACGATTACCTTTACCCTTCCCGCGCCGCTTGAGCCGGGCCGTATCTGGGAAGTGGTTATGGACGCGGGCGCTTTCAGGGATGACGCGGGAAATAATATGACAGGCGGAATAGCGCCTGACAACAATTTGCCAACCAATAACAACTATGCCGGCTACCGGTTCTGGACGCCGGGAACGGCCAAGCCCGTGATCCGCGCTGACAGGTACTCCCACGGCGACCACTACCACGGCTACTTTGCCAACAGCATTAACGCCTTCCCCGGGTATGGCGCGGACTACATTCCCAAAATCGACACCAGGGTACGCATAGACTGCGAAACCCCGGGCGCTACGATAAACTACGATACCATCAGGACTAGCTTTGCTCCCCGAGCGGCGAAGGATGGAGTTCTGGCGGGTATTGGCGGTACGTTTAATCCGGTATTTGCCGGATGGGCAGGCAGCGGCAGGGACTATCACACCGCGGAAGCCTATTTTGATCATCCCTATGTCAATCAAACGACGGTGGGCATTTACGCTCCCCATAACGCCAGGCCCGACGGGTGGACGAATGATGGCGGCGGAGGGGGCGGCGCTGCTACTCAAGTCGTTAATTATAATCCCAACTACACTTACACTAATAATAGCACCACCTATGCGTATGGCGGGGAATTTTCGGCAACAACGCAAGGGTGGCTGATATTTGAATACAAATCCACCAACTTGGGCGATTTCCGGCTTGAATTTCGTAAAGTCCCGAATACTAATCCCCCAGAAGCAGATGTAAAGTGGTTCAGCGACAACGACGTTATAAAGGAAGCTCCTTCTGGAGGAGGAGAATGGTCAAGAGCTTACATTGATACCAGCGCTTTAGGCGTAAGTGGATACATAACATATCATTTCCACGGGGGCGGCAACAACATTAGCGGCACTAATATTGAGATTAATGCGATATATACCAACAGCACGCCATCTATGACCGGCAGCGGCGGCGGCGGCACCGCCATGAGTCCATACAGTCGAAATAATCTGTATAATGCATGGGTCCGTAGTAATCTTAGCGGTGATCAATGGAACGACATTGCCGGGTTTACCAACAACTGGATCGGCAACGGCGGCAGCCACCAGGGTGGGCCGCAAATGCCGGTTCCCATCGGCGTGAACGGTTACTTTTCCGGGCTTTTGGTTCCTATTTTTATGGACGGTACTGAGGTTACAAGAAGAGGCTATTATCCCACTGTGAATGCTGGGCTGCGGGACGTAAACCCAACAACCGGCGCGGGAAACGGCGCTATAGCATATACAGAATTGCAAACTCTGGGCACCGGGCTTGTTTCAGGCAGCAATTTGGCGGGCTTGAGCGGCACCAGAAGGGGCTACAGGAGCATAGCCGCTAACGGGACTTCCTCCCCAGGCGAAGGCACGAATATGGTGCTGAATGGTGACGCCGATGGTGAAGCCGGCAGCCCAGGCGATTATATCACCGGCCAAACAGGGTATTTCTTCTATGTGGGGGAAGCGTACGGAACAACCAACCGCACTGCCAGAGGCAGCGCTAATGCTAATGATAGTGAAAATAGAATGACGGGCACTGATCCGAGGCTTTATTCGGGCAGGCGGGACTATGTAGCGGCGGCGGCTAAGAAAGGCGCGGTGAATACCGGCGAAGCGGCCGGGCCTGCCTTAAACGCCTCGGCACCTGGCTACGAGGGGGTGTTCAAGACCACAGTCGTATTCAGGGCGCCCAATGGCAGAACCGATGATGAGGTTGGCACATACCGCCTGCTGATTCAGGGTTTTGACACGCCGACTAACAGCACCATAGCCGGCTTCCCCCTGAACGAATTAACCATACTCGCGCCCCAGCACGATGGCGATACCGATGATTATTACTATTTTGCCAAGCAAGCCTGGAGGATTAACCAACCTGCTAAGCCTACTCTGCTTATGAACGTAGGCGATATTAGGGCGCAAAATAACTATTTCTGGGTAAGCTGGGAAATCGTTTCCGACTGGTATCTAAAAGCCAGGCACATGTACCGCAAAACCAACGGCGGACAGGAATGGGTCAACGCTTCAATGAAACGGGACGGCAAGAACTACGAGGCGATTCTGGCTACGTACGGGGCGTATATATACCGCTATGAGCAATATTTTGAAGTCTTTCAAGACGACCCCGCTTACGGGCAATTCTTTGGTACCAATAACGCACCGCAGTCACGGACGAAGTAAGGAGGGCGAAAATGAAACGGTTACTTACAATACAGGGCGCGGTTTTAATGCTTCTCGTTTTCGCCGCCTGCGATAACCCCCTGGCCCTGGGCACGCGGATCAATATAAGCGGGCCCGAACTGAAAATCGTCTCTCCGCTGCCTGTCTACGGCGATACGGATATCGCGGTCGGGGACCTGTTCCTGCTGTCGGGAACCGCGTCAACGCCGGACACCATTTCCCGCTTGGCGATTAAATTGCAGTACTACGACACCCAAGCCGGCGAGATAACCAACGCGTACGGCCGGGAGTGGCGCTATGTAAACGGCTGGGAATGGAAAAAAGACGAGGTCAGCGACTGGATGCCCTACGGCGTTTCCGATTACGGTGAATGGGAAAAACCCGAAAAACCGGTCGAGGCTCCGTACTGGCGCGGCACAAGCGAGGTGTCCTGGGGCGTTCCCATACTGCTGAACAGCAAGCCGCAGGCCCTCCCGTCCGGGGATTACTTTATCTCGATTACGGCATGGGACAGCGCCGGCAATTCGGGCGCGAAATCAACGCAGAAAATTAAGGCGAACTACGACAACAAAGAGCCGCGTTTTGAGGTAAAGTCGCCGACACTGTTGAAGTCTTCGGCGAATTTGACGGTTCCCGATTACCCCAAAACAGGCGACGACTATACGTTTGACACGTATATATACGATCCCATTTTTAACCCGACCGCCACGTTTAGCAATATACACCTGTGGGTCAACGAACCCATTGATTTCCAATGGGAAGTTGTAAACGAGATGGTCGGCGCGTACGAGATGGAATTCGCGTTTACCGACAGGGTCAACCTGCAAGACCTTATTGACGGGCAGACGTACAATAGCTACCACCGTTTTGAATGGAGCGGCGCGCAGGGCAAGCTGCCTCAGCGGGGCGTCTTTACCGATATGGAAACGAGCGATGCTAATTTTCCCATGTATTACACTAAGGTGGGCGGCGCCATAGACCTTGAAGGAAACGGGAATTTACCGGAAACTAAAGAATACATTCCCATTCAGGTCATTTCCCGGCTCACCAACGGCTCCGGCGTAACTGAAACAAAATCCAACGGCTGGTTCGCGTGGCGGCCTGAAACGAACAAGCCCTTTGTGGATCTAATGTTCGGCTACAAGGTAGACCCCAAAACATTTAAAGACAACCCAAATCCAAACGCGCCGGAACAGGTCTATATATTGTTAAGCAGGACCGATTTTTACTTTCGGGCGTACGATGACGACGGGCTTGCCTCCGTTAGTTGGAAAATCGAGGAGTTGGAGGATATCGGCCTTAACACCAAGAAGGACAACGAGGGCAACGATGTCGTCTACACGCATACGTTTACATCGGCGCCTAAATCCGGCGATAAGGGCTTTTCACCCGCCGATTACGGGCCGGGGCGCTATAAAATGACAGCCTGGGCAACGGATATAAAGAACGTTGTCGGGGATGAATACGAGGCGTACTTTACCATCGAGAGCAACGAAACGCCTACGCTGAGGGGGGTAACGACCAGCCTGGTTACCGTAGACGGCGGCGGCCAATCGATCAGCAACCCGTTTGGCGATACTTCGGGAGACTTTGACATCTCAGGCTTTGTGCTGATACGGGATTCCACTGATAACGCGGGCGCAAACGTTCTTACGGTAGACGAAGTGAAAATTGTCTGGATAAAGCCGGATTCGCCCGACTCGACCATAAGCCAGGCTGATTACAACATCCGTACCTATGCCGAATGGGACAAGGCGACTAACGCCAGTAACGCTAACGGCGCTTATTACGAAGACGCGCGGGGCAACCGCGTGTGGACCGTGCCGACCGCTTTTGACTCGGACAGCGACGGCAACAGTTTCGGCATCGAGCAGGGCATCCCGAATAGCGGCCTGGAAAAGTGGGATTTTACAAAAACGCTGAATTTCTTTACCGATTTGGATATTGGAAAGGGGGCGGGTAAAATACCCTTCGGCGCTCAGACCTTCCTTGTCCGCGCCGCACGGCACATTGATATTGGCGGGAGCGAAAAAAAGCCGTCCCCGGTAGTTACCGTTTCAACTTACAATGATCCAAAATCGCCGGAACTGGAAGTTACGAAAATAATCTTCACCAAGTCAGGCGAAGCGCCCGTAACCTATATAGACGAAGGAAGCGGGTATCCGATGTTCCCTGAAATAAAAATCGGGGACAAAATAAAGATTAGCGGAACATGGACGGACGATTCCCTGAACGCGTGGAGCGACCTTGGCGCAAGCGGCCTTAAACCATTTTTCGACGGCTTTAAGGTGACATGGGAAGGCGGTTCAGACGACTTAGTTCTGATGCCCGGCACTTTTGACCTCTCTCCCTCCCTCGCAGGAACCTGGGAAACGGCTGAATATACGTTTGCCCATAATAATTCGTCCGCCATAATTAAAATTACCGCCTTTATTTCTGACCTTCAGGGCGGCGATGACCGTATTGGCAAGGGAGAGCAGACTATAATAGTGGAAACGCTCAACCCCACCCTGGTCGGCATTTCCAGCGATACCAGCGACGGCGTATACGGGGAATTCAAGGATATTGACGAAGATTACCCCGGCGACCGTTTTATTGACATATACCTGAATTTCAACAACCGGGTAAAGTTTTTTGACACCGATATATCCCTGCCGACTGGCACCGCGCCGGAGCTTGTGTTGAATAACGGGGGGCGCGCCTATTATTCTCACAACAACGGAGAGGCGCGGATAGTGTTCCGGTATTTTGTAAACGGCGCAAACAGCCCGTTTGTGCAAACAGCGGGAACTTCCCCGGTTAAAGGCGGCTCGACTCCTGCGGGCACAGACGGCAAATTGAAGCGGCTTAACGTTGACGGCATAGACTGGGGCGACTATGGGCCGGAGAAATGGCTCAGCATCAGCGGCAGCGATACGCCCGTTATTATTCAGGAGACCGGAATCTTTAACGAGGCAAACAGCCGCTCGCTGGCGGGAATGAAAAACATCGTTATCGACAAGGTCGCGCCAACGCTCTCGGCAATCCGCACAGTCGCGAGTACCAACAAGCCCTACAGCGCCGGAAGCTCCATTTACATAACGGTAGATTTTAGCGAGCAGGTAACGGTTTCGGGCGCGACAGCGAGTAATTTTTACCTGACACCGGGCGGCGGCACGTTCCCAACGTCACGGGCGGTATTTGCCGACAGCGGGACGAACACGAATTTCAGCTTCCGCTACGACATAGCTAATGGCGACAACTCCCCTGCCCTGACTATGAACTCGCTGTTTATGGGCGCGGGATTAAGCGTTACGGACGAGGCGGGAAACCGCTTGGCGCAGCCCGACTCCCTGCCCGGAAACGGCGCGTTGGGCAGGACATTGGTTATTGACACCACGCCTCCGTCCGCGCCGACTATCACCGGCGTTGCGGCAAACAGCATTCACTATAATGCCAATGGAATTACCTTTGATATTGAAGGGCTTGAACCCGCAGGATCGGTGGAGTATACATTGAACGCCGGCAGTTCAGCCAGTTGGAGCACCGTAAACTTGGTACGGGGGATAGCCGGCGATCTCACCAAGGCCCGCGTAAGCATTACGCTGGACGGCACGTACAACATCGCCGCCCGGCAGTATGACAATGCCATTTACCCGAATGTGTCCCCTGCCTCCGGCACCGTTGCGAATGTGAAACTAGACAGGCTCACAAGCCCGCTCCTGTCGCGGGTCAGCTCCAGTAACGCCGACGGCTATTACGGGGCCGGCTCTGTAATTGATATAGAGCTGACGTTCCGCATACCGGTATTTCCGAGGGGGAATAACGCTAACACCACTGTTACCCTTAACACCGGAGGCACGGCAAACACGGCAGCGCTGATCGGCCTCAAAAGCGGTACAAATAACGTGGCGGTCTTTAGGTATACGGTTCCGTCCAATAGCACATTCGTGGGCGTGCTTAACGTTACGGGCATTACAATCAGCGGCACGAATACTGAAGGGTTCTTTGACGCCAACACCGGGGGAACCAAGCTGACAAGCGTAATGGTAGCGTTTAACCAAGCAAGCCTGGAGAACCATAGATTATCGGCGCAAAAGAGCATTAACATACTAACGGGCAATCCCAAGCTGGCAGGTACCGGTACGCCTACGCCTACGCCTACGCCTGTTACCGTTGAACTTACTACTCTAAACACAGGCAATAACATAGGCAGATGGGCAGACAGCACGGGCAACTACCTCGACATCAGGTTCGACAGGAATATTTATAACGGCGATACGGCGGACAAGCTGGTTATAAAGCAGGTAGGGGGAAATACTTACCGCATTCCCGCGGTCCTAACCGTTGACAGGTATAAAGATCTGTTTGTCAACTATGTTAATGATTTTGCGGCGGCACTGCCTGGTGCTTGGGGCGATACGGCAGCTAAGGCAACTCGCTGGCAGTTGTTGGGGACCCAGCTTTACGAGCGGGGAAGCAACGGCGCAACTGTCGCAAGCGGATCTGGCAGTACTTTGGTATTGACATCCGATACTACGGAAAAGTACGTTCTCAAGTACGCGATTGATCCTGCCGCCGTTGATGGACAGACTTATCCAACTATTACCGGCACCGCTACTATGTATGAAATAAAGGAGGCAATGCGGGAGGCCGAGGCGATACGTATTGGCCCCAAGGACCCGCAAGTTAGTTTCCATGTTGGTACAACAGGCAGCACTGAAAACCATATCCTGAGAATCACCCTGCCCCTGAACGGAACAAAAGCGCTTCCGGTACAAGGGGTAAGCTACGAATGGTCATTCCCCAACGGGTTTGTACAGGACGTTCTGGGGAACCCCAACGTAAACAACAGTTCCGCTAACGGCATCCTGGCAAGCGCAAGCAACAGCCTCATAACCCGCAGCGGCCTTGAACGGCCGGTGATCCGTATCAACAAGGGCGAGGATAGGGACGACATGACCGGGACTGGAAACAACAACATACAGGCGAGGCAGCCCCTGAGCACCGGCGTAAAGGTCACCAGCCGGAATTCCGGCGCAAGCATTTCTTACAACTATCGGAGCTCCACGGACAATGTGGGCAGGCTTATTATGCGCGATGATAATGGCACGAGTACCGTAACCGCCCGCCTGCCAAACCTGGGCGGCCAGACGTATGGCAATAGCGGCTCCATAGCCGCGTTTAATAACGCCAAAAACCGCCCCCAGAGCGGCAATACCCCAGCCCCAGTAGGTCAAGACTGGAGCTCCGGCCTGAACTTATGGGGAGGGCCCGGTAATATGATGACTGACCCCGTTACTTCTACTACTGATGCTACATTCACCATTGGCGATACTAATTACAACTCCGGGGGCATGATATATTATATCCATGCACAGGTGAACGATGCTAATGATGCCTATGAAGCGGCTTACCGTTCGGTGCTGGTGTTTAACAATACCACGCTCAACGGCAACGGCCATAGCGAAACTGAATCTATCAGTAATAAAGGCAATCCAAACAATATAGGGCTTGGCTTTTCACACCCGGAGCTTAGCCGTATTTGGGTACGCGGCGGGGATAAGACCGGCTTTGACACGGACGTGCCTGACTTCCCCATATCCAGGGACAGGAGCCTGTATAGAAAGGCGCGGCTTTTAACGCCCATTAATGTTGGCAACAACTTTAGCAGCATTAATAACGCGACAAACGCGACAATCGACAATAGCTGGATTGTTAGCAACTACGCCACTAGCCAAGCCTCAGCTTACAACGATAGCGGCACTCTGGTAAGCACCACTATCGGGCACGGCCAATACCTCTGGTTCTGGGCTACATGGCGGCTTAACGTAAACGCCTATATCGAAATCATAGCCGGGGAGCTTGGTCAAACCACTGTTGGGGACGGCGTTTATTACCCCATAGAGTTAAAAGACCTCTACAAGGGCTATGTAGCCTTTAAGGAACATTACCCGGTTATTCCCGGCAGGACTACGGTTCTGGAAACCAGAGGCGTTTATGATGCCTCTGTCAGCGGCGCTCAAAACGAAGTCCGATGGGGCAACGTACAATATGCGGCCACGCGGAGGGATTAAGAGGAATGAAAAGTGAGGAATGAAAAGTGAAGAGAGAACAGTGAGTAATGAGCGCGAGAGCGGGGGCGATGGCCTCCGCTTTTTTTTGCGCTCGAAACGTTATGCGACATACCAAGCCTAATGTTTTCCCAAAAATTAAATTGAAAAACATAAATTTACTCCATTGACATTATATATCGGCTAATATATCCTGATTTTAGGGCGATAATTGTGAATAGTGAATACGCAACACTTGATTTTAAAATACCTGTGGAAACATCGGATTATTTGGCTTGTTCTGACTTTGTGGTAAGCCAGATCGAAGCGATTGTCAATGATTCAATCCAATTAGGCAAAAATAAAATCATAATAAATACTAATTTAAAACTTGGCCTCCCAATGGAAAATATAAACAAAGTCGCGGGACCTTTTGTTGAAGCGTGGGCGTTTGAAATATTTAATGATATTCTTGAGGATGAAAACAATAAATATCATCTCATAAACGTGGAAGCAGGGGAACGCCTAAATATGGCGGATATTATTTTGCAATTCAAACGGGAACGTAAGAATCAAAGTTCTGTTACCGCTTATGTTGATGTAAAAGCAACAAGTAATGATATTGAAAGCAGCGGCAAATCGCCTAATATTACTTCATATGCGAGGATACGCACCGAATATGTTAAAGACCCCGATTATTTATTTGTTATTCTTTCCATAAAACATAAAGTTTATAGCAAAAGAGATAATGCCTCTAATATGGTGTTTGGCGTTATGGAAATAGTGGATTTTAATGCCTATGATTTAAAGTTTTTGGGTAAAAGTGATATTAGTTACAATCCGGCTTTGGGAAGCGGGCAACTGCAAGTACGAGACATTCATTATGTTTCCAAAGAAATAAGAACAACATGGGAATTTTGCCAGTTTCTGGACGAAAAATGTATAGCTTCCCGCAAGGGATATTCTGAATGGCTTCGTTATGCAAAACAACATCATTGGATAAAGGGATGATATATGAAAATAGAAATAGTCGAAGATGACGCGCTCAATTATTTACAAAAAATTCCCGCATATTCGGTTGATGTAGTTGTTGCCGACCCTCCGTATAATCTTGGCAAAGATTATGGTAACAATACAGACCTGAAATCTTTTGATGAATATATAGAATTTTCCCGTAAATGGATACAGGAGGTTCATCGGATTTTAAAAAATACTGGAACAATATATGTCTTTATGGGCGTTAGATTCATTTCATATTTATATGCAATATTGGAAAAAGAATATAATTTTATTTTCAACAGTTGGATAACGTGGCACTATACGCAAGGTTTAGGAAAAACAAAAGGCTTTTCCCCACGGCATGATGATATTTTAATGTTTACCAAAACGAAAAATTATAAATTTTTTCTTGACGATATTCGCGTTCCGCAAAAATATTACCGTTCAATAAATAATATGAGGGGGGCAAATCCTGGAGATGTTTGGACATTTTCCCATGTTCATTATTGCAACGCGGACAGGCAGGCGCATCCGACTCAGAAGCCGGAGGCTCTCGTTGAACGAATGATTCTGGCCTCAAGCGAAGAAAATGACGTAATACTAGACCCGTTTTCGGGAAGCGGGACGACATTGCGCGTATGCCAACAATTAAACAGAAATTGTATTGGGATTGAGTTAAATCCCGAATATGTAGCATTAACGAGAGAGCGTTTAGATCAACCTTTTGACGGTTTTGACAGTATTGATGAACGAATGGAACGAATACCCAATGATCTGAATGACGTTCAAATTCGTAATGAATATTTAAATAACCATAAAACATGGTTTTTAAAGTATCACCCTAATTTTATAGAATCTTTTGAAAATAAAATAGAAAAAAAATATTTGAAAAAATCCAATGTATTGGAATTATTTGACGGCGTATAAAACGGGCTGGGTACTTCGCATAGCCAATCTGTTCGTGCATCCCTCCCTGTTCCCCGCGCATTTTCATTTTTTTGAAAATAGTATATGATAAGGCAGTTTACGCCATTAAAACGGCGCAAACTTCAGCGATAGGCGGCATTAAAACGCCGTTTATCTCCGAATAAATGACATTTTTACAGGCGCAAGGAGTTTGGCACCATGGCGAAGTACCCGTTTGAAACAATCGAACCCAAGTGGCAGAAATACTGGGAGGACAACAAAACATTCAGGGCGGCGGAAGACCCCGCTATTCCCAAAGGCAAGCGCCGCTATGTGCTTGATATGTTCCCCTATCCGTCCGCGCAGGGCCTGCACCTCGGCCATCCCGAGGGCTACACGGCCACGGACATTTACTGCCGCTACCTTCGCATGAACGGCTACAACGTGCTGCATCCCATGGGCTTTGACTCCTTCGGGCTTCCGGCGGAAAATTACGCGATTAAAACCGGCACGCATCCGGCGATTACCACGGCGGCGAATGTTGAAACGTTCCGCACCCAGATTAAGCAGTTGGGTTTTTCCTACGACTGGGACCGCGAGGTTGACACTTCAAGCGAAGATTACTACCGCTGGACTCAGTGGATTTTCCTGAAACTCTTTGAAAAGGGGCTTGCCTACGAAGCCGAAAGCCCCATCAACTGGTGCCCCTCCTGCAAGACGGGCCTTGCCAACGAGGAGGTGAAGGACGGCCTGTGCGAGCGCTGCGGCGAAAAAGTTACGCGCAAACGAATCCGCCAGTGGATACTCAGGATAACCGCATACGCCGAGCGGCTGTTAGCTGATCTTGACACGCTGGACTGGCCGGAGCCGGTCAAGCTCATGCAGCGCAACTGGATT
>JGI24698J34947_10001742_pt1 | contig 11593 bp, 5 predicted proteins | sample TergutMp193P3_FD_34947 | JGI IMG/M metagenome (IMG submission 34947)
GGGGGGGTATAATGCCGGGAAATTAGTTAATGAGTACAAAAATGCCCCCTTTTCTGGTTTTTCGGCGGTAAAACCATGAGCGGTTTACCAGTCACCATAGGCATTATATGGTTAATTTTCAATCTTGTCAAGCCCCTTGGGGCTTGTTTTGGTAAGGTATTTGTCTCGGGGCTTCGCCCCTCGCAGACAATCAAGCCCCTTTTTTACCCATCTGGTAGCGATAGGTATATATGCTGGCAGCGGTGCTGCTTCGTTTTCCTATAGCGAGATATTCAATTCCCGCCCGTAAACATGGGCGATTTTTTCCAGCGTTTTTACCGTGGGGTTTGCCTTGCGGGGATTTTCAAGGCGCTGGTATGCCTGATATGACAGGCCGAGTTTTCGGGCTATATCGGTCTGGCTTTGCTCCCCCCGGAGTTCGCGGAATTGTAGCGACAAGACGATATGGTTTGCCACAGGAACAGGATACCCTCCCGTATAGGCGGGTTGGGGGATTGCGTTTCCGTGGGAAATATCCACCTCAAGGCATCCGTCAAGCGCGTCCTTTGCCATTGCGAGGGCTTCGTCATGGGAAAAACCGCACGTAACCACGTTTGGCATATCGGGAAATTGGGCGATATACACATCTCCCTCTTTTTTAATGTCGCAATAGTAGATCATATACGTTCCTCCTACTTCTTTATGCCCGCTTGGCTCAGAATTACTTTGGCAAAATCCCCGAGGTCTTTTTTCCCATGCAAGGGGACAGACACCGGGCGGCGGCCTTCCTTAGCAAAAATGTGATGGGAAGAGTTGATCCTCGCCAGTTTCCACCCGTTTTTCCTCAGTATATCCATAATTTCCCGCGCCGTCATAGCGATAATATACAACATATATATTGTATTGTCAAGCGGTTTTTTCCCCATCTGACAGCGGTAGATATATATGCTGGTAGATGGGTAAAATCGCTTTTCCCCCTAAAAACTCCGTGTACTCCGTGGTTAAATATACTTCACCATCTCCCCCACCAGTTCCGCCGCGGCGTCGAAATCGCTGTGCAGGAACAGCATATCGCGGATTTTTTCGAGGGCGGCGGCGGTTTCCGGCTTCCACGGCTTTTCTTTCAGGCGGTCGAGCGCGGCGTAGGCGGCGGTGTCGTCGTAATTTTCGCAGGCGGTCTTGACGGCGCGCAGTTGCGCCCGCAGATACGCGGCGTCTTCCGCAATACTTGCGGCATCTTCCGCAATGCTTGCGGCATCTTCCGCGATGTCCGCGTCCGGCTTGTTAGCCGCAATTTTGCTTAACTCCTCTATAAGCGACTCGAGCGCCTGTATAAAGCTTTCAGTATTGGCGGCGATAAAGCCCGCGTCGTCGTTAAGGCCGGCCTGTTCCAGCGCCGCCGCCATTTGGGAGTTTTCAGCTTTACCGACGTTCGCCAGCGCGGATTTCATGGCGTGGACGGTGGTGGTCAGCAGTTTTATGTCGCCGTTCGCGGCCGTCTCCCGCAGGGTAACGACCGCCTTCTCCGCGTCGCGGCGGAAAATTTGCAGCATCTTTGCCCTCGCCTTATCCGGCGGTATTTCCTCCGCCGCCGTCGGCCCTCGCTTCTCCGCTTCGCCGGGGTGTCTGTCGCGGACAAATTTATTCAGTATCGTGTTCAGCTGGCGAACGTCAATCGGCTTGGGAATAAACCCGTCAAAGCCGCGCCGCGAGAACATTTCGTCGCTGCCGACCAGCGCGTTGGCCGTCAGCGCGATTATAACGCCGCCGTACCCCATCGCGCGCAGTTTTTCCGCCGTCTCTATCCCGTCCATTTTCGGCATCATGTGATCCATAAAAATAATGTCATAACTATTTCCACTGCCGCCCATGGCGGCTTTTATTTTTTCTATCGCCGCAAAACCGCTGTTCGCCGTTTCTATTTTCAGCTTATAGGAGGAGAGCAGCCCCTCGGCGACATACAGATTCGTATCCAAATCATCTACCACCAATACGCTTCCGTAGGGCATGGGCTCGCGGGTAATGTTCAGCTGGGCGGTCTGCTTCTCGCCGATAAACGTAAAGTTACGCAGTCTCAGCGCGAGCTCCGCGCCGATTACGGGCGCTTCTACCGCTTTTTGCTGTACCGTCACGGTAAACGTACTGCCCTTGCCGTACTCGCTCTCAACCGCAATCGCGCCGCCCATCATCTGGACGAGCTTTTTGGTGATGTTCAAACCCAGGCCAGTCCCCTCGGTGGCGCGGTTGGCTTCGGCGTTGAAGCGCGAATACTCCGAAAACAGCTGTTCCTGATCCTCGTCCTTCATGCCCTGCCCCGTGTCTTCAACGATGAAGCGCAGCGTCATGGGGCTGTACTTAACCGCCAGCTTGACCTGTCCCTTTTCGGTGTACTTAATCGCGTTTGAGAGCAGGTTGTTCAAAATCTGCTTTAAGCGCAGTTCGTCGCCGTAAAGCCGCGACGGCAGGTTTTCGTCCAAATCCAGCTTGAACTCTATCGGCTTTGATCCGATACGGACGATGTTAAGCTGTACTGTGTCGTTAATGAGGCTCGGCACGTCGTATTCCGCGGGGTTAAGCTCCATCTTTCCGGTTTCAATTTTTGACATATCAAGTATGTCGTTGATGATCCCCAGCAGGCTGTTGCCGGAGTTATTGATCATTTGCAGGGCGGACGCGTACTCGTCCGGCAGGTTTTCTTTTTGCAGTTGAATCCGCGCTATGCCCAGAATCGCGTTCATCGGCGTGCGGATTTCGTGCGACATGGTGGCGAGGAACCCGCTCTTGGTGCGGTTCGCGGCTTCGGCTTTTTCCTTTTCGAGCCGCGCCCTAATGGCGTCCAGCTTTAACTGCTGCGCCTGGTTCAACTGCTGAAGGGTCTCGTCCAGCCTTTGCGACAGGCGCGCGATCTCGTCATTGCTCCGCGACACTTCAAACTGAACATCAAGCTCCCCTTCCGCGACTTTTCCCGCCGCCTCCTCCAGTTCCGAAAGCGGAACGGCGATGGATTTGGTGACGGCGAGCGCCAGCACGACGGATACAATCAACGACAGCAAAACAACGGCGAGCATTAATTTCGCGCTGATGGTGGCGCTCTCGTTGTTTTTCGCCGTCGCCGTTACCGAATAGTCCAGATTTTCCATGAACACCGAGTTAATATAGTAAATAAATGTGTCAAAAATGGGGGTAAAACGGTTGGTGTAAACGGCGAGCGCCTCGTCCCGCCTCCCCCGCTCCACCAAATCGAAAATTTCATTGACCACGGGAATATAGTTTCCCTCGTACATCTCCAACAAATTTGCCATGTCCTGCATTTCTCCGGGAGAAAAAACATCGCTGAATTGATCCTGTAACTCGAGATATTCGTTAAGGTAAGCCAGAAACCCCGCGGTGTACTCCTTGGTGGTCTGCAAAACATAGTAGGTAAGCGTAGTGTCGCTGGCGTACAGCATTCCAAAAATACCGGCTTCAATGGCTATGTTGTAATCGTACGCGTCGTTCAAAACGCTGACGTTGTTTATGGTTCTGACCGCCGAATCTCCCAGCGAAGTAAGCCTGGCATACCCCGTTAACCCTACAATTAATGTGAAAAAAACTAAAATAAAAAATGATATTAACAGCCTTGTTTTTATTCTGAATTTTCTTAACATCATTTTCCCCGCTATAGGCTCATCTTTTCATAAGTGGCGTATATCCCGCCCTTTATATGCAGGATATACACGTTTTGGCGGGGATTGTTGTTCTCGTCAAATTTTATGCGGCCTGTTATCATATCCAGCTCGTTCGACTTGATGGCTGAAACAATATCGCCGCTCGCCGTGCTTCCCGCCTTTTTAACCGCTTCCGCCAGAATGTACACGCACATATAGGCGGTCGCGGAGCCGGTCAGGGGCATTTGCGAAAAGGCGGTAAAATAATTTCTGACAAACCGCGCCACAACCTCGTCCTTGTCGTCAAAACAAAAAGGCGCCGAATAATAGGCGTTTTCCATCGCCTCCGGCTGATACACATACGTCAAAAGCCCGTCCCACGCGTCCGTCCCCAGCAGGTACGTCTTATGCAGGCCGGCCGCGTAGGCGGCGTTGACCAGATTTGCCGCCGGCATATAATTCTCGGGGCAATAGAAAAGATCGGGGGGGCTGTCGGCGTACTTGCCCAAAATATCCGCGAAGTCGTCCGCGGGCGCGTAAAGCTCGACGGCGATAACGCGCCCGCCGTCCGCGGCAAAGGATCGGGCGAAAGGCTCGGTAATACGCCCGTAACTGCCTTCGTCGCTATTTTTCAAAACAACCGCCGTCCGCGCGCCTAATGAATGATACGCGAAGCGCGCCATCGCTTCCGCCTGGTAATCGTCGATAAAAATCGCCCGAAAAACATTAGGGCGCCCTCTGGTTATGTCGGGATTGGTCGCGGTAGGCGAAATGACCGGCATACCGTCCCTCTCCGCCTCCCGCGCGAGCGCCATCGTCACGTTTGAGTAGCTTGAGCCGATAATCGCGGCGACGCCCCTTTCTTTCAAGGCGCTGTACTGCCGCAGAATATATTCCTCGTCCCCCCGGTCGTTTAACACAATAATATCGAGCGTCTTTCCCAAAACGCCGCCCGACTGATTGATCTCTTTCTTGGCGAGCTGCAGGCCGTTCAGCGCGCGGAGGCCCTCGTCCGAGCTTTCGCCGGTGAGCGGAAGGAGCGCGCCTATGGTTATGTACCCCCGCTGTTCCGATTTTTGGGCGCAGCCGGACATGAGGACGGCGGAAAGCAAAAAACAAAATACTTTTAAGCTCATTTATCCCCCTCCGCGAAAAAGCGGCCCGCGCGCTCCGCAGCGCCGTCGAAGTCGCTATGCAGGAACAGCATATCGCGGATCTCCTCGAGCGCGGCGGCGGTCGCGGGCTTCCATGCCTTCTCTTTCAGGCGGTCAAACGCGGCGTAGGCGGCCGCGTCGTCGTACCGCGCGCAGGCGGTTTTGATGATTTGCAGCTGCTCTTTAAGAAAGGCGGCGTCTTCCGCCACGTCCGCGCCCTCCGCGGCGGCGGTTTGCGCGGGGCTGAGCTTCCTTATCAGGGACTCGAGCGCCTTTATAAAACTTTCAGTGTTGGCGGCGATAAAATCCATGTCGCCGCTCAGGCTGGCTTTTTCCAGCGCCGCCGCCTGCCGGGACTTCTCGGCTTCCCCGACGTTCGCCAGCGCGGATTTCATGGCGTGGGCGGTGGTCGTAAACAGCTTTATGTCGCCTCCGGCGTTACCGCCGCCGCGAGGCGCCGTCTCCCGCAGGGTAACGACCGCCTTCTCCGCGTCGCGGCGGAAAATTTGCAGCAGTTTCGCCCTTGTCTCGTCCGGCGGCGCCGTCGCCGCCGTCAGCGGCTGGTGTTTTTTCGCTTCCTCAGGATACCGGTCGCGGATAAATTTATTCAGTACCGCGTTCAGGTGGAGGGCGTCAATCGGTTTGGGAATAAACCCGTCAAAGCCGTGCCGCGAGAACATTTCGTCGTTGCCGACCAGCGCGTTAGCTGTCAGCGCGACTATCACGCCCTGATAGCCAAGCCCGCGCAGTTTTTCGGTCGCCTCTATGCCGTCCATCTTCGGCATCATGTGATCCATAAAAATAATGTCATAACTGCCGCCGCTCCGTATTTTCTCTATCGCCGCGAAACCGCTGTTCGCCGTTTCCACTTTTAGCTGGTACGGCGCGAGCATTCCCTCGGCGACATAGAGGTTTGTTTCCAGATCGTCGACAACCAATACGCCGCCGTACGGCATGGGCTCGCGGGTAATCTGCAGTTTCGCGGACTGCCTGTCGCCGGTAAACGTAAAGCTGCGAAGCCTCTGCGCGGCTTCCGCGCCGATAGCGGCATATTCCACCACCTTCTGCCTGACCGTTACCGTAAACGTGCTGCCCCTGCCGTACTCGCTCTCCACATTGATTCTGCCGCCCATCATCTCTACAAATTTTTTGGTAATGTTCAGCCCAAGCCCCGTTCCTTCGGTTGTTCTGTTCGCTTTGGTGTTGAAGCGCAGATATTCGGAAAACAGCCGCTCCCTGTCCTCGTCCTTCATGCCCTGCCCCGTGTCCTTGACAACGAAACGAAGTATTACGTCCCCTTCCTGAAAGAAATGATCTATCGAAAGATTTATCTGCCCTTTTTCGGTGTACTTGATGGCGTTTGAGAGCAGGTTGTTCAAAATCTGCTTTAATCTCAGCTCGTCGCCGTAGAGTCTTGACGGTATATTTTCGTCCAAATTCAGCGTAAATTCTATCGGCTTTGAACTGATACGGACGACATTTAACAGCACCGCGTCGTTGATGAGGTTCGGAACGTCGTATTCTTCGGGGTTAAGCTCCATTTTTCCGGTTTCGATCTTCGACATATCAAGAATGTCGTTGATAATGCCAAGCAGGTTGTTGCCCGAAGAATAAATTTTCTCCAGCGCCGCCGCCTGCTCGTCCGGCAGGTTTTCTTTTTGAAGCTGGATTTGCGTAATGCCGATAATCGCGTTAAGCGGCGTGCGGATTTCGTGCGACATGGTGGCGAGAAAGTCCGACTTCGCCTGGTTTGCCATTTCCGCGTCCACCAGCGCGGCGCTCAATTCCTGCCGGGAAATATCAAGCTCCGCGGTGCGCTCCCGCACCAGTATTTCAAGCCGCTTGCCGATATTGCGGTTTTTTCGATACAGGAAAAACGTCAGGACGATAATGACGACTAACAGCAGTATGGCGCCGATCAGCCACGGGCGCTGCGATTGAATTATTTTTGAGCGGTAATCATAGGTTTTGCGCGACCATTGCCCCGCAATCGCCTCTTTGTCGACAATATCCATCGCCTTGTCAATAATTGAGCATAAAACCGCCTCGTTCCGGTTAAATCCAAAGGCGGAGCTGAAGGTATAATCAAATATGATGTTGGCTTTGAAGCCGGGGCGCTCGTAATAATTGGCGATCATGAGCAGATGCTGCGCCTTGAGCATCAAGATGTCGACTTCGCCGTTTTCCAGCCCTATGAAGGCGGAATTTACATCGTCGTATTCAACGACATTCGGGTGATGGGGGAACCACGTATGGAACAAGTCGGCGTACGCCGTGCTTGTTTGAATTCCCACTTTCAAATTCATAATTCTATGCACGCTGATGTTCGGCATCGTCTCAACGGAGATCGCCACAAAATTGTCCCTGAATGTTTCGTTTTCCGGCCATATAAAGCGGCCCCTGCGCGTGTCATTGGGGATTAGCTCGGAAAGCATGGCCCCCTCGCCTTTTTCCAGCATCGCCATCAAACCTGAGAAACTCACATCGGGCGCGTTGATCGGCTCAAAGGTCAGTCCGGTCAGGGCGGTTACTTCTTTCAGTATGTCGAAAGTGATCCCCTGCCATTCTTTTTCATTGTCATTGTAAAAACTTATGGGGTAATTGTCAAACTCGGCAAGGTAAGCCACCGCCGTGTTCTCGCGCAGGTAATCCATCTCCCGCCCGTCAAGGCGCGAAAACAATTTGCTGCGCGCGTATTCTTTCATTCCCTGTTCGTACAGATCCGCCAAGTCGCTGTTTCCGCCGTTTGCCAAAGCTTTTTGAACAATGCTGATTATGGGCTCCAGCTCGGGATTTTGCGTGGAAAGGGAGGCCGGCTCGTAGATCAACGGGAAAAAATTTTCGCCGACCACGTTGCCCATCGCGTCAAAGGCGGCCTCTTCCGTCATTTCGCCGATAAAGGCGTCGATTACGCCGTCTTTCATCATGCTGTAGGCGCTGTCATAATCGTTGACATAAAACGTTTCATAGGGCGCCGACATTTCTTCGAGTTTGGAAATAGCCGCCGCCGCCGTGGTGCTTCCCTCCAGAAAGCCAAACCTCAGCGGCCTTGTTCTGGCGATTTGCGAGAACGGGCGGCTTCCGGCAATACGGAAATATTTGGTCGAACGCTCGGCTATCGCGTCGGTAAATAAAAACCCCAGCTCGGTTTCCCGTTCTTCGGTGGCGGTCAGCTCGCCGGTAAAATCAGCCGTCAGCGCCGGAAACAAATCGCCCCATTCATAAATCTTCGGAACGAACGGTATGCCGAATATGCCGGTGAGCCATTCGCATAACAGGGCGGCGTACCCCCTTATTTCGCCGTTTTTGTCGTAAAAAGCCTCGGTGCTGTCTAACGCGCCGAACGTAAAGAAATCGTATTTTTTACGAAGATCCTCGACGGCTTTTATTTCCCCGCCGGTAACGCCGGGAATATCGTAGATAGAGGCGCGCGGCGCCGCGCCGGAGCCGGTTTCCCGCTGGTTAACGCACCCCGCCAATATGAGCGCCGACAGGCAAAGGGCGCGGCGTATAATAGTTACGCGCATATTATTACCTCAGCCTGCTCCGCCGCGCCGTCAAAGTCGCTGTGCAGGAACAGCGTATCGTGGATTTTTTCGAGCGCGGCGGCGGTCTGCGGCTTCCACGGCTTTTTCTTCAGGCGGTCAAGCGCGGCGTAGGCCGCCGTGTCGTCGTAACGCGAACAGGCGTCTTTTACTATTTGCAGTTGTTCTTTTAGATAGGGAATGTCTTCCGCGCCGTCCGCGGCGGCGGTATCCGCGGTTTGGGCGGGGATTAATTCCCTTATCAGGGACTCAAGCGTTTTAATAAAGATTTCAATATTGGCGGCGATAAAGTTCGTGTCGCCGTTCAGTCCCGCTTTTTCCAGCGCCGCCGCCTCCTGGGACTTTTCAGCCTGCCCGACGTTCGCCAGCGCGGATTTCATGGCGTGGGCGGTGGTGGTGAACAGCTTGATGTCGGCGCCGGCGTTATTGCCGCCGCGAGGCGCCGTCTCCCGCAGGGTAACGACGGCTTTTTCCGCGTCGCGGCGGAAAATTTGCAGCAGTTTCGCCCTTGTTTTGTCGGGCGCCTCCGCCCTTTGCGGGGCCGCCTCCTGCGGGGCCGTCTGCGGCGGGGTCGTCTGCGGCGGCGCATCTTGCGGCGGCGGCGTCTGCGGCCGGTATTTTTCCGCCTCATCAGGGTGGCGGTCGCGGACAAACCTGTTCAACGCCGCGTTCAGGTGGCGAATGTCTATCGGCTTGGGAATAAACCCGTCAAAACCGTGTTTCGAGAACATCTCGTCGTTGCCGGTCAGCGCGTTGGCGGTCAGCGCCACGATTACGCCCTTGTACCCCATCTCGCGCAGTCTTCGGGCGGTCTCTATGCCGTCCATTTTCGGCATCATGTGATCCATAAAAATGACGTCATAACTATTGCCATTTTTTATTTTCTCTATCGCCGCGAAGCCGCTGATCGCCGTTTCTATACGCAGTTTATAGGGGGCGAGCAGCCCCTCGGCGACATAGAGGTTTGTCTCAACATCGTCCACCACCAGCGCGCTGCCGTAGGGCATTTGCTCGCGGATAATTTGCAGTTTCGCGGTCTGCCTGGCGCCGGTAAACGTAAAGTTACGCAGTCTCTGCGCAACCTCCTCGCCGATGGGGGGGCATTTAACCGTTTTTTGCTTTACCGTCACGGTAAACACGCTGCCCTTGCCGTACTCGCTCTCCACGGTGATGGCGCCGCCCATCATGTCTATCAGCCTTCTGGTAATGTTAAGCCCCAGCCCCGTTCCCTCGGTGGCGCGGTTCGCCTCGACATTAAAGCGCGAATACTCCGAGAACAGGCGTTCTTGATCTTCCGGCTTCAAGCCCTGCCCCGAGTCTTCGACAATGAAGCGCAGCGTTATGTCCTCTCCCGCCGGAGGGGCGCCGCCCCGCGAAATATGATTCACCGAAAGTTTTACGATTCCTTTTTCGGTGTACTTAATCGCGTTTGAGAGGAGGTTGTTGAGGATTTGCCTTAAGCGGAGCTCGTCGCCGTAAAGCCGCGACGGCAAATCCTTGTCTATGTCCAGCGTGAATTCAATCGACTTTGACCCGATACGGACGACGTTGATCTGCACCGCGTCGTTTATCAGGCTCGGCACGTCGTATTCCACCGGATTGAGCTCCATCTTTCCGGTTTCAATTTTTGACATATCGAGTATGTCGTTGATAATGCCGAGCAGGTTGTTGCCGGAGTTGTAAATTTTATCCAGCGCCACGGTGTATTCCTCGCGCAGATCGTCTTTCTGCAGCTCTATTTGGGCGATGCCGATGATGGCGTTCATGGGGGTGCGTATCTCGTGGCTCATGCTGGCAAGGAAGTTGCTCTTGGTGCGGTTTGCCGCTTCCGCGACTTCCTTAAGCTCCTGCATCTCCTTGCTCTGAACATCTATCAGGCGGTCTTTGGTTTTTCTGGTGGTTTCTACCACAATCATTACGGAAAAAACCAGAATATAATTTACCAGCATACGGATCGAAAAATCAAAACCGTAGTGAAAATGCGACACATTGGGAATAAACATTTCGAGAGCGGTTATCGCGATGAGAATTATTGACATTATTACGCCGTAACGCATTCCCAACAGCATAATGGTCAGTGAGGGATACATATATATAAACAGGAAGTTGGCGCCGTCGGCCTCCCCTACCCACGTAACCATAACGCATAGCAGCCCGTAAAAAATCGTCAGTATCAGGGCGGGAATGAACTGCCGTACTTTTGTCCGCGCCAGCACAAACGAGGTAAGGGCGACCAGAATCATGCTGATACAGACAACGGCGGTGAAATGCCGCTCCAATCTGATGTTCATTACGGTAAACACCGAAAGGATTGAAGCGCCAAAAAGTATAATAAAATTTAACAGCACATAGCGAATGAGGTAATCGGACATTCCAAATTCAGATTTTTTGGTATATCTTCCCGATGTCCCAATATTGACAATAAAATTAAACAGCGATTTTTTTCTTTTATGATCTTTCCGCTCGGGCTCCGGATTTTTTTCGGCGGTTTCAGCCCGCGCCGCCGTTTCAGGGCGCGGTTGCCGTCCGCGGACAAACTGGTTCAGTACCGCGTCCAGCTGGTTTACGTCAATCGGTTTGGGAATAAACCCGTCAAAACCGCGCCGCGCGAACATCTCGTCGTTGCCGGTCAGCGCGTTGGCGGTCAGCGCCACGATCACGCCCTTGTACCCCATCTCGCGCAGCTTCTCGGCGGTTTCTATGCCGTCCATCTCCGGCATCATGTGATCCATAAAAATGATGTCGTAGGTTTTGCCGGCTTTTACTTTTTCTAGCGCCTCGAAGCCGCTGATCGCCGTTTCTATTTTCAGCTGGTAGGGGGCGAGCAGACCCTCGGCGACATACAAATTTGTTTCAAGATCGTCAACAATCAACACGTTCCCGTAGGGCATGGGCTCGTGGGCGATATGCAGTTGGGCGGTCTGCCTGTCGCCGGCAAACGTAAAGCCGCGCAGTTTCATCGCGGTCTCCGCGCCGATGGGGGGGCATTTGACCGCCTTTTGTTTTACCGTCACGGCAAACACGGTGCCCTTGCCGTACTCGCTCTCCACCTCGATAGCGCCGCCCATCATCTCCACCAGTTTCTTGGTGATATTCAGGCCCAGCCCCGTTCCCTCGGTGGCGCGGTTCGCCTTGACGTTGAAGCGCAGATATTCGGAAAACAGCCGCTCCCTGTCCTCGCTCTTGATACCCTGCCCCGTGTCGGCGACAACGAAGCGCAGTATAATGGGGCTGCCCGGCAGCCCCCCCCCTCCCTGCGGGAGATGGG
>JGI24698J34947_10001743_pt1 | contig 11593 bp, 9 predicted proteins | sample TergutMp193P3_FD_34947 | JGI IMG/M metagenome (IMG submission 34947)
CCCTTTGGTTCTACGTCAATTTACGCGCAATACCGGGTAATGAAAACAGCAAGGGAAGCGGGGATAACAGTTATGCTTGACGGGCAAGGGGGGGATGAACTGTTTACCGGATATACGCCTTATTATTATATGCTTTATGCAGAAGCTAAAAAAAATGGAGATATAGATTTATTAAAAACAGAAAATGACTATGTTAAGAATACTCCGTTTGATTATATAAATATAAATAAAATTAATAAAAAGAGTCATATAAAAGATGCTATTAAAAAAATATTACCCCATGATGTTAAAAATTTTCTTCGTAATATTATTTATCAGTCTGAATCAAGGTATATTTCGGCATCTGGAAAGACTTATAGGCAATATTCCTATTCCACATTAAACCAAATGCTCAATGCTTTAATGTCTTATACTTCATTGCCAATCCTATTAAAATATGAAGACCGGAATTCAATGCGTTTTTCAATTGAATCTCGAACGCCTTTTGCAGATGATGTTGATTTAATTGAATATACTTTCTCGATTCCAGGAGTATATAAAATCCACAATGGCTGGAGCAAATATTTATTGCGTGAGTCCATGGGAGACATAGTACCAAAACAGATAAAGGAACGTACCGATAAAATAGGCTTTTCTACTCCAGAATATGAATGGCTGCAGTCAATAAAACCCTATGTTTTTGATGGTAATAGTTCTGATATAAAAAAAATATTAAATATATCGCAAATGGAAAAAGATTGGGAGAAAATATTCTCAAAACAAAATAGAACTGGCGTTACAAACATTTGGCGATATATAAATTTTATTTTGTGGTTTAGAACTTTTAAGGTAGTTGTGTAATGCACCTTCTTACCGTCATTGGTGCGCGTCCACAGTTTATCAAAGCTGCCGTATTAAGCAGACATATCCGCGATAATCCGGCATTGGGTATTAAAGAAACATTGGTGCATACAGGTCAGCATTATGACCAAAATATGAGTGATGTATTTTTTGAGGAAATGGATGTACCACAGCCGGATATAAATCTTCATGTGGGTTCCGGTAATCACGGGAAAACTACAGGTTTGATGCTTGAACGCATTGAAAATGTCATTCTTGAGCGAAAACCGAACGTGGTTTTAGTGTATGGCGATACTAATTCTACCCTTGCTGGTGCGTTAGCGGCAAGCAAGCTTCATGTTCCCGTTGCCCATGTGGAGGCAGGGCTTCGTTCTTTTATGATGGCTATGCCGGAAGAACAAAACAGACGATTGACGGATCACCTTTCGGCATGGCTTTTTTGTCCAACACAAGTAGCGGTGGATAATTTAAAGCATGAAGGTATAGATAATGTGGCTTTTGTTAAGCCTGATGCAGATAATAAGAGAGTAGTGTTAACTGGCGATATTATGTATGAAGCATCGTTGTATTATCGTAAAAAAAATGGCGTACAGATAAGCGAGAAAGATTTTGTTCTTATGACCATTCACCGCGCAGAGAATACCGATGATCCAATTCGGCTTACATATATAGTAAATGCAATAAATAACTTAATCGGTTGTAGGTTTATTTTTCCGGTTCATCCTCGTACCAGAAAAATTTTGGAACAGCAAAATCTTGAGTTTGCTTCCCATGTAAAAATGATAGACCCTGTCGGTTATCTTGAAATGATTGCTTATGAATCTGCGTGTGTAGCCGTTTTGACTGACTCCGGAGGAGTGCAAAAGGAAGCATACTTTTTTCGCAAACCTTGTATTACCATGCGAGATTCTACCGAATGGGTAGAGTTGGTAAATTCCGGCTGGAATACGCTTACTGGCGCGGATACAGATAAGATTGTCAATACCGTAAAAAATTTGAAAATTCCCGATGAATACCCCGCCCTTTACGGTGACGGAAACTGCGCTTCAAAAATTTGCGACATTTTAAGGCAATATACCACAGGAGAATAGTAATGGCAAACGCAGAAATTCTAAAAAAAATATCCGATAAGACCGTAAAAATAGGGATTATTGGTCTTGGTTATGTAGGGCTTCCGCTTGCGGTTACATTTGCGCGTAACGGCATTGAAGTTTTGGGTTTTGAGAAAAGTGGGAAAAAGACGGAAGCGGTTAATGCCGCGCGGAACTACATTAGTGATGTAGTGGACGCCGATTTAACAAAAGTAGTTTTAGAAACAAAAAAACTTTCCGCTACAACTGATTTTTCCAGAATAAAAGAATGTGACGCGGTTATTATTTGTGTGCCAACTCCGCTTGATAAATTTAAAAAACCGGATATGAGCTTTATCGAACAGTCTTGTATTGATATTGCCAAGAATATGAAAAGCGGAACTTTTATCAGCCTTGAAAGTACCACCTACCCGACAACAACCGAAGATTTTATGAAGCCGGTTATTGAACGTGAATCGGGGCTGCGGGAGGGTAAAGACTTTTGGCTGTGTTTCAGTCCTGAGCGAGTTGATCCGGGAAACAAAGACTATAAAACAGATAACACGCCAAAAGTTGTCGGCGCGCTTGGAGGAGAAGCGAAACAAATCGCTGAGTCATTGTACGGTCTTGCAATAAAGCATCTGCATATTGTATCTTCGCCGCGCATAGCCGAGATGGTTAAAATTCTTGAGAATACTTATCGGCTTGTTAACATTTCATTGATTAACGAGCTGGCTCTCCTTTCCGGCAAGATGAATATTGATATTTGGGAAGTGATAGAAGCGGCTAAAACGAAACCTTATGGGTTTCAGGCGTTTTATCCAGGTCCTGGAATAGGCGGACATTGCATCCCGCTTGATCCGTTCTATCTTGAACACATTGCAAAAAATTACAATTTTGAACTGTCTATGATACATACCGCAGGCGCTATCAATGACAGAATGCCGCATCGCATGATGAATAAGATTTCTTTTGCTTTAAACCGGCATAAGAAATCAATGAATGGCTCGACGATTTTGTTTTTGGGCGTCGCGTATAAACCAGATATTGACGATGCGCGTGAAAGTCCTGCGTTGTTGGTGATGGAACATGTTAAGAAAAAAGGCGCAAAGGTTTTATACCATGATCCGTATATCGCGGAAGTTACCGATGATCACGGGAATCATTATACCGGTTCGGAACTGACAGACGAATTAATAACAAGCGCAGATTGTGTGGTATTTACGACCAATCATAGTTGTTTTGACGCAAAACGGGTTGCCGAAAAGGCAAAGCTGGTTGTTGATATGCGAAATGTGGTAAAGCATGTGACGATAGAAGACGAAAAGGTATTTAAGCTGTGAAGAACGGGCTTTTTGTTACAAGAGAGGATTTGTACGCAAAAGATGCTCATTCAAACGGAGTAATAAAAAAAATATTTAATCAAATATCTACTCTAAATATTGAAGGGCAATTATTTTGTAAACCATTTATTTTACCTAAAACTATATGTAATCCTATATTTTTATTTTTTTCATATCTATTATTCGATATTTATAGAAAAATATCCTTTGATATATGTTATTTTGACTTTATTTACATTAGAAGATTATTCCCGATAAATTATAGTTTTATAAAGCTTTTAAAACTGATAAAGAAAAAAAATGTAAAATGCAAAATTATTTACGAGATACCCACATATCCTTATGATCAGGAACACAAAACAATATCCTCAAAGGTTGTTCTTTTTATAGACAAGATATTTAGAGTTAAACTTAAAAAGTATATTGATAGGATAGTGACCGTTTCTAATGATGATATAATATTCGGAATACCAACTATTAAAATCAGGAATGGTATTCGCTGCGGCGATATACAGATACGGACACCAGAAATATCCGATGAGAATTTACACCTTATTCTTGTTGCACAATTTTCGACTTGGCATGGATATGACCGTATAATACGGGGTCTTAATGATTTTTATAAAGAAAAAGAGATAGCAAAAAAAGTGTATGCGCATTTTGTTGGGAATGGACCAGAGATGGATCATTATAATATATTAGTTAAACAATACAATTTATCAGGATATGTTATTTTCTATGGACCTTTGTTTGGAGAAAAGTTGACGGAAGTTTTCAAAAAAACTGATATTGCGGTATGTTCACTTGGATGTCATAGAAAAGGGATTTATTTAACAAGTGAATTAAAAAGCAGAGAGTATTTGGCGCGTGGAATGCCAATGGTTTCTTCTACAAAGATAGATATTTTACCCCTGGATTTCAAATTCTGTTTGTATGTTCCAGAAGATGATAGCCCTGTTAATATACAACTCATAATTGATTATTATCAAAATTTGATAAAAGAACAAACTGTTTATGAGATGGTTCGTGAAATAAGGACATTCGCTGAAGAGAATTGCGATATATCCAAAACGATGCAACCGGTGATTGAATATATATTATGAATCCAATAACGAAATAGATGTGGTTTTATTATTCAATATTTTGTTTTATTCTTTTGTTTCATTTTTATTTTCGTGACAAAAAAATTAGTAACCAGATTAGGTTTATTATATGTATATTGTTAATAGTTATTGCTGCTTTTCGACCTCCGGGCATAGATAGAGATTATTTTAACTATAAGGCATTGTTTGAAAATCCATATATGACAGGAGGTTCTGCAATAGAATTCTCTTTTGTTTTAATATCAAATGTGATTAAAATAATTTCAAGTAATTTTATTTTATTACTTTTGGTATATGCGTTTTTAGGGATAGGATTAAAATATGTTGCAATAAAAAAACTGAACGAATACTGGGTTTTATCATTTTTAATTTATTTTGGATATTTCTATATTTGCTATGATATGACTCAAATGAGAGAAGGGGTTGCAATGGCTATTTTTTTATTGAGTATTCCAGATATTCAAGAAAGGAAATCCAAACCATATTTTATTAAATTTATCATCGCATTTCTTTTTCATTATTCAGCAATAATAATGCTCCCTGTTTTTTTTGTTATACGCCCAGACAAGAAATCTTTTTTACCATATATATGTTTATTATTATTTTCTATCGTGTCAGTTTCATACTTGCTCAATATTGCTAATTTATCGACATTGATCCAATATATCCCTATTAAGGGAATACGGACAAAGTTTGAATTATATATGAATTTGCGTGAAAGAGGTATATTTGAGAAAATAAAAATATTTACTATTGCGCGTATTATGCGCCTATTATTATTAGTAGTAATGGTTGTTTTTATTCGGACTATTGAACATCGTAACCACTATGCCAGAACACTTATACAAATATATATCATTGCTCAATCTGTATTTTTTTTATTATCCAGCTTGCCACCTGTTTTTTCTTATAGGTTAAGTGATTTTTTGGCTATTGTTGAAATAATTATCTTTACATTTGTTGCATATATTATAAAGCCTCGTATTGTTGGGGAAATTGCTGTTGTGTGTATTGCAGTAATTTTTATACTTTACAATCTTTTAATACATCAGTATATACAACCGTATTTTTAATGATGAGTATTTGTTCATTAGTAACCATATATAAACCCGATATCGCAAGGTTGAAGCAAAATATAGAAATTATGCTTCAATATTCTAGTTCTGTATATTTACTATTTAATTCTTCAATTACTCCAGAACTTCAGTTTGACGCTAGAATAGTAATTATTGACAATAAGAAAAATATCGGAATATCACGAGCTATAAACAAAGGAATTAATTTGGCTGTTAAAGAAGGGTACAAATATGCTATATTATTTGATCAAGATAGTATTTTGACAAAAGAAAATTTTGAAAAACTTTTTTTAGAAATGCGTTGTGAAGAAAAAGAAGGGAAAATAGCGTGTATTGGGCCTTCTCTTAATATTCGTAATAATAAAGTACCAATACATAATTGGATTAGAAATAAAAAAGTTGTTCAATCAAAAGAAGTTATTTCAGTAAATTGTATAATTACTTCGGGTATGCTTATTAATATAAAATATTTTTTAGAAATTAATGGATTTAATGAAGATTTTCCAGTCGATTTTTGTGATTTTTTATTCTGTTGGAAGGCTTTATATAAGGGATATTCTGTGATTCAAAGTAAAGATGCATATATTATTCATGAGGTTGGAATTAATGATTTAAAGATATTAGGACATACTATAAATATTCATTCCCCATATAGAAATTATTTTCTTGTACGAGATACATTAAATATATGTTTTAAAATAAAAGAGACGCCGATGCGGTGTCGCTTTCGTTTTCTATTCTTTTTGCCTTTCAGGCTATTTCTTTTTTTATTATTGGATCAAAAAATGATGCGTTTAAAAATGTATTGGATGGGATTTATAGATTTTCTTATGAGTAAGAAACATTTTGGCAGTATTGCAAAGATGCTTGACGCGGAATGAAAATGGAAACAATATTATTATTAGGTGGTTTTGGATTTATTGCCTCTAATCTGTTGGATCATATTGATAAATATAAACTTGATTTATTTAATGTAATTATCTTTGATAAATATGATCATCATCCAGAGGGGCTTAGATTTAAATGTGTAAATAAAACATATAATGGTAATTTCTCCGATAATTCAATTATTGAAACTATATTTCAGGAAAACAAAATAGATATAGTTCTTCATGCTTTGAATACAACTGTGCCTACAACTTCTAATAATATATGTTTTGATATAGAATCTAATGTATTTCCTACGATCAATCTTCTAGATTTGATGGTGAAATATGAAGCAGGAAAAATTATTTATATATCATCTGGGGGTGCGATTTATGGAAATAGTAATTCTTCTAAAAAACATAAAGAAGAAGATATCTCTTATCCGATTAGCTCGTATGGAATTGTTAAGTTAACGATTGAGAAATATTTATACCAATACAGTTATTTATATGGGTTAGAAGCTTTAATTTTTAGATTATCTAATCCATACGGTAAATATCATTATAGTGATAAACAGGGAATAATAAATATTGCGGCCCGTTCAGCGCTTTTTTCATTGCCTTTCTCAGTTTGGGGGGATGGTAATACAGAAAAAGATTATATCTATATAAATGATTTTTGCGAGATTTTGTTTAAACTTGTTGATGTTAAGAAAAAATATTTATTATTAAATGTCGGAAGTGGACAAATTCTTTCGATTAACCAGCTCTTGCAGAAAATAAAAGAATCTATTCCTTCTTTTACATGGAACTATATAGATCAAGTTAAAACCGATGTGCAGAGGTTTGAATTGGATTTAACAGAATTATTATCAATAATTGGACCATATAAATTTACCGATTTTTCTGTTGGCATGGAAAAAACATTTAACTGGTTAAAAGAATCAAATGAAAATATTACATGTAATAACTCGCTCTGATTTAGGGGGAGCACAGGCAGTTGTAATCAATCTTGCAAATTCTATGTGTGAAGAACATGAAATAGCCGTTGCTGCTGGAGAAGATGGTCCTATGTGGGATGCTTTAGATGTAAAAATAAGAAAGATAAAAATAAAAGAAACTGTTAGACCGTTATCTCCATTAAATGATTTTAAAGCACTGTTAAAATTAAAAAAACTGTATAAATCCATAAAGCCTGATGTAATACATCTTCACTCTTCCAAGATAGGAGTTCTTGGTAGGTTAGCGTTTCCTAAAAGTAGGATAGTGTATTCTGTTCATGGATTTGACTCCATTAGAATCGCATACAGAAAATATTTACCTTTAGAAAAAATACTAAAAAATAGATGTAAGGCTATTGTTTTAGCAAGCGATTATGATAAACAGAATATGATTAATGAAGGTATTAAGGATAATTTACATATAGTATATAATGGTAAACACGCACCACAACCAGAAACAGGGTTATTTATCGAAGGCATAGAAAAGTATGGAAAAGTTGTAATGTGTATTGCCCGAATCTCACCGCAAAAACGATTTGAGAGCTATATTGAGATTGCAAAGCTACTTCCTAAATATGCTTTTGTTTGGATCGGTGTGGATAAAGAGTATGTTGATCTTCCAGAGAATGTTTTTTGTTTGAAAGGGTTTCCGAATGCTCAAAAATATATTCAATTAGCAGATGTTTTTGTTTTGCCAACAAATTATGAAGGAGTTCCAGTTGTTATCATTGACGCTCTGAGTTACGGTAAACCTGTCGTTTCGTCCAATGTTGGCGGTATCTCAGAAATTGTATTAAATGATCAAAATGGGTATGTTATTGAAAATAATGACAAATTATTTGCTGAAAAAATAAGTTATATTTTGGAAAATAAAGACGTTTATCAGCAATTTTCTAAAAAGTCTATAGAAATATTCAACGAGTGTTTAACCTTAGAAAAAATGGTAAACGAATATTCGCAATTGTATCAAAAAATAATTCAGCAAGCACAATAAATATCATGAACATAACCATCATCGGCGGTTCCGGCTTTGTCGGAACACGATTAACAACACGTTTACTCGCTGCCGGACATACTGTAAAAATAACTGACAAGAACGACAGCCAAAAATATCCTAATCTACGGGTTTTTGCCGATGTCCGCGAGCCGGAAATACTGGAAAAAGCTCTTGCCGATTCAGATATTGTAATAAACCTTGCCGCCGAACACCGTGATGATGTAACGCCAAAATCCTTATATTATGATGTAAATGTAACCGGCGCAGAGAATATTTGCAATGTATGTTCAAAACTTGGAATTAAAAAAATAATATTTACCAGTTCAGTTGCTGTATATGGTTTTGCTCTGCTTGGAACAGATGAGACAGGTAAAATTAATTATTTTAATGATTATGGCCACACTAAATGGCTCGCGGAAGAAAAGTATCGCACATGGCTTGTTTCCAATCAGGGAAATTCATTGACAATTATAAGACCGACAGTTATTTTTGGTGAACAAAATCGTGGGAATGTATATAATCTGTTAAGACAAATTGCAAGCGGTAAATTCTTAATGGTCGGTAATGGAAAAAATGTTAAATCAATGGCGTATGTAGAAAATGTAGCCGCTTTTATAGAATATAATTTAAATAATAGTTCAGGCGAATATCTGTATAATTATATTGATAAGCCAGACTTTGATATGAATACATTAGTAACCGAAGTAAATCAGATATTAGGAAAATCAAAAAAAATGTTTCATTGGCCTTATTGGTTAGGTTATTTAGGCGGTTTATGTTTTGACTTATTGGCGTTCATCTTACGTAAAAAATTATCAATTAGTTCTATTAGAGTTAAAAAATTTTGTTCCAATACCATGTTTGAAACTGCCAATATCAAAAAAACACATTTTAATGCACCGGTAACGCTTATTGAAGGATTGAAGAATACCATTAAATATGAATTTGTTGATAAAATAGATGACCATGTTTTTTATACGGAATAATAATACTGAGCCGCAAAAATCAATTTTAAATTGTTATCCAAAATAATGATACTGACTAATATTGAAAACCTGTCAAAAACGCGTTATACTGAAATAAGGAGCTTGGTTTGAAATGAATGAAGAAACACAAAGTCAGGATGATGAAATTGACCTTTTTGACCTTTTTGCCATACTCTGGCGGCGAAGGAAGATGATCATAACTATTACCATACTTGCGGCGGTAGGCGCGGTGATTTTTTCCATTATTTCGTTGGTTTTGCCGCCGGAAAAATCCTTCCTTCCCAATAAATATACTCCTGAGGCGCTGATGCTTATTGACGATAAATCTTCATCGGGGGGCGGTCTTTCGTCAATGTTAAATTCCAGCGGTATGGGGGGGCTTGCATCCCTTGTCGGGTTAAATATGTCGTCCGGTTCAAGTTTCAGTGACTTGGCGGTGTATCTGATCGAGACCAATTCCCTGCTTGATTCGGTAGTCGATGAATTTGACTTAATAAAAAAGTATAAGATAAAAGAATCCCCTAAGGCGACAACCCGGAAAGCGCTCAAAAAAACATTAAAAGCGGAATATGATGGCCAGAGCAGTGTTTTTAGTATCAGCTTTACTGATATAGACCCGGTATTTGCAAGGGATGTTGTCAATTATTGTACTGCTTATCTGGAGAAACGTTTTGATGAACTTGGGCTTGATAAAAATAAAATTCAGAAAGAAAATCTGGAAATAAATATTGCCAATACTTTTCAGGAAATCTTGATGCTTGAAGAAGAAAGCCGGAAGCTGGAACAGTCGGTTGCGTCCGCTTCTTTTTCAGGAAGACTTCCGGCAATAACGACTAATATCAATCGGATTGAACTGGAATTGGAGGCTCAGAAGCAAGTTTATACCGAACTTAAAGTGCAATATGAACTGCTTAAGATAGATATGGCCAGCGAAAAGCCGGTTCTTCAAATTTTGGAGATGGCGGAAATACCGGATCAAAAATCGGGTCCAAGCCGGGGTATACTCTGCATTATTGTTACCTTTGCTTCGGGATTTTTTGCGGTGTTTTTGGCTTTTGTTTTGAATGCCATTGCCAATATCAAAAACGATCCTGAAGCTATGGCAAAATTGAGGGGAACCAGTATCAATGAAAAAAAATAGTTATACAATTTGTATTACGTTGTTTTTTTTGATCTGCTGCGGGTTCTTTGCGTTTGCCCAAGACAGGCAGGGTTTTGGTCCATCTTCTATTACTGGCGACATTAATCAGAACGCCATGCTGGCCCGTTCCAGCGTCGATTACCGGGTAACGCCGGGGGATGTGTATACATTGACGTATGCGGTCGGGACCAATCCGGTTTCCTACGTAATAGCGGTGGACAATTCTTACCGTATCCGTGTTTCCAATTTGGGGATTGTTAACGGGGCGGGAAAAACTTTTATGCAATTAAAAAGCGAGGTTGAGGCGGTTGTCATCAATAACTACCCTTTAAGCGGGGTGCAGTTGGCGTTGAGTCAGCCGGCGACTTTTAAGGTTCATGTTAAAGGCGAGGTGTCTGCGGCAGGGGAGGTTGCCGCCTGGGGTTTGAGCAGGTTGTCTTCGTTAATGGGTAATGCGTTGACTGCCTTTGCTTCTGTGCGGGATGTTTCTATCCGGTCATCAAATGGGCAGGTCAGGGTATATGATCTTTTTAAGGCACAACGTTTGGGCGATTTGAGCCAAGACCCCTATCTGCGTCCCGGGGATGAAATTACATTTAACCGCATAAAGCGGTCGGTGACTATTACCGGCGAAGTGGAACGGCCGGGAAAATATCAATTGCTGGATGATGAGAATATCAGTGAATTGATAGAATTTTACGGCAGCGGTTTTACGCCGGTTGCTGACAAGACCAGATTGGAGATGGTACGGCTGACAAACAGCGTGGATGTTGCCGGTGATAAAATATTTTTAACAGAAAATGATCTGGCAAACAATTATGTATTGGAGAATTATGACGTGGTTACCGTTCCGGTAATTACTCAGTTACAGCCGGTTATGTTTGTTGAAGGAGCGGTTGCCGCCAATGCAGAGGTTGGCACGGCTTCGGATATTGTTCCTTCCAATCGTCTGGTAGTGCAATTTAATAAGGGCGAAACCTATGCTTCCCTGGTTCGCAGAAACATTAGATGGTTTACCGCGATATCGGATACTTTGAATGCCTATGTTCTGCGGAAAGATGAGCGTATTCCCCTTAATCTTAACCCCATGCTTTACGATGCTTTTTTCCGTGATGATGTACTTGTTCAGGAAAATGATATTTTGGTTATTCCTTTCAGGCAGTATTTTAT
>JGI24698J34947_10001744_pt1 | contig 11586 bp, 9 predicted proteins | sample TergutMp193P3_FD_34947 | JGI IMG/M metagenome (IMG submission 34947)
TTTTTGCCGATGTAGAGATTGCCAAAAATGGATTCAAACCTGTTTTTTCTGGTTAAATCGTAATAGTTTTCCAATACGGATAAAAACAGGCTTTTGCCGAACCTGCGCGGGCGGATAAAGAACTGGTAGGTGTTGTTTTCGTTCTCCAACAATTCAACATAGCGGGTTTTGTCCACATAAGCATAGTTTCGCCCAATTAAATCGGCAAAGTTGGATTGTCCGTAAGGAAGCTTTTTGGGCATGGGGGTAAGGTAGAAAATTCCATTGGTGTCCGGTAAAATATCTCTACCAAATGTGCAGGTATTCTTATTCCCCTCTAAGTAGAGGGGTGCCCGAAGGGCGGGGTGTATTTAGAGGTAAGAATATGCGAATATACACGCGGTCGCCGTTGGCGACTACACCCCGTCATGTAGAAGCGTTGCAGGCAACGCCCCTACATGCCACCCCTCTAAAAGAGAGGGGAATTTGTTAAACTCAATGCTTTTTTTATTTTTACCGGACAACAGTGATAAATTCTATATTATGAATATGGATGTTGTCAGGGAGTTATGCCTTATGAAGAAATTAAAAGTCATTTTTCTTATTTGCATTTTATGCAGCATTACAGGTTGCTCACTTCTAAACTGTAATATCGGCATCGGGTCGGATTGTGGATATGACGAAGAAATGGTACCCGCATTTGCAAATAAAAGCGAAGTGACAATTAAGATAGTAGTTATTGGAAAGGGTCATCCTCGCTATGAAAAACTTGTTGCCAATAACGATACATTGCATAATTCACATTATAAAAACACAGACGAATGGTATTTAACTTTGAACGATTACTACAGGTCAAGTAGAGTGGAACTGTATTTTCTAGATGAACCGCAAAAATGTTTAATTTTTGACGGTCCAGTGGAAGATGATGGAATAGATATACGTTCCTGGGAATCGTATAAAAGAGGGAATAATATTGAAAATTGGGCGGATTTTTGGGCTGGCATAGAGTATGTCTATACCATAACCCCCGAACACAAGGCGATGGCAAAAGAGGAAGATTGTGATTTTACAAGATAATGTCATTTATTTTATTATATTATAGCTATGAGCCGAAATATGCGTTTTATTTACTTTATAGTAATTTTGCTTGGACTTGCTGTTTTTTTAGGATGCACCGACGGCAAGTTTAATCTATTGCTCGTTTTATGGAGCGAAGACGACAGCGAGCCGTCTTCCGCCTCATTTGAAGCACCCAGCAGTTCAAGCATAGCAATACCGCTCTCCTCTGGCGCACTGCCTTCTTCCTCAAGCGGAGAAATTATCCCGCCATATTCTTCAAGCGAGGAAGAACCCGCACCTCCCAGTTCTAGCTCCAGAGGGCCAAGGTCTAGCTCCTCCATAAACCAGGTGGATTTCCCGCCTCCTCTGGAAGAAGGCGCACCCGGCATTGAGAGAGCTAACCCCGGAGGCGTTACCCGCTATTGGGATGGCTGCAAGCCCTCATGTTCATACGTAGCAAATTCTCGTGTTAATGGTATATTTACGAACCCTCATGGAGTTGCCCGGGTTTGTGATAGAAATGGCAACGAAATGCCTCTTCACTATCGACAGCCTCCTGAAGCTCAGACTCATGCGGTTTTCCTAGGTACGCCAAACTCTTGCAACCGCCACGATATTAGAGATTGGCTAAATAGCTCAACTTACGCAGAGTGGAAAAAACTCCACCCGAATTTTCCTACTGGTGAACAATCAGCAGGGTATGTATGTGCTGCCGATCAAATTCCATACGCAGTAAACGATACTCTGGCTTATGCATTTGCGGCAAATGACCATGGTAATTGCGGCAAATGTTTTCAGTTGCAATTCCGTTCCGATTGGATTTATGCAGCGGCAAGACCATCTCATAGAGCAATTGCAGGAAAAACTTTGATAGTGATGGTTACAAATTTTGGTGTTAAGGAGGATGCCTTTGATATTATGATTCCGGGCGGTGGCGTAGGTATGTACGATGCCTTTACCGAACAATTGGGTTTACCACAAAATGACAATCCAGATGATTATACCGTTTTAGGGGCTCAATATGGAGGATTATTAACTGAATGTATATTCGGAACCCGAAATTTGCCTTATAGTGCTATAGGAGGGGGTTTGGTTGGTGCAACCGGAGGTCACGAGAGAGCAACTTTGGAAGAAAGCAAGGAATGTCTTAGAACAAAATGCAATAGGGCTTTTGCCGATCATCCGGTGCTTTTGAAAGGCTGCTTATGGCATGTGGATTGGTTTGAAGCTGTAGATAATCCTGAAGCCTCTTATAAAGAAGTTCCTTGCCCTAAATATTTGGTAGACAGGTACGGTTCATCATTTTCACTCCCCACACGGCCCGAAGACTTGTATCCCAACGCACACTGCGAGGTCGAAGGAGAATTATGCGCTCCTTAATCGCAGCCGCTGTTTTGGCCATGCTCGCTGCCGGATGCACCGACGGCAAGTTCAATCTGTTGCTCGTTCTATGGGCCGAAGATGAAGGCTCCAGCAGTTCAAGCGAAGAAACAACACCTTATTCGTCATCACCTTCCTATTCGTCTTCGCCCCAGCTTTCTTCTTCAAGTTTTTCCCCCTCAAACCCTTCCTCTTCAAGCGAAGAAGGGCAAGCCCCCAGTTCCGGTTCCAGAGGGCCAAGATCCAGCTCATCTCTAAACGAAGTGGAATACCCTCCTCCCATAGAAGAAGGCGCAAAAGATGTTAAAACAGGCTGGGCAAGCCGCTACTGGGACGGTTGCAAACCTCACTGCTCCCGCCCGGAACACGTTGAAGATACTGCGCCCTGGGCTATTTGCAGAAATTGCGATAAAAACAATAACGAGATGCCTACCTATTACCTGCATCCGGATGCAGATGACTATTGGAAGGGAATGTATTTGGGAACACCAAGCGGCTGTGATCCGCATGATATGAATCTTTGGGAAAGAAGCCCTGCCTATAAGGAATGGAAAGACGCTAATCCGGCTTATAACGGTAGTGCGGCTTATACATGCTGGGATATGGCTCCTCGCATAATAAACGACACTTTGGCCTATGCATTCGCAGCTACTTCCATGGAAGAAAGTTATTGCGGAAAATGCTTCCAACTGCAATTTGACGGGGGCGTTGAGCCAGGTAGCGGCCTTCCAAGAGATACTCACCGGGCGCTTAAAGGAAAAACCTTGATAGTCATGTCCAGCAATGTAGGCGGCGATGTTGGCATAGGTCAGTTTGATATTATGATTCCGGGTGGCGGGTTGGGTGCCTTCACCACAGGCTTTCCCACGCAAATCGAAGTAGCTGAAGATGCTTTGGGAAAGACAATGGGGGGCTTGCTAAGCACCTGTATTTCAAGCGTGGATTATTATAAAACTTCCATGGAAGTACTTCAAGAATGTGTCCAGCAAAAATGCCGCAATGTTTTTGGCAGTAAGGCAAAAGAGCTTTTAGATGGCTGCATGTTTATAGCAGACTGGTATATGGCAGCGGATAATCCCACCCATGTTTACAAGGAAGTTGAATGTCCAAAGTATTTGGTTGATAAATACAGGTCAACAATTAATACGGAAAAACCACCACCCCTGTGGTAAGGAAAATATATGAAACGTTTGCTATTTGTGTTACTNCTCTCCAGTGCTGCCTTTAGCGAAACGGCTGTGGAAATCAGTGCGGGTCTTTCTTCGCCNAACAAGGGACTTGTGGGTGCCAGATATGCGTCAATGCCCTGGTCTTACGGTTTTATCTGGGGTTCATTCTCAAANTACTCCGATTTTGGCCTTGCAGCTTCCTACCATCTTTTTGGATACTCGGGGCCTTATATTTTTCACAGCCATCACTGGCTGAATTCCGATAAGGGGCCGGCTAAAAATACCTGGGAAATCGATACCGGAGCAGGCTACCAGTTTGTTTTCAGAGACGTTTTTTTGGTTTATGCCGAACTCGGAATTCCCTTTTTCATCGGCAACGGAAGAGTATATCGCCATTACGAAAGCGGGCGCCCATACAACAAGGCTGCCGACGGCGACATAATTCTTGTTTCGCTAAGAACAGGTATTGGCATTGGCGCTACTTTTGTATTGTGGTAGCACTCAAGGCCCTGCCAGCAAATAAGCCTTCACAAAGGCCTTTATATCCCCGTTTAAAACAGCTTCGGTATTTGATGTTTCGTAGCCCGTGCGGGTGTCCTTAACACGGCGGTCGTCAAGCACATAGGAGCGGATTTGACTCCCCCACTCTATCTTGCGCTTTTCTGCGGCGCGCTCGTTTCGCCTTGCTTCCTCTTCTTCCTTGTAATACTGAACCAGTTCGGCGCGGAGCATTTTCATCGCGGTGTCGCGGTTTTGAATCTGGCTGCGTTCCGTTTGGCAACTAACGACTATGCCCGTTGGGTTATGGGTTATGCGCACGGCGGAATCGGTTTTGTTTATGTATTGGCCGCCCGCTCCGCTTGCACGGTAAGTATCCACCCGGAGGTCTGCGGGGTTTATTTCCACTTCGGCATCCTCGTAAATCGGGGTCATGTAAACGGCGGCAAAACTTGTGTGGCGGCGGGCGTTTGCATCAAAGGGGCTAATGCGAACAAGGCGGTGAACTCCTATTTCCGAACGAAGCATTCCATAACTGTAAGGTTCCGGCAATTCCAAAGTACAGCCCTTTATGCCTGCGGTATCGCCTTCCTGAATATCCAAAACCTTGAAACTTACGCCTTCGCGCTCAAAATACATGGTGTACATTCTCAGCAGCATTTGAGTCCAGTCCTGGGACTCGGTACCGCCGGCTCCGGAATTTATGGAAAAGAGAGCAGGCGCGGCATCGTCGGGGCCGTTCAGCATTTTTCGCAGTTCCATTTCGGAAATTTTTGCATCCAGAGCGGCAATATCCTTTTCTATGCCTGCCGAAAGTTCGTGGTCGTCTTCGGCTTTTGAGAGTTCGTAGAGTTCGCTCAAGTCATCGCATTGCCTTGAAACGCTTTCCCAGTTTGAAATCTGGTCGCGGATTGAGGCGGCTCTTTTAAGCAATGCCTGCGCCTTGCCCGCATCGCTCCACAAATCGGGGTCGCTTGTCTGTTTTTCCAAAACGGCAAGTTCTTCGGCTTTTACTTCCAGGTCAAAGATACCCCCGGAGCTTGTCTATTCGCTCACGGATTGAGATTAACCCTGCGTGCGTGGTATTAGGCATTACTGTCCGATTGCATCCGGCGGAGTGTAGTCCTTGTTCAGGTATTGCACCTTATAGACCTTGGCAAGCTGGTCAAGGTAGCTTTTAATAGCCAGTTGACGGCTTCTCTCCGCCTCAACACGCAAAATATAATCTATCTGGTATTCGTAGCTCTCGTATTTGCCGTCGTTTTTCTCGGACAGCATGAATATTACAACCCTGTTTCCGCTCTGCACAAAAGGCTCGCTTATATCGCCTACCTTCAAATTCCTGACGGCATTTACAAATTCGGTTCCATGGTCCTTAGGCAAGAATCTTGTCATGACTCCACCCTCTTTTTTGGCACTGGGGTCGTCGCTGTGCTGGGCTGCAAGCATTGCAAAGTTAGCCTTTTTGGTGCGAACCTGCGCGGCATAGCCTTTAAGAATATCCTTTTTATCCTGAATTGCCTGTGCGCTTTCTCCTTTGCCGATGTTCAAAAATATGCGTGCTCCGCCTATGGAATCGCTGATTATCACTTCGCCCTTATGCTTTTCCCAGTAATCCTTTTTTTCCTTGTCTGTTGGGTCTTTGGGGTATGGGACTTTCTTTTCCAGAATCTGGTCTGCCAAAAGCTGGTTCTGTATTTTGGTTTTAAACTCCGCATCCGTGGTTCCGCTTTTTTTCAGTTCCTGCTTGAACACGGCTTCGCTTGGAAACTGGCCCTTAAACATGGCAATAAGGCTATCCGTTTTTTTTGCATCTGCCTTTAACCCCTGCTTTGTTATTTCCGCCTTTAAAAGTTCCTGCCCCACAAGGTTGTCTATAACCGCCCAGCGAAGCTGGGTCATTGTTTCCGGGGGTATATTTTGCCCCGGAGCCTGTGCCTGAGCAAGCTGCTTCACCAGGCTGTCCACCTTTCCCTGGCTGATATTGGCATTGCCAACCTTAATTACGGGAAAATTCCCGCCGGAGAGCAACTGTGCATAAGCGGAAAAAGCGAATAAGAATATTAAAGAGAGTATTTTCATGGTGGTAATATAGAAACTCCGATTCACCATGCCCTGGGTTTGCAAGCTTTCTACATTATCCACATGAACTTCAAAGAGAAAAGAGAAAAAAAGGCATTTTTGGCTTTGGCGGATGGCAGTATATTTTACGGATATTCCGTTGGCGCGCCCGTTGATACATGCGGAGAGGTGGTTTTCAATACGGGACTTAGCGGCTATCAGGAAATTTTGAGCGACCCTTCTTACACTGGGCAATTCGTGGTTATGACTGCGCCGGAAATAGGGAATTACGGCATTAATCCTGATGATATGGAATCCAAGATTTTTTCCGTATCGGGATTTATAGTCCGGGAATTGAACGAAGCCTCAAACTGGCGTAGCCGTGAATCTCTGCAAGCGGCTCTTGTTCGCTACAATATTCCCGTGCTTGCCGGCATAGATACCCGTGCCCTCACTCTGCTCCTGCGTGAAAACGGCGCTCAAAAATCTTTCATCTGCACAAGCGGCAAAATAGAGCCGGGTACAGCAGTTGAAAGGGCAAATTTCTGGCGGGGAATAGACAATCAGGATTATGCAAGCGTTGTTTCCTGCGAAAATTCCTACGAATTTAATTTTGAAGGATTTGACGGCGAAGAACTGCCGCCTGCAGACCTTCGTATAGTAGCTTATGATTTTGGAATAAAACACAATATTTTGAGAAGTTTGCGCCGTGCCGGAATGCGGGTTACCGTTGTTCCGTCAAAAACTTCAGCGGAAGCGGTTCTCTCTATGAAACCCGACGGCGTATTCCTTTCCAACGGGCCGGGAGATCCGTCTGCCGTTGGCTATGCCATTGAAAATACCCGCAAACTAATAGGCAAGGTTCCTATTATGGGAATCTGTCTGGGGCATCAGATTATAGGGCTTGCGCTCGGCGGAAAAACGCAAAAACTCAAATTCGGGCATCACGGCTGCAACCAGCCCGTTATGGACTGCTCAACCCGTGCCGTTGAAATCTCGTCTCAAAACCACAATTACATGGTAATGCCGCAGGGAATAGAAGACAGAGCGGACATCACTTACGAAAATCTAAACGACGGCAGTGTTGAGGGTTTAAGATTAAAGGACGAAAAGGTATTTTCCGTCCAGTTCCACCCCGAAGCCGCCCCCGGCCCGCACGACTCACTGCACCTGTTCAAAAAATTCAGAGATCTTATTCAGGAATGAGGAGTTTTTCTTAGCCGGTTTTCTATATTTAGAGTATGGAAAAAAGCGTTATGACTCAAACTGCAGAAGCTAAAATTTTGGCTAAACCAAATGATCACAAAGGCAAGGTGAACGGTTTTTCATACGATGGGCATAACATACCTATAACAAAACCCGCACAGCCGGTTAAAGTTTCATTAGAGCCGGTGTTCAGAAATCTTCAGGCTGCTTTGATTAAATTCAATAATTTAGGCATGAAAATGTTTAGATTTTACGCAGGCAGCCGTGTTGATAAAGAAATGAAAGAAGCTATGGAACTTAGAGAACCGAATTTGAAATTTAAAGACTATGATTATTCTAAAGATGCCGCAGATATTGAAAATAACATCAAATTGGTTAATGAATACAGAGTCGGAGATGGAAAAGGCGGCATTATAGAGCCAGCCGAAACAACAATAGATCAATTGGATTATTACTGTAATCAAGTAGATATCCGTATGTATGCCGGCAATGATACAATGATTCAGATATTCGACTTGATACTGCGAAACAAATTGACCCTTGCAAACATTCAGGAATACGAAGTGTTTTACAAAAGCATATACTCGGATTTATGCAAAGTTGTCACAAAGTTTTACATAAATGTGATAGAAGCCATAGGCTATAAGGCAGATTATGGGCTTTCGCCGGATTTTGTTGTGGATTATTTCAAACGCAAAGGAATTGCGGATAAAGCCGGCACTTATAGCATAATACCTATGACAAAAAATATGTTCGGTGAAAGTTTGCATGAAAAGGCCAGCGGAGAAACTGTGACCGGAAAGCGTATTATAGATAAAACCAAATTTGAAAGCAAAGTTATTGGACAGCAGTCGTTTGACAGTAACTTCAAGAAAGAAATGGCTAAATTTTCTACATTCGCACTGAAATGCATTTTCGCAGTCTTTCCGATTTTTTGCAAGGCGAGAGTTTAGGTTCGCTGGATTGTTTTGTTTTTCCGCCTGTCGGGGAAGTGAATCATTGCGGCTATTTGGGGATTTCGGCACAGGCTCTGTGGGCAAGCTCGGTATTTTTGAAAAGCCAAAAGCCGATTTTAATAATAACAAGGGAACAAAAATCCATAGACTTGTGGATTGAAAATCTGTCCGGGCAAATTGAAGAAGGCGATCTGCTCTCGCTGCCCACTGCAAAAGATGAAGGCAAGTCCAGGTTTTTCAGCGGAATTCTGGAAGAAAAACTCAAATTCATTCAAAATGCAGGCGGAGCNAAAATNGCTATCGCAAGCGTAGAAGCCCTGCAAGCAAAATTGCCTTCCGCAAAAATGCTAAGGGAAAGAACCTTGAATTTCAAAACNGGCGACTCTTTAAGCGAAAGCAATTTGAGAGAGATNTTCATATCAAGNGGATTTGAAGAACAGGCCATTGTGGAAAAAGTCGGCGATTTTTCCATCAGGGGCTGCATCATAGACATAAATCCTCTTTTATGCGAACATCCCGTACGCCTGGAACTCTGGGGCAATACCCTGGAATCCATAAGAACCTTTGACATCTTTACGCAAAGGTCATTGGAAAGTCTGGAAAGCATAGATATTTTTCCCATGAATTTATTTTCTTCCCATAACGAAAATTCGGCCTTTGACTTTTTGAAAAACTACTCAATAATAACCGAAGACTATTACAATTTGCCCCTGGAATTTTCGGATGTACTGAAAAAATATTCCATAGTGGATTTTTCTCCCTTAAATACGCCTCAATCCATGATAGACCCGCAAACCCGGTCAAATTCGGGCTTTGCAGGCATGGAAAAGGAAATTGCAAAATACAGCGCAATGGGCGGCGAAGTCTTTTTGCTCGCTCCTACTCAAGGGCAGGCGCTCCGGCTTTACCATTTATCGCATGGAAGCAAGGTCAGGGAAATTTTGATCGGGCACATCTCGGAGGGGTTCTGGTGCAGGGACAATTCATTTGCAATCTTGAGCGACCACCAGATTTTCAACCGCTTTGGGTACCCGGCAAAGAGAAAACAAAAGGCATCCGGCTTGCACAGCACGGTTTTTGCGGACTCCCTGGCAAGCGGAGATTATGTTGTTCACGAGGATTACGGAATTGGAAAGTATCTGGGGCTTTCCCGCATTGAGGCTCTGGGCGCTCTTGTTGACTGCGTGATGATTGAATACGCAGACAAGGCAAAGCTTACATTCCCGGTTGGCGACTTGCACAAGCTGGAAAAACTTGTCCGAAACGAAGACGATGCGCCGCCGCCGCTCAACAAACTCGGCACAAAAACCTGGGAACACGCCAAGGAAAAGGCAAAAAAACGCATTGCGCAAATTGCCAAGGCCCTTGTTGACCTTTACGCAAAAAGGGAACTCGTTCAGGGCTTTGCCTTCCCGCCGGATTCAAAATTGCAGGAGGAATTTGAAAACGACTTCCCCTTCTCCCCCACCCCCGACCAGGCGCGCAGCGCAAAGGAAATAAAAAGCGATATGGAAAAGCAAAAGCCTATGGACAGGCTTTTATGCGGAGATGTTGGCTTTGGAAAAACGGAAGTAGCCATGCGTGCAATATTCAAGTGCATAAGCGCGGAAAAACAGGTTGCCGTTTTGGTTCCCACAACCGTGCTTGCCGCCCAGCATTTCCAGTCCTTTACGGAGCGCTTTGCAGACTGGCCCGTGAACATAGCCCTTGTGAACCGCTACAAAACCGGTGCCGAGAAAAAGGAGATTTACAGGAATCTGGCAGAAGGCAAAATTGATTTGGTGGTCGGCACGCACGCCTTGCTTGCAGACAGCATCAAGTTCAAGGATTTGGGCTTGCTCATAATTGACGAGGAGCAAAAATTCGGAGTAAGGCAAAAGGAGAGATTGCGGGAAATGCGGCTTTCCCTGGACACCCTTGCGATGAGCGCAACGCCAATTCCAAGAACCCTGCAACTCTCAATGACGGGGGTGAGGGATATTTCCTTTATCAATACCCCGCCGCTGAACCGCCTGCCCGTGGAAACAAAGATTATGGAGAGAAACGACTCCGTTTTAGCCGCCGCAGTCCGGGACGAAATAGACCGGGGGGGGCAGGTTTTTGTTGTAAACGACAGGGTGCAGACAATAGAAAAACTCGCAGCGGATGTTGAGCTGTGGGCGCCGGATTTACGGGTAGCGGTTGCACACGCCCAGTTGCCGGACAGCGATTTGGAAAAGACGATGTCTGCCTTTATAAACAGGGAATTTGACGTTCTTGTTTGCACGGTTTTGATAGAATCCGGGCTTGATGTTCAGAATGCGAACACGATAATAATCATGAATGCCCAGCATTTTGGCGTTGGGCAGTTGTATCAGTTGCGAGGCAGGGTGGGCAGGTCTGCAGTGCAGGCAAAGGCCTATCTTGTAACTCCTGAAGGGGGGGCGGGGGTTTCCAAGTCTGCGAAGCAGAGACTCTCCGCGATGGAACGCTTTACGGATTTGGGTTCGGGCTATCAGGTTGCCATGCGGGATCTGGAAATTCGCGGGGCCGGGAACCTGCTGGGAATGGAGCAGCACGGCTTTATTGAGGAAATAGGGTTTGAGACCTACGTGAGAATGGTTAGGGAGGCGGTTGAGGAATTGCGCGGCACAAAAGACGACACTCCCGTTCAGCCGCGCCTGGAACTGCGTGTTGATGCCTATTTGCCGGAACAGTGGATAGAAGAGGGCCTGGCCAGAATTTCCATTTACCAGCGGATTGCACGTGCGGAAACAACCGCGGAAATTGCCTCGCTTTCGGGCGAACTGAGAGACAGGTTTGGGCCTGTGCCCAAACCGGCTGAAATGCTTTTGATGTGTGCGGAAATAGGAATAAGGGCCAAGAACTTTTCCATAACGGGGATTGCCCGCAAACAGGGAGTAGCCGTCTTGACGTTTTCGGACAAAACAAAGGTATCTTCGCCCTTCCTTGCGGATATGTATTCCAAAAGCAAATTCCCGCTCCGTTTTCTGGCAACCGCCCCAATGCAGGCCATTATTGAAATCGGCGTTTCCAGCGCAGAAAAGGAAGTAAAAGACCTGCTGGAATTTTTCGCAGGATTCGAACAGTAATTCGCCCCTGCGGGGCCAGCAAGGATATTTTGGATATAAAAAAGGAAAATTATGGGAGTCTGATTTTAAACCTTAATTCCACAAGTGTTCTTCTTGCCAGTTAATAGGAAACCCCATAGCAGTTTTGTCTATGCCGGGGTATTTTAAAAATAAATTCGCTAATTTCTGTTTCAAAGAATGTTTAGG
>JGI24698J34947_10001745_pt1 | contig 11585 bp, 16 predicted proteins | sample TergutMp193P3_FD_34947 | JGI IMG/M metagenome (IMG submission 34947)
CGGCACCCCCCCGTTAAGGTATCCTATTGAACTCGGGGGGGAAGGGGCGCTCTAATGGGGGGTGCGGTTTGGGTAAACCCAAAACCCTCCGTTCCGCCGCAACTATGCGTACTTTGCCCGCCCGGATTTTCGTCTTACATCATGCCTTGCGTAGTCCGCCCCACGGCAAAGCGCAAAGTGATACATTCCCTCGAAAATTCCGTAGCCTCTACGTTTACTCGCAACAACCGCTGGACTGCAAGCAGACCAGCGGCATAATAAAATGGGGCAAAAAATCGAAATCCGAAAACTTACCGTCAACATGAAGCAATGACCATTAACAAAGCCAATTCCGTAAAACCCGCCCGTCTTTCAGACAGGCGGGCATTGATACCAAAAAGCCCTATCCCCGCTTCGCCCCGGCGCAAGAGCCGACATTTTTTCAAAAGTGAAACATGATACCAGGCGCATACGCGCCTCGGCACTTGCGCCGGGCATTATCCCCATGACCGCCAGCCTTCGGCTGGCGGCTTGATGATGTAGCAATGAAGCATAAAAAACGAATTTCCTCTTTTTATATACACATATATATTTATATAAGTTCTTCTTTTTTTAATTAAGATACACAAAACAAAGAAAAGATAGTAATAGAGGGCTCGAAAGAGTAACAGGGAGCAACAGGGAGCAATAAAATTCATGTAGCATAAGCATTTTTCAATCCTACACAACCCTACATGAAAACGCCCTTTTCCCGATGATTTTTTTTGACTACCGGGGGAGTGTGCGTCCCCTGAAAAATGCCATTTTCCGGTAACATAAAATTTTACTGTTGTAGGATAGTTTTTTTCACCTTGCATTTTATCAATTTACCGCAAGCAGGGAGCAGCACAGAGTAACCAGTAGCAACAGGGAGCAATCAAAAACAAAGAAAATTAAACCTTTATGCCTTCACCTATCAAAACCTAAAGGGGCAAGGGGAAAACCGCCAACCGCAAACAATCACCCCGCCTGGGCTTTAAGCTGTATCCCCTGCCAATACCGCCCATCCGTCATGCGCTTCTGCTCAAGCCCCATTTCCTTTAGCCTCAACCCCAAAAACCGTTCACTAACAGCGTGTTCATTGTGGTCGTCGCACCACTCCTGGTAACATTTAAAAAGTTCCCTCGCCTTTATTGACACCCCCGGTATCTGTTCGCACCGTTCCTTGATAAAATTGCCAATAACGTCCATCTCCGCCCGGTATTCGTCCGTGGCGTTGATGATTATATTCGGCGTTTTAAGCCCTTCCTTGCACCACCGCTTTGAACCCTCGACAAGCCAGTTCAAAATACCCGGCCCTTCCCGCATTAGTTTCTGCTCAAGGTGTTTGTCCTGCTTTTCTTCCTCAATGCGCGTAACAAAAGGTATCAGCTTAATGCGCCTCCATATCCCGTGGTCAGTGCCTTTAATCACAGGCTTGTGGTTTGAGGCCATGAAAATTTTGAAAGTCGGCGTAAAGTTAAAATATTCTCCGTACAAAAACCGTGCCGTCATACGGTCATTACCCGTTATCTGCTTTATCAGCGGTTCGGACAAGCGTTTGCCATACTCCGCCTCTGTCGTAGTTACAAAACGAGTACCCCTAAGTCTTGCTATGTCATTGGTAATCTGCTCCCCTGACTTCCGCATAAAAGTTTCCGTAGGCGTAGCAATGGCATAATCCCCAAGCAAATTCATAATCGTATTAAGAAATGTGCTTTTCCCATTAGCCCCGGTTCCGAAAAGTATAAACATTGTTTGCTCCGAGGTATCCCCGGTAATCGCCCACCCCGCCGCGTTTTGGATAAAATGAATTAAGTCCGTGTTGTAATTCATAATTTCCATAATAAATTGCTTCCACGCCGGGCAATCGGCGTTTTGGTCGTATTCCACATCGGCAAGCCTTGTAATCAAATCATCCTGCCTATGCTCCCTCATTTCCCCGGTTCGTAAATCAATAGTCCCGTTCCTGCAATTAAACAGCCATGGGTCTTTATCAAGATCGTCAGTTTTCAAGTTCAATTCCGGTATCCAGCTTGCCACTTCAATCAAAGCCTTTCGCCGCCGTGCGCTCTCACTCTGCATACCGTGTTTTTCAATATCAAGACGGTCTCGAATATCGGACGTTTTAAGCAGTTCCTCATAAATGCCCCTAATCATCTGCAAACCCCGGTCATGTATCAAATACCCGTCATCAAGTTCCCACCGCGTACCGTTCCAGACAACCCATTTTTTCCAGAGGGCATTATAGCGTATATCCTTGCCGTGTTCGGTCAAAAGCCTGTATGCGTTTGTGGTATCCGTAAATTGCAACAGCCCTTTTTGAAGCTGTTGCAACCGCAAGAAAATACTTTCATCTCCAATCTGTAGAGCCATCATACCCCCCTGTTTTTAATACTTGCGCGTAGGTTTTATAGCGGAAACTTAAAATATCAAATGCGTTTTCCGTGGTAACTTCCGGCAGTTCCTTGTAGCACCGCAGAAACATCTCGTACAGCAAAGTCAAAGACCCCGGCTTGCAAAGAAACTCCTTGTTTTGGAAAAACGCGCAGGCCCTATACTCGTCGGTGGGCATTTCCATTTTTTTAATCCTGTACCAGAGCATTAAATCATCAGCCCACTCAATTTCATGGGAAGCAAAATCCTCAAGTATTTTTTGTTGCTTGCGTATAGTATCCCGGTACTTTTCCTCAATGCTTCGCCTACGCATTACCCGCCGCCCTCTTTCCAAATGTAGACCTTCGCCGTTTCCCCCGCCGCCATCCTTCCGTCCGCAAAGGTGATGAACGCCCAAAAAGCCCACCAACCCGGTACGTCTAATTCCCCTTCGATACATTCATGGCTGATAACGCCCTTCGCCACATCGACAACAAAAGCGGCAAATTCGCCGATAACGCCGCTGGGCTTGCGAAACCTTATAGCCGCAGACAAAACCCCTTCCAAATTACAAAACGTTTTTAGCGTTATACGCAACGCTGACTGCTTGACAAAAATCCGTCCCATAGTTCCCCCTATTCAATTTTGCTATCAAGAATAATTTCCCGGCAAATAACCGACTTCAAAATCAATTCCTCTCTAGCCTTGAGAAACCGCCCCAACAAATAATCCCGGACAAAAACCCAGGTAACAATGCGGACACATAAAATTAAACCCCGGAACACCGTACCCGCCGCATTGACGGTATCGGCAATTTTGGCAACTAAAATCCACCCGCCATGCACCTCGCCCTCTACTCCCGCATTTTCAATTAACCCCCGAAAGAACGCCTCGCAATGGCGCATGGTATCGGCAACTTTTGCTGTTTCATGCAATGAACGTACAAGCAAAACCGAAACTGAATTACTGTCCTTGCCCCGTACCGCTTCCATTATTTTCCGGCATATCGTTAAAAGCCCTTTAGCATTTCCATTGGCCTGTGCTGCTTGCGTTGTTGTCCTATTATAGTCCGCTTTCAATTTCCGGCTGTCCGTCAACGTTACCCCTTGCGTCAAAGTCCGTACATAGTTTTGCACCGAGGAATAAGTAAAATACATGGGTAGCTTGAAATCATTATAATTGTTGATTTTCCATATCGGGTAGGTGTTTGGTATAGTATTATCTTTATCCCACCATTCATCACTATAACATTTTGCCCCATAATCAAATCGAGGTTCCCAAAAAAAATCAGCAAAAACACCGAACCAGATATATGAACCGCTGGATATTGCCCCATTACTCATAAAAGTAGCGGAACGCCAGCCGGCGGGTTTATTGCTTTTTATGCTAAAATCAGCAAATCCCTCATTAATTGATTTTCTTGTCAGCGGCGAATTTCCGTTATCTGAATACAAAACAGGCCGCCCGCCAGCGTCATCATAATTATCTACATAAGAGTACATATAAGCCGTGCATAAACCGTTAATCGTTTCAGAAACCAGAAAACGGTTTACAGGTATTGAACCCTCAAACATTAGCTGAACCTTCGGTTCCGGCGGGTCAGCGTCCCACTTGTATTGACTTCCCACCGTAGAAGTCCCAACCGTAGGATCAACCACAACAGGGTATTTTGCTTCACTAAGCCACCATTCAGGTATCGTTATGCGTAACTCATTCCCAACAACCGCCAAATCGCCCCAGCACCGCCACCCCCTAGCATCTATAATCTCCGGCCTATGAATATGGCACAGTTTGCCCGTCCCCTCCCCAAGCAAAGTATCTTTTTTGTAAACCGCATAACTGCCAGCCAACAACGGCACTTTCAAAAAGTCAGGTTGCCGGAAAAAATCAAAGTGTTCCGCACCTTCCATGAAAAGAGTAATAACATTTGTGTCAGGCGGTTTTTCAAGAATACAATCGTATTCAAAAGAGCAATCCCCGAGTATCGTAAACCGATGAGACCGCCGCCGCCCCTTGTACAGAAGCCGCCGCCTATTGCCCCGCAGAGTAAAGCCCTCATCATCAGGAGGAATAAACCGTAAACCCTGTTTGAAGCGGTGTAACCCAAAAGACGGCATTTTTTCCCCAAGCGAAACCGTCAGCGGAAAATCCGCTACAGACTGCCTAAACCTTATTGACCCAAAATTGTTATTTCCCATAGCACCTGTAATGTGTCCGAAGCGGTAACATTGACGGACGGCGTTATCTGTGCATAAGCCAAGCAGTTAGCCGTAGAGCCGTTGCCGTTAAGGAGACAAGCCTCGTTTATCCCATTGGCGGCCAAAGCCCCCGCTGCAAATGTCGCCCGATAAGTAACGGTAGTATCCCCTGTATTGCCCCAAGCCGCATTAAGAGCCGGATAGCCGCCGTCCAGGGCTTTCATTGTCCCCGTTGGCGTATTGCACCGGGTATTAGACTTTGTACTGTTGCCCGTCCAGCCAGTACCCACTTGAATATAACCGCTGGAACTTGTTACCTTCGTTTTAACCGGGGAAGCCAGTAAAGCGTCAGCAATCAAAGCGTCCCCTTCGCGGGTAACAATGTTGTGAAATTCCTGAACCATGAATTGACCCCGCAACCCAAAAAGCCGCCGCAAAAACCCCGGACTTCGCCGCTTTAATTTCCCGTGCTGGTCAAAAACCTGAATTGTAACCTTCCCCCGGATTTTAATTTTATCCCTCATTTCACCTACCCCCAATAATCAAAGTTCCTGTAATGCCAAAAGCAAGCCCACCCAAAAAGCAAACCAGCCCCGCGATAACGGCGTTTTTCCTTCCTGCCCTTTTCGCTTCAGCAATCGCCTGTAAGTTTGCCTCCGCTTCCCGCCGCCAGCGTTGCGCTTCCGCTTCCCGCCTTGCCGCTTCCCTCAATGCCGCCGCTTCACGTTCCAGAGCGGCCAACGCCGCCGCCCGCGCCGCCTCAGCCGCCGCCATTTCAATCGCCTCATAAGCCGCCTCGGAAATATTATCAATCAGTAAATCCACCTCTAAATCGCTCCAAAATTTCATCTCGCTTTCGTTCAAATTCTGCTCTTGCCCCGTCAGCGGCTCCCCGTACACCGGGATCTTCCAAAAACTCAACAGGATCACGATTGCTGTAATCCTCACGCAAAGCCTCAATCTCAATCTGTTTTTCCGCATACTCGATTAACTCCTTATCCCGCTTATTCAAAAAATGAAAAGCGATAACAACGCCAAAAATAACTGCCGCAGATAAAAAACCCGCGATAATCCCCTTCGCAAAATCCGTTAGCTTACTCATGGTCTATTTCCTTCCAACGGGATATGACTTTAAGGCCGACAACCCCGAAAAGCACAATCACCAGCACACAAAACCAAATCCAATCGCGTATATGCCCCATAACCAAAAGCCATGTAGCGACAACCAAACACATAGGCTTGAACCCAATCAATTTAGACGGCATAGATAAAATCCGTTTCCCCAAAACCGTAAACAGTTCCCGCCATGAATGTTCCCAGCTTGCCTTATAGGAGAAATCAATGTCGTTATCCTTCATGCGCTCATGTCCTCAAATCTCCCGCAAACCTTTTTTGCAAGCCAATATGTTTCTTTATGCCGTTCTTTCAGTTTTGTTTTTGAACAAAAACACAATTTACGCTTTTCCGTAGAATTCCTGGAAACCTTGCAATGAAGGCAATCAAAACAAGTTTTCTTTTCATTGCTCATTCCCAATTCCTCATTTCCCATTGCCTAAGCCCCCACTTCAAAAAACTGTTTGAATTCAGCGTCAATGTCATAAACCGTTTTTCTGTCAGCCGCCAGCCTTGCCAACGCTTCACGGTCTAAGCCCCGGACATAAACCTCATAACCGTTACGCTGATACCAGTCCGAAACCTCATTTATCCGCCGTACTTTTGCGTAAGGTTCCTGGGAGTTGAGGATCACTCCGTCATCAATAAACCCCGCAACGTGCGTAGCGGTTCCGGCGGCGACCGTTCTATCGCCGTGTTTCTGATTTTTCTTCGTAACAAAAAACACCGCCCGAATATCCCCTTGCCGTGGGTTTATTCTTGTAAAAATCCTCTTGAACAGATCATCCGCCGTAGTCCTGATTAAAAGCCCCGTAGCGGCGAACAACGCCATGCACACCGCCCCCGAACAATCCGATGAAACCGGGTTTTCCTTGCCCCATCCATACGGAGACCCGAATTGGAGAAGCAAGAAGTAGACAAACTTGTCATGCTCCGTCATTTTCTCGAATTGCCGTTTTTCGTTTTCCATTAAGTTGTTCCACTTGATCATGTTTTACCCCTTGTGCTTAAAGAAATTGACAATAATCGACACAGCCAACGCCGCGCCTGAAATCAAAATGCTGATAACAGAGATACGCTCCTTGCCTCGTTCACTTTCCTTTTTTTCCAGTTTTTCAACACGCCAGACAACGTGTTCCTTAAATTCCTTCATCTCACCTTTTAGTTCTTTCATTTCGGCTAACGTCTCAACAATTAACAGCCTGTCCTCATTGGTCATACTTCCCCCCTGCCTTAATTTCCTATTCCCCCCTCATTGCTATTGCCCCCTGCTTCCGTAATACGAAACGCCGCCACAAAAGCACTACCACGCTTATAGCGAAGCGAAAAAGCGTTTATCGTCCCTTTTAATTGTTCACTGTTCACTGTTACCTTGACCTTCGCCCCCACCCGCGCATGAAACAAAGCCCGGTGAGTTTTAACCGTAAATTCCCGTCGCCGTTGCAAGCGTTCCGCCAGTTCACGGACAACCCAATCCTCATAATGAGGATGACCGTTTACCTCATATTCCGAGAAATAAGCCCCGGTAACATTCAAGGCCACAGTTCCGTATTGGCTAATTCCCCTTTCATACCGAATAAAAAATGAACGATTAAGGTCTAATACAATAGGCCGCCCATGAATTGAAGCATGGTATAAATCGCCGTCAGCATTTTTGCTTAATGTCAGTATTGCCCGGTCATGGTGGGTATAAACGTCATAATAGGAATACGCAAAAGGCCCGCCGTCATAATCAAGGCGGTTTTGCGCTCCCTCTCTGGTATCAACCTCATCAGCATAAATTACGTTTCGTTCTTTGCCGTTCGCGTCAATAACACGGTAACGCGCCTCATAATTCCCCGCCTCAATTTCCCGGACAAGCGGATACTTGAAAGGGTAATGGGCTTGCAAAAAATCATCATAGAACACAGGCGGATCGTCATACCACCAAATTTCCTGTTTTTCCAAAGAAACAGGCATATTGATTTTTAACCGTATGGAATTGCGGTACAGTTCCGCCCGTGCGGTTTTACGCAGGAAAAAAATTTCGTTTCCTGTAAAAGTATATGAGTATTCATTATCCACTAACGGTTCTGTTTGGTAGGGAGAATGGGCGAATACCAGCGGTTTTTCTACCGGACATTCCAGATGACAGCGGTAAGCCGTAGCAAGGCTTGAAAGTTCCGCCCATATATTACGCCGAAGTTTTACATAAGGAAGCGTAACCGGAATAGTGGAGCAATCTATGTCATTATCAGCCAGCCCCGCCCGTTGTGCTATGCCGTGTACCAGCGATTTTTGCGGTAAAGTTTTATCGCACACAACGCTATAGGTAAAAACAGCCGGAGCCGTCCAATCATTAGCCTCATCGGTTTTGCGTAACACAGCCGAAAAGTCCCGCAACCCAAGCCGCACATACCGTTTCCGTCCCGGCCCCCGAATATCCTGTACCCCGTTATCGTCTATATAAAAAACAAACCGCTGGAAATAGGGCAGACCTTCCCCAATCGAAAATGAAACCTTTACTAGCGAACCAGCCCCTACGCTTGAATATGAATAAATCCCTTGAGAATTATCAAGTAACAATTCCCCTCTTGCGGTAGTACCCCCGGCAGTTTCCTTTAAGCCGAAAAAGTTAGCTTCTAAAATATCTTGTTCAAAAACACTTTCAAAATGTCCGTTCAACTGTATTTCAATCTTTAATCGGATGGGCTTATCGGCGGCGTTGATTGCTTCCAATAGGGCATTGTCTATTTCATAAAATTTCATGCAATAGTTTCTCCCGTAGAAGTAAAAACCTCGGTTGTAACAGTACCCGCCACATAATACCTAAGCGGCCCGATGACCGCCCCGTCGGTATCAATCGACGTTTCGTCAGAAACCAAAACCAGCCTCTTTATTGTTATGCGAAACGTCCCGAACCGCCTGAATTCGTAAACGTCCCGTAGTAATTGAGCCGTTATAGTCATTTCCTCGATAATTTCAGGAATATCAGACCCCGGTTGCAAAACCCGCTTAATCCATAATTCAGTTTTAGTGCCGCCTACCTTTTTACATGAAAGGGTAACGCCGTAAATATTTTTGTATTCCTTATCGTTTATCCTGTAGGAAACACAATCCCCACTAAAACGTTCCCCTCTCTCATGGTAAAATATATCTGTATATGGGTAGACGACCGGGGAGCGTTCCCCGCATATATCAAGTTTCAATTTTATTTTTTCTTCCCGCATAACCCGCAATTCAAAACCCTTCACACGGCAAGCCTCAAAAAACCGCCGTTCCATGCCACGGTCTTGTATCAGGTCAAATGCGTCTGTATCTTCCATTGGCAAAAGTTCAAGACGGTACTGGTAAAGGTTGCGGGTTTCCGAAACAAACACCGGAAGCCCCGCCGACCCCATAGCAAGGCAGAGCAACAGCGGAGCCGTGCTGATAGTCAAAGGCGTAACAACACACCCCGTAACGCCGCCATTTTTGCGAATAGCCCTACACCCGCCGTCCCCTTCAATCGCCGCTTCCTCTTGCAACAGGGAAAAAGCCTCCCTCAAGGTTTCTTCCGAATAGGGTATATCCGTTTCCCGATAGGCGGTTTTAATGACAATAGAACAATCACACCCATTAACCAGCATACCCGCCCCCATGCGAAAATAAACTCGATTGGCTATCCGGGTAGTTCATCCAGATACATTCAATTTTCCGGTTTCCGGCCTGGTCTTTTGCCGTTGTTTTTTCTAATCGCCAGCTGCTTAAATACCTGCTATACAATTCGTTCTCATACCCGGAAATAATAATTTTTGCCTTTAAACAAGTAATAAGTTTCAAAAGTTCTCCATGTTCCTCGACGGAAAATTCATGCCTGTATACTTTTTTATTTTTCCGTGTCTCCATTAGGTATGGCGGATCAAGATACATCAGGACATTTTCACGGTTGTATATTGGTATCAGTTCCAATACGTTTCTGTTTTCAATTTGCACAAGATTTTTTTTGCTATGTTTAAGCCGCTCAGAAGCAAGGCCAATTACTTCCGGCAATTTCAGGTGAAAATAACTAAGCCCCCCGGTGTTTCTCTTGACCTCAAAGCGCATACCATTTTTTAGCCGGACATTCGCGCCTACCGTAAACCAAAACCGGACAATACAACGCCTTGCCTGTTCAATGGGGTTATCGCACTTTTCAAAAGACAAGTCGTATTCCTCACGGCTCCACGGCGTATTTATCAGTAGTAACATCAATTCGTCAGGGTTATCCCTAATTTGCAAAAACAGGTTGGAAATCTCATTATCTAAATCATTGATAGTTTCAATGACTGAACGTTCCTTGCGAAAAAAAATACTTCCTGAACCAAAGAACGGCTCTAAGTAAGTCATTGATTGGCAGTCATGCGGAAAACGGCTTATAATCCATTGGGCTATAGAATTTTTTTTCCCCGGATATTGGAGTATTGTCATTTTCCCATATCCTCAACCGTTACGCGCAATGTAATTGTAACTCCCCAACCTTCGTCACAGTTGGGCTTTTTTGGCGGCGCATACTTTTCCCCGGTAATTCTTGCCCTGTCCGCAACCCCGCCCAACGTGGGATTTTCTTTTAATGCCATACAAACAGCTCCCGCGTAAGCGTAACATTGGTTTTCCGCTTCAAAACTTTCAGGCAAGGAAAAAGTTATGGTCAGCGAATAAGCGTCCAGCCGTATAATCCGTTCCTTTTCCGTCCGTTCACAACTTGCAAGCGAAACAACCGGGGCAACAGCATACCCGCACCCATAATCCCCAAATTCAATAACAGAGGTAGGAAATTCCTCATCTCGTAAAATCTCATTGACCCGCCCAGTTAATAGCTTTCTAATCGCCTCAATAATTCTGGTTTCAATGAAATCTTTCATACACCAACTCCCATTCCCTAAATAGTTTTCCTTCTGTATGGTTCCAGCAAAGCCCTTACATTTTCCGGCATAGACATTTCAAAATGTTCTCCGTCCTTTCCCCCGCCCCGGACGTTACCCGTCATGCCAACACGCCGCCCCCGGTAGCGGTTCATATTCCACGCCGCCAGTTCCATACACGCCGAGGATAAATCCGCAGGTACTCTGTTAGGAGTACCAACTTTCCCAAAGGGATAGCCAGCCCAATACACAACCTTGATACCGGACATGCCCCGGTAACGCCGCAAAGCAGAGGAAAGCGACAGACTAAAAGGTATATCATAATCAAGGCCGCAATCAGGAATGACGCTATAGAATTCCGGCTCCAATATTTCACTATTCCCCAATACATACACCGCTAAAACATCACTAACCGGATATTCCCGCAACGGCAGAAGCAAGTCCCCGGTGTATTCAATCTTTTCAAATTGCTTTTTGCGTAACAATTTCCGTTTGCAGTATTGCTCTATAGTCAGCGATGAGGTAACAAGGCAAAAGCGGCTAATTTTATCTTCCCGGTCGTCAACGCCGAGAACCGCCTTAAAATCCTCAATGGGAATTAACGAGTAAAGCGAATTTTGACCGTTGCCTTTTACTGACATAGGTAAAGGGTAAGCCGTGGGAATGGCGTTTGGTACTGTTATTTAGTGCAAGTTTTTATTTATTTTTAGTTTGAATTTGTAACAGCGTTTTTGCAATGGAAGTTATAACTTCGTAATTGTATTTATTCAGTTTTGAAGCAACATCGACAAGCTCTTTATGCTGGGGCTGGACGGCGGGACAATCCGCTTTTTTATGCTTCCTGCCGTTCATCAGGTATTCCACCGTAACCCCCAGGGCTTGAGCGATAAGGACAGCTTTATCGGCAGAGGGGATTGAGCTATCCTTTTTGACATAGTTTTCTATCGTTTTAAGGCTTATGCCCGTTTTTGCGGCCAGTTCTTTTTGTTCCATTCCGGCAAACTCAATAGCTTCCCGCAAATTCTCCCGAAAACTCATA
>JGI24698J34947_10001746_pt1 | contig 11585 bp, 8 predicted proteins | sample TergutMp193P3_FD_34947 | JGI IMG/M metagenome (IMG submission 34947)
CTATAGGAGTGTCTTATGAAGGGTAATACCGGTTCCAGTGTTGCCGCGGATCCAAAAGCGGCGGGAAAAGAAGCGGCGGAAAAAGCGAAAAAAGGGCTTTCGGACATAAAAGTGGCATTCGCCTACTCCAGCGTTGTGTATGATCAGGGAGAATTGCTGAAAGGCGTCGCGGAGGGACTGCCGGGGGTTCCGGTTCTGGGAAACACCTCCTTTACCGGCGTTATCACCCCCGAAGGGTTCATTACCGGGGAAAAGGGCTTTGTCGGGATTTTGGCCCTTGGAGGCGATTTGACGGTCGGCGTGGCGGGAAAGCCAAAAGGCGACTGCGCGAAAGCGACGGGCAGGGAAGCCGCCAAAGAGGCGATGAAAAACGCGGGGAAGAATTGCGCCCCGGCCTATTTCTACATGGCAGCCTCTCCGGGAGAAGAGGAGTCATACCTTAAAGGCATCAGCGAAGTAATCGGCAGGGTTCCGTATTTTGGAGGAAGCGCCGCGGATAACTCCATTTCCGGTGAATGGAAACTCTTTGCCAATAAACAGGTTTTTGCCGACGGCGTGGTCGTCGCCTTCTTCTATGCCGACAAGCCTGTGGCCAATCTTTTTACCGGCGCCTACCGGGAAACGGGAGACGTGGGTATCATCACAAAGGTAAAAGACAAGCGCACCCTGGTGGAGATAGACGGGGTCCCGGCGCTCAAGAAATACGCGCAATGGGCCGGGGTCGATCCCGATTCCCTCAAGGGCGGCAACCTCCTTGTCTATACAATTAATTCACCGCTGGGCGTAAAAGACCGGCTTGGCGACCTCACCGCGATCCGGCACCCCATGAACGGCAACGACGATTATTCCATGGCAATCGGCGCGAATCTGGCTGAAAAGACCGCGGTTATCCGCATGGCCGGAACCGTGGACGAACTGATTGCGTCGGCGTCAAAGACCGTGGAGGATTTGAAGGCTAAAATGGCATCATGCTGTGAAGGCTGCAAATGCGAACCCGCGGCATTCCATCTGGTTCACTGCGGCGGGCGCAGGGCCGGTATCGGGGATCGTATCGGGGAAGTTGTCGCGGGTATTAAGAAAGCCGCGGGCGACGTGCCCTTCATCGTTGAATTCACCTTTGGTGAATACGGCTATGAGGATGACGGCAACAATACCACAGGCGGCCTCATGCTGTCTTACACCGGTTTCGCGAAATAAACGTTACGCGCAAGGAAGGAAAACACTATGAAAATGATCATTGACGGAAAAGCGGTTGACGCTTCCGACGGGAAGAGTATTCCCGTAGTAAATCCGGCCACATCGCAGGTGATCGACACGGTCCCATCGGCAACCGAGGCGGATGTGAAACTGGCGGTGGAAAAGGCCAAACAGGGGCAGAAGATTTGGGCCAAGGTTCCTGTCCACGAAAAGGGGGACATACTGCTGAAGTTTGTCGCTCTTGTAGAGGAGAACAAGGAAAAGCTCGCGAGGACGCTCTCTCAGGAAACCGGCAAGCCCATCACCGAAGCGCGCGGGGAAATCGCCAACATCCCCATCGCCTTCAAGGGCTTTATCGAGAAGGCGAAACACCTGTACGGCGAGGTCATCCCCAACGGGCAGGAAAAAAACCAGGAACACCACGTGCTCTTGACGGTGCGGGAACCTGTCGGCGTTGTGGCCTGCGTTATCCCCTTTAATTTCCCCTGCGATCTATTTGATCAGAAAGTGGCGCCCGCCCTGCTTGCGGGTAACGCCGCCATCGTAAAGCCGTCCACGGACAACCCGCTGACCCTCTGTATGCTCACGGAGCTGCTGGTCAAGGCGGGCGTGACCAACGGCGCGATCCAAATCGTGACCGGCAGAGGTTCCGCGGTTGGCAACTGGCTCTGCCAGCACCCGGATGTTCACGCCATCACCTTTACCGGTTCCACCGAAGTCGGCCTTGAGACCTACAAAAACGCGGCCGGCCATCTTGCGCATGTCGCACTGGAACTCGGCGGCAACGACGCCTTTATCGTGTGGAAAGACGGGGATGTGGACCTTGCCGTCGAGGAGACGATTTGGGGCCGCTTCTACAACACCGGGCAGGTATGCTGCGCTTCCAAGCGTTTTCTTATTCACAATAGCCTCAAAGACGCTTTTGCCAAAAAGCTGGTGGAGAGGATTAAAAAGATCAAACTGGGGGACCCGGCGGACGACGCCACCCAGCTTGGCTGCCTTATCAGCGAAAAGGCCGCCATCGAAGTGGAGCGGCAGGTGGAGAAAACCGTTTCCCAGGGCGGCAAGATCATCTTGGGCGGCAAGCGGAACGGCGCTTTCTATGAGCCCACCGTCATCGCCGACGTACCGAAAACCGCGGACGTTGCTATTGACATGGAGATCTTCGGCCCTGTGGTACCTATCATTGGTTTTGAAACCCTGGAAGAGGCCGTGGAAATCGCCAACGCCTCCAAGTTCGGGCTCTGCGGCTGCATCTTCACCGCGTGCATGAAGACAGCCTGGAAAACGGCGGCGCAGCTTGAATGCGGCGGGGTCATCATCAACGGTGCAAGCTTCTTCCGCAGCTTCGAAATGCCCTTTGGCGGCTACAAGTACTCAGGCATCGGAACCGAAGGCGTTTTGTCCACTTTTGACGAGGTTACGCTGACGAAGACAATAGTGCTGAAGAACATAATTTAGGTAACCGCGGAGGTCTGCTGTCCTCACGGACACCCTGGAGGAATTCATATTAAACCTCCAGGGGGCTGTTCGAGAAGTAGAATTTTCGGACAGCCCCAAATCTCCGTGGTTTCTCCTGGTATCAATCACGGTTTTTTCACTACGCAGAAAAGATTGCCATCCGGGTCTTCAAGCACTACATAATCGGCTTCCGGAGGATAACGCCATGGATAAGGCTTTGCTCCAATAGCTGTCAGCCGCTTTACTTCCAGTTCCTGATCCGCTGTATAGAGGTCAAGGTGAATCCAGTTTCGCCTTTCCCGTTTGCGATCCCTTTTCTCAAAAGACAAATTCGGTCCTTTCCTGTTTGGGTCTGTTATTATAGCCCATTCTTCAGTGGGTTCCTCACGAAAATTATAATTCAGCGCTTCCTTCCAGAAATTAACCATCTTTTCAAATTCAAAACAGTGAATTACAATAGAACCTATGAATATATGTGATGACATGATGGAAATATATCATTAATGTGCGATTTTTTCTACTATATGCAGTTATGCGGATTAGCGCTTGATTTTTGTTCGGGTATACAGTGTAAAAATATTGACGAATATATATAGATTATGGTATAAATCAAAAGGGAAATAATGGAAAAAGTAAAAACAAACTGGTTTCTTGTATTGGTATTATGGTTTGCGGGTATTACAGCAGCCATGCAATTTGCGAAATTTTCTGTTGCTTTTGATTTTCTTGGAAATCAATATAATGTTACCCCTTTTTGGATTGGATTGTCCTTATCTATTGTTGGTTTTATCGGTTTAATTTTCGGAGTAACAATCAGCATTTATGTCTCAAAAATCGGACAAAATAAAATATTGCTTATCAGTTTATTATTGGGTATAATTGTTTCTCTTGTACAGGCATTGGAACCGGCATTCCCAATATTACTTATTTCAAGAATAATGGAAGGTGTTTCTCATCTTGGAATTATTGTTACAGCCCCGATTATTATGATAATAATAAGTTCAGAAAAACATCATTCAATAGTGATGGGATTATGGAGCACCTTCTTTGGTATTGCGTTTTCCGTAACGGCATGGATTGGAAACCCGGTTCTGAAATTATATTCAAGTTCTATATTGTTTTTGATTCATGCCATATTCATGGCAATAATATTGGCAATTCTGTTTTTTTCAGTAAAGCAAATAAAAATTCCATATACTGAAAACAAAATATCATTTGTTGAAGCCCATATAAAAGTATATTCAAACTGGAGGACGTTTTCTCCAGGAATACTCTTTTTCTTTCATACTTTTATGTATATTGCTTTATTTACGTTTTTACCCGGATTATCCGGAAATGAAAATACGGGAAGCCTATTACGTGTCATTTTGCCTTTAATAAGTATTATAGGCACAATGATTGCCGGAATAGCAGCGCAATATTTTGTATCGCCTTCAAAATTAAGTATTTTCGCGTATATATCATTAATGATACTGATTTTTATGGTTAGGTTGTCATTCAATAATAATTTGCTGTTTGTTATTACTTCAATGATATTGATATTATTTTCCGGCATAATTCAGGGATCGGTATTTTCATTGATACCAAAAATATCACTTACAACAGAAGATCAAACAAATGCGAACGGTTCGGTTGCTCAATTAGGAAACCTTGGATCAACTTTAGGTTCACCGGTTTTTTCATATCTTTTGGCATTTGGAAGAGACAGCATAATAATTATTGTAATGTTACTTGGCTTATTGGGGACAATAAGTGGAGTATATATCACAAAGAAGATAAAAACGAATGAATAAAGTACGGCGCTGCTTCACATAATGAAATCGCTGAAAAAGTGTCTGCTCTATCCTATGCCGCGAAAACATCATATACAACAGGAACGGTATATATCAAAAGCCAGTTGACAAAATTATAAAGAAATGATAATTATTAATAATGGAATTAAATTTAAAACATTTTTGGGAAATAATCAAGGCAGACGATGAAACACCGGAGTCCGTAAAAACAAAACGCCGGATAATACTTGCAGCAACAATACCGTCAAATATAGCCGCTATTATTCTTTCCGTAATAAGCGCATACAAATTAACTTCGGCCATGACGTTCAGCACAATATTTTTGTCAGCCGGTCTATTAATTATCAATATTATTGTTTTTAGTAAAGCATCACTTAAATATGTGGCATTATGTTTGTGTATCAGTATTTATCCGGTATTTACATTTTATATTTTTCAGGGCGGATATGACGGAATTGGAATCTATTCGATTTTATTGCTCCCTCTCTGTTTATTTATAGTATTCGGGTTAAACAGAGGTCTAATTGCATGCACATATTTTCTTGTATTGCTTTGTGTATGTTTTTACAGTCCTGTTAAATCTTTGCTTTTGTATAAATATCCGGAATCGGTATTACGGTATTTCCCCATACTGTATTTCATTTTTTTCATTTTTTCTTTTATTGTAAATTTTCAAATAAAATCAATGCGAATGCGCCAGTTAAATCATAATGCGGAATTACAGCAATCAGTACTTGCGGAAAGAAACCGTGTGGAAAAAATATCATTGGAGACCATATCGATCATAATGAAGACATTAGAGGCGAAAGATAAATATACAAAACATCATTCATTGAATGTCGCAAAATATGCGAAAGCGATAGCGGAAAATTTGAAATTACCGGCAAAGGAAATAGAACATATTTATACACTGGGATTACTCCATGACATAGGAAAAATCGGCGTTCCTGAAACTATTCTAAATAAACCTGACCGGTTGACAGATAAAGAATTTGAAAAAATAAAGAACCATGTTTTAATTGGATGCGAAATATTAAGAAATTTCAGTTCTATGCCGGAATTGTATATTGGCGCTCTTTATCATCATGAACGCTATGACGGGAAAGGGTATTCCAGCGGATTAAGCGCTGAAAATATTCCGATAACGGCGCGCATTATAACCGTTGCGGATTCTGTTGACGCGATGTACAGTGACAGGATATACCGCAGATCAAAAAGCCGTGAATATGTAAAGGAACAACTTGAAAAAAACAAAGGGACGCAGTTTGATCCGGAATTATCCGGTATTATGATAAAATTAATCGACGAAGGAATATTGGTAGAAGCGGATGAGTATTTTGCGAATCAGAATTTCTAAAAGTACACATTGTCTATTTTCGTAAAATGTAGTATTATAAACACATGGGAAAATCAGAATCACCGAAAGCTGGTAACGCAGACGGAAAACGCGCATCCCGAGGCATTGCCGCCTATAAAAAGACGATGGAGAAGGGTAATGAAGAGAACTTCCCGGGAGAAAAAGGCGGAGACGGTTTCCTCAAGACAGATCAGACCTTTAAAAAAGCCAGGCCTCCGAAAAAGCAAACCTCGGCTGCGAAAATTTCGAATGTGAAAATTTCGCAAGAGGTTACGGTCTCAAAATTCAGGCGGGCTGCCATGTTCATGGTACTCATCGGAAGCGATGAAGCGTCGAAGATCCTTTCCAGGTTGGACCCGAAACAGGTTGAGGCCATATCGAAAGAGATTGTTACGATTAAGAGTATAAACCCTGAAGAAGCCGAAGCCGTACTGGAAGAATTCCGTTCCCTTCTTTCTCCCTCCTATGGATATTCCGGCTCATCATACGGCGGCCTGGAAGAGGCAAGGCGTATCCTCTACGCCGCTCTCGGCCCTGAGAAAGGTGAGGAAATGCTTTTAAGGGCAGTTCCCGAAGCCGTGGAAAATCCCTTCGATTTCCTGAAAGACTTTTCCGGTGAACAGGTTGCCATGCTTTTTAAAGATGAGAGCCCGGCCGCCTGCGCCATGGTATTTTCCCGGCTGCCCTCGGCGCTGTCCGCCGCGGCGCTCGCAAAAACAACGCCGGAACGGAAACTGGAAATTGTCAAGCGCATTGCCCGGCTGAAGGAATCTCACCCCGAGGCAATTGAAAGAACCGCCGCCGCCATAAAGGAAAAAGCCCGGCATTTGGGCCGGCAGGATTCCGGAATGGAGATTGACGGGAAGAACATCCTCGCGGCGATTCTGAAACATTCGGATGTGGCTTTTGGCGGCAGGCTTCTTGAGGATCTTGAAGGAAGCGATCCGTCCCTGGGCAAGGAGCTGAAGGATCGCATTTATACCCTTGAAGACGTATGCAGCGCCATGGACAGGCCGATACAGGAGAAGCTCAGGGAGATGGACAACCGGGATATCGCTTTGCTTATCCGTGGCAGATCCGGCGCTTTCACCCGGAAAATTCTTGGGAATATTACAGGTACAAGGGCGGAGCTGGTTCGGGAAGAGATCGAGATCATGGGGCCTGTGCTCAAGGTTGAAACCGAAGCTGCGGCCAGGGAATTTCTTAACTGGTTCCGTCTGAACCGGGAAGAAGGCCGAATATTGCTGCTCTCGGATGAGGATGTGTTTGTTTGAATACCGGATTGCGTAAAGGAGAAGTAACCGGCAGCGGTTTTGAAATTCTCGAGCTGATAGACTTGTCTGAGTTAGACGCAACCGGTGTATGGGCCAGGCATCAAAAAAGCGGCGCAGAAGTTTTTCATGTCCTGAATGATGACATTGAAAATCTTTTTTCGTTTGTCTTCGCTACCCCTTCAAGGGACTCTACCGGGGCGGCGCATATCCTTGAACATTCGGTTCTCTGCGGTTCCGCCTCTTATCCGCTGAAAGACGCCTTTCTGGTCCTCGCCCAGGGAAGCCTTCAGACTTTTCTCAACGCATGGACATTTCCCGATAAAACCATGTACCCGGCCAGTTCCGTAAACGAGCATGATTACTTCAACCTCATGTCCGTGTACGGAGACGCGGTTTTCAGGCCGCTTCTTTCCGAGTGGACCTTCATGCAGGAAGGGCATCATCTTTTTTTTGCGCCTGACGGAAAGCTGAACGTAAGCGGAGTTGTTTACAATGAGATGAAAGGGGCTTATTCGTCCCTTGACGCGTACGCGGGCCTTTGGTCGATAAAAGCGGTACTTCCGGGCACACCCTACGAATTTGAATCCGGCGGCGACCCTGAGTGTATTCTTGATCTGGACTGGGAGGGCCTCAAAGAGTTTCACCGTATCTGGTATTCGCCGGCGAACTGCCGCGTTTTTCTCGCGGGGAACATACCCACGGAAAAACAGCTCGCTTTTCTTGACGAGAAGTTCTTTTCGTCCCTGCCGGCCGGCGGCAGAAACGAGGCGATTAAACGCGCCGAACGCTGGAACAGCCCGAGGTCTTTCAGGATACCCTGTCCGGCCGGCGCCGGGCAGAAACCCACGGTGCTGCTTTCCTGGCTTTGCGGGGATGCGGCCGACTATGACGAAACCCTGGCCTTCGCCGCGTTAGCCGAAATCCTTCTCGGACACGACGGCTCCCCGCTTACAAGGGCGCTCATGGATTCCGGTCTTGGAGAAGACCTATCCCCCGTGTCCGGTCTTGAAGGCGAACTTCGTGAGACGGCCTTCTGTGCCGGGATCAGAGGGCTTGTAAAGGTCAAACCTCTCGAAGAAGCGGCGAAAGAGGTAGAGTCTCTTATCCTTGGTGTGCTTGAGCGTCTTGCGCGTGACGGCATCCCGCAGGAAGAAATTGAAGCCGCCCTTCTGGGGATGGAATTTTCCCACAGGGAAATTCGCCGTTCAGGCGGACCCTTTTCCCTTGTCTGGATGCGCCGTTCGTTCAGGTCATGGCTCCACGGCGGGAAGCCCTGGGACAGCCTTCTCTTTGCCCCGCGTTTTGACGCATTAAAACGCCGTCTTGCGGAAGACGGGCGTTACTTTGAAAAGATGATACGCCGCTTTCTTCTGGATAATCCCCATCGGGCCTTTATCATCATAGAGCCTGAAAAAGGTTTTCTGGAAGAAAGGGAGGCTGCTTTGTCGAAACGCCTTGAGGAAATTGAAACTTCCCTCGGCGGCGATGAGAAAGCGGCTGTCAAAAGCCGGGCGGAAGAACTTGTCCGCTTTCAGGAAGCGGATGACAGCCCTGAAGCGTTAGCCGCCATTCCATATCTTTCGCGTAACGATCTTTCGCCGGAAATCGAAACTGTCAAAAGGGAATATGCCGACGCTTCCGGCGCGCCTCTGCTGGTTCATCCCCTCTTTACAAACGGAATCAGCTATATAGACCTGGCTTTCCCCATTGATGTCTTCTCCCCGCAAGACTATCTCTGGTTTCCGTTCTTTTCCAGAACCGTGGTTTCAATGGGCCTTCCCGGCATGGACTACGGAGAGGTGTCAAGCCTTTTGGCGCGTACCGCCGGCGATTTTACCGCGACGCTTCACTCGGGCTCTCTTGCGCCCGGTTCCGCAAGGACGGCGGTCTTCCCGAACGGGACTCCGGATATCACAGGCCGGGACTGGATCATCTTCCGCCTGAAAGCCCTGCATGAAAAAACCGGACCTTCGCTTGATTTGGCTTTACGGCTCATCACAGAAGCCGATTTCTCCGACCTGAAGCGGCTTAGGGATTTGGCGCTGGAAATGAAAAACGATCTTGACTCAGGTCTGGCCCCCTCGGGGCATCTTCACGCTTCGGGTCTCTCCTGCCGCCTGTTTTCCCGCTCTCGTGTTCTGGATGAACTGTGGAACGGCCTGGATCAGATTGCCTTTGCCCATAAACTGGCGGAGCTTGACGCCGCGGAAATCAGCGCGAAACTCAAAGCTCTTCAGACAAAGTTGACCGGGGCCGGTGTGCTGGTCAATCTTACAGGGAGCGCGGACACGGTAAGGGAAATAGGAAAATACTTCGGCTCCTTCGGCGTTCCCCGGCCGCGAAACCCCGCGTCAGGCGAAATGGAGAACTTTCTCGCGCTTTCGGAATTCAGGCCCCTTTCGGACAGGGGCGAAGTTTTCGCTTCACCCTCCCTTCAGGTGGGTTTTGCCGCCGTTTCTCTCAGGGCTGTTCCCTACGGCTCCCCCCTACAGGCCGCGGAACTCGTGTTGTCGCATCAGCTTTCCACCGGCGCACTCTGGGAGCAAATACGCGTGAAGGGCGGCGCCTACGGGGCTTTCGCCATGCCGGATCACCTGGAAGGCGTATTCGCTTTTTCAACCTACCACGACCCCAACCCCTTGAGATCCCTGAAGGCGTTCTCTTCGATAATCGGCGGAACGCAGAAGGGCAAGAATATTTCGTATAACAAAGATAGTTGCTATCACAAGGATAGTCTGGAGAAGGCGGTGATAGGTACTTATTCAAGGGAAACCCGTCCCCGAAGCCCGGTGGAAAAAGGCCTTGTCGATTTTCTCCGTTTTCTCTGCGGTATTGAGGATTGGCGCCGTTCGAGGCGGATTAAAAGCATCATCGCCGTAAGCGGGGAACAAATTGAGGCAGCCAAAGAGCTTCTTGCAGGTCAAGCCGGGCATATAAATCCTGTGATTATCGCGGGGAAAACCGAAGCCGAAAAGGCCGCAGCCCGCCTGGGTGTTGAGGTCCGTACCCTGCCGGTTTAGGCTCTCATTCAATTATATATTTCCCTTGACATAGGTACTCTAATACTATAAAATATGGTATTGAAGTACCATAGAATATGATATTAGAGTACTATAAAATATAGTATTCAAATACCATAAAATAAAGTGAGGGCGAAATGGTTTATGTACAAAGATTGCTGGAAAAACTCCTGGCGGAGACGATTGACACGAGGTCTCTGGTATATCTGAACGGAATGAGGCAGTGTGGAAAATCGACGCTTGTCCAGAATTTGTCCGCGAAAAATGAGTTGAACTACATTACTTTCGATAATCCGGCCAGCCTGTTTTTCGCAAGAAATGATCCCGCCGGCTTTGTTGATCATCTGTCTCAGGATAAACTCAACGTAATAGACGAAGTTCAGCTTGCCCCTGAATTGTTTCGCCGGTTCAAAATAGCCGTCGACAGAAAGCGTCTTGCCGGTAAAGATCGGGCTCTGTACGTACTGACCGGCTCGGCGAATATATTCGCGCTGCCAAAGCTGGCCGACGCGCTTGTCGGAAGGATGTCAATCCTGACTTTATATCCCTTCTCCGTTTCGGAAATAAAAGGAACAGGCGTAAATCTGATAGAAAAACTGTGGAATGCCGACTTGATCCCCGGGAAGTACAGCCGCGTCAAAGTTGTTGATATAATATCAGCGGCTACTTTTCCCGAGATAGCCATGGACAGGAAAAAAGATCGATATCTGTGGTTTAACGACTACATTACTACCATACTCCAGAGGGACGTGCGCGCCCTTGCCGATATAAAGAATCCCGATAACGTATACCAACTGCTTGTTTCATTCGCCCAGAGAACGGGCGGCCTTCTGACTAACGCCAATGTGATGAAGGAAACAGGCCTCGACGCCAAAACCTACGAAAAATACAAGGCGGTCTGCGTCAGTACTTTTTTGATATACGAGCTGCCGTCCTGGGCAAAGCCGAATAAGCTGAACAAGCGGTTTGTGAAACAGAAAAAACTGTATTTTACGGATACCGCCCTGCTCTGTCATCTGATGCAAAGGGACATGGAAGAAATATACAGGAATGATATGTCAGTCATGGGGCACATTTTCGAGAACTTTATAGCGGGTGAGATAATGAAAGCGGCAAAATCGCTCGGCCCGTTCAGCGTGTCACACTTCAACCCGGTGCAAAATCAGGGCAGGGAGGTGGATTTCATCGTCGAAAGCCCGAAAGGAGAAGCCATTGGCATAGAGGTAAAGCTGAGCGGGACAATTGACGAGAGGGATTGGGCAAATATGGCTGTTTTGCAACAAACTGTCGGAAAGAGGTTTAAGAAAGGTATCATCATTTACACAGGAACCGATCTCATGCAGATTGCAAGAAACATTTGGGCTGTTCCCGTGAATTATTTGTGGGAAAAATAAGCAAAAATCAAAGCATACTTCATCCCCGTGCAGTATAGCTGCGGAGGAAAATATGAATGTATTGGCTTACGCGCCCCGTGGAGCGGATG
>JGI24698J34947_10001748_pt1 | contig 11579 bp, 13 predicted proteins | sample TergutMp193P3_FD_34947 | JGI IMG/M metagenome (IMG submission 34947)
TTTTATCGGTAGGAAGCGGGGGTTTCTGACAAGCCCGCGGTATTCTTACTACCGTAAGGGTCACTGTCAGTGTCGCCGGTTTTTCGCAAGCTCACTCTTTTTAACCTCCCGTTATCCATGATTTAAAATTTTTAAACTGATATTATTGTAGCCAAAATTAAATCTTTGTCAACAGGCGGACGGCTTTTTGCGGGCCGATTTTTGCCGATTGATATTTAATCTTTGCCTCTATATAATATCCCCATGTTGCCAAAATTGATAAAATATGTTCTCGCGGATTCTCCCAATTCACAGGAAGTTGAAATTTCCGGGTGGGTCAGAACCAAGCGGGATATGAAGAATCTTGTCTTTGTGGAAGTAAATGACGGTTCCTGCTTTGCGGGTATTCAATGCACGTTTGACCGGGGCGCTGGTATAGACTCAGGTACTGAGGAGGCGCTGGCGGTTCTTACGACGGGCGCATCGGTAAATGTGAAAGGAAAACTGACCGCTTCTCCCGCGTCGGGACAGGCGGTGGAAATTGCCTCCTTCGCCCTGCGTATCCTCGGCGAGGCTCCGGCTGAAACCGTAAACGGCAAATCCCCCGATCTTGATGTACAGGCGTACCCTCTTCAAAAGAAAAAGCACTCAATGGAATTCCTGCGAGAGATCGCTCACCTTCGCCCTCGGACAAACACGTTCGGAGCGGTTGCCCGTCTTAGAAGCAGAATGGCGTTTGCGATACACCGCTATTTTCAGGAGAGGGACTTTCACTACCTTCACACTCCGGTTATCACGGCGGGAGACGCGGAAGGCGCGGGGGCGATGTTTCAGGTAACGACGCTTGATTCCGGCGAAATTGCTAAAAACATGACGGCGGGCGGAGTTGACTACACGAAGGATTTTTTTGGAAAAAAAACATATCTTACAGTTTCAGGTCAGCTTGAGGCGGAAACTTACGCGATGGCGCTTTCGCGTGTTTACACTTTCGGGCCGACTTTCAGGGCGGAAAATTCCAACACCGCCCGCCACCTTGCCGAGTTCTGGATGGTAGAGCCCGAGGCCGCGTTCGCCGAACTTGAAGACGACATGGCACTTGCCGAGGATTTTTTAAAGTACATTTTCAATGCCGTCCTTGTTGAGTGCGCCGATGAGCTTAAATTTTTTGACGCTCATGTTGAAAAGGGAATCATCGAAAACCTCAATCAGGTAGCGGGCGCGAAATTCACGCATATCACATACACCGACGCGGTTAAGGAACTTGAAAAAGCGGCTGCCGCCAAGAAGGGCATTTTTGAATTTTTACCGCGCTGGGGCTGTGATCTGCAAAGCGAGCATGAAAAGTTTTTGACGGAAAAAGTCGCCGGCGGTCCTGTAATTGTGACGGATTATCCGAAAGAGATAAAGGCTTTTTATATGAAACTGAACGACGACAATAAAACCGTACGTGCAATGGACGTGCTTGTTCCCCGGTTAGGTGAAATAATCGGCGGCTCTCAGCGCGAGGATAATCTGGAAAAACTCTGTAACCGTATCATCGAACTTGGAATGAAGACCGAGGATTATTCGTGGTATCTGGACCTTCGCCGTTACGGAACAGTCCCCCACGCGGGCTTCGGCCTTGGCTTTGAACGCCTCATCCAGTACGTTACCGGCATGGCGAACATTCGCGATGTAATTCCCTACCCCCGCGCCGTCGGACAAGCTGAGTTTTAAACGTAAAGCATGATGAAAAAAATATGTTGTATTTTATATTTCGTTTTTTATATACCGTTTTTTCTATCCGCTCAGTATTTCTACACTCCTCCTCCGCTTGTTCCCTATACTGAGAACGCGCCTGAAATTGTTTCAATCTCGGCGGTAATGATTGACGCGGTAACGGGGGCATTGCTCTACTCAAAGAATCCAAACGAACAGATACCTCCGGCTTCTCTTACCAAGCTGATGACAATGCACCTGCTCATGAAAGAAATTGATTCTGAGCGCGCCTCTTACGATGAAATTGTCCCCATCACTGTGGAAAGCTGGGCGCAGAACCAGCCGCCGCAGTCAAGCCTGATGTTCCTTGAGCCGGGGCAGATTGTAACGTTACGTGAAATCATGCTTGGCTTGGCTGTTCCTTCCGGGAACGATGCCGCTGTCGCCGCCGCACTGCGCCTCGCGCCCACCATGCAGGACTTTGCCAACCTGATGAATGCGGAAGCCCGGCGCATGGGGCTTAGGATTACGCGCTTCGTTGAATCATCGGGCTATTCGGAAGAGAATATTACAACCGCAGGAGAGTACGCGTATTTTTGCCGTCAGTATCTGCAACTCCATCCGCAAAGCATAAGGGATTTTCATTCGGTAGATGTTTTCGCCTATCCAACGGCGGATAACATGCCGGAATCCAGCCGAAGGAGTCCCCGCACGATTGTCCAGTATAACAGGAACAGTCTTTTAAGAACTTTTCCCGGCGTTGACGGTTTAAAAACAGGATACATTGACGAGTCGGGTTACAACATCGCCCTCACAGCGGAGAGGGATCAGACCCGCTTTCTCGCCGTCATTCTTGGAGCGCCCGCCCGTCAGGGAGGGGATCGTATCCGCGACGCGGACGGCGCGCGTCTTCTTTCATGGGCCTTTGAAAATTTTAAAACCGTCCGTCCTGTAATCGGTCAAGTTGAAAATGCCCGTCTTTGGAAGGGCAGGGAAAACACAGTCCAGCTTGTCCTCGCAGAATCGGCGGACTTTACCTCCGCAAAGGATCGCGGCGAGATTCTCTTTTTTGAAACTGTAATCACTAACGCCCTGATCGCGCCCCTTCCCGCCGGTTCCCCCGCCGGCTACCTTTTAATTTCCGACGAATACGGCGAGTTAAGCCGAGTGCCTCTTGTAACCGCCCGCCCTTGTGAAAGGGGAAACATCTTCAAACGGATATGGCATTCAATTTTACTTTTGTTCAGCCGTTAGGAAATCGGGGAAGGCACATGAATTTTCTAAACAATGACATAGTTAATATTATAGTAGGTTTATTTTTGTTTGACGGCTTACTGTTTGCGAGGCTTATAATACAACATCATTTGCGAATGCGTATTTCCATTATTATAATTCTTGTTATAAATATAATTGTAGTAGTATTTTATATGAATATGTGATAAATATAATAAGTTTTAACGATAATTATTAATCATTGTGTAATATATTATCCAATTCTTTTTCAAGAATTAACAAAATGGATTTTTTCTTATTCTGAATTTCGGCTTCTTGTTCCAAAGGCTCTTTGTTCCTGTCTTTAAAAAATTCCAAAGGATCAACATCAAGGGCATTTGCGATTCTTTCAATTGTAGATAATTTTGGGACATTTTTGTAAATTTCCATTAACCCGATGTAACTGGTAGCCGTGTTACAGGCTTCAGCCAATTTTTCCTGCGAAATCCCCTTTTCTTTGCGTATACGCTTGATATTTTCTATCACAAGGCGTTCCAAATACATTCTTATATTATTATTGATATAGACCATAAGAATTTATTGACAAAATTGATATAATGCTATATTATATTTGATATAATTTTGGGATTTTTACCCGAATTTATATCAATTTACAGGGGTTTTTATAAAAGTGTATGAAAAAAGATACACAAAAACCTCATTTTAAGGAGGAAGTCATGAAAAAAATGACTTTATCGACGGGAATGCTGGTAATGGTGCTGGTATTCGGTATGACGGTTGTTGGGTGTGCAACAAGACTTATGGGTTTTACAGTTGCCTCTGTGGACAATGTAGATATGAGCCGCATGGGAGAATACCAACGTACTTCTAGAGACGTAACAGGTACAACAACGAAACTCACTCGTATTTTATTCTTCGATATCACTACAAGAGATATGAGACTGGAAACGGCGGTTCGTAATGCCTTGCGAGGAGTGCCTGGAGCGGTTGCTTTGATTAATGTTGAAATAAGCAAACGGTCTTTGAATTTTTTACTTTTTGCGTTGGACCAGTATGTTGTAAAGGGTCAGGCTTTGGTTGATCCTAATATTATTACACTTGGAAACAACGAAGAGTTTTTGCCTGAACTGGTTACATTTGATGAAACTGGTGAGGTAATTGAACGAGTGCAAATTACCCAAGATGAGTTTAATCAATATTTGGCAATGGCTGAATATAAGATTATAGAATGAGAAGCTCGCTGTACCATCGCGTTTTGTAACAGATTTTACGGCACATAACGGGATTGTAATTGCTTCACCGCCTGCTCAGCGATGGAGCGTATACCATGAACGTTATGCGCCGTAAAAATTTGTTTTAAAACTGCTCGCGCACCATTGTTATTATTTGTGCGGTCCTTACATCAAGGGCTTTTAAAATTAACCTTTGATTTGAGCCGGTTCCGGTTATTTCACCGGTTATGACAATATTTGCCCCTAACATGTTTCCGATTGAAATAGCGGAATCATCGCTGACATCGCCGGACAGTTGAAAATTCTGTTCGTTCCTTATTTGATCAAGCCGTCTTCTGTCAACAATTATGAATCTGCCGGAATTTACCAAATTGTATTCCAATTCGCCAATAATGTATTCCGACGTGTCTCTGTTTGTGGAGAAAACGCTTAATACGGCAATGGTTGAATTTCTTGGTATTTTTTCCGCCATTTCCAAAGATGCTCTTGTTATTGCTTCTGTCAATTGTTGTGTAATCCCCGTTGAAGCTGAGCCGGAATATAAGACCACATCGCCTGTGGCTGTTATTGTTTGAAGATTTGCCAAAATTGTACCGTAAATTGGCAAAGGAAGTAATATAGAAAGAGCGTTATATGTTCCATCAGCGATTATATTTACAACTTCTATATCTCCCTGATATTTTTTTCTGGCTTCTGCCATTAATCTGGAGTATGCTTTTTTAGCAATACTATCTTTCAGAATAATATGAAGTGGCTGCCATGAAATAAATTTAACGTCAACACGTCCGATTATTTGCGCCTGTTCTCTTTCCCCTTGGGTCATTGTCCTATCCTGCAATGAAACGCAGGAATGAGTTAGGCCAACCGTCAACGCCAAAATCACTAAAATTGGTAAATTTTGCCTATTCATAAAAACCTCCTTGCATAAGCAAATTTCATGATTTTAGCCAAATTATGAAGAAAACCATAAATTTCCCATAAAATTATGGTTTTTCTATTGGCTAATATACTTAATTTATTAGATTATTCTATCTTTGTCAAGCTATTAGCATACTAAATTTTCTATAAGGATAATCAAGGGTAATTATGACAGAAAAGGATTTGAGGGCTGTTTTAAGCCGGAATATCAGGAGATTTAGGAGTTATCGCAAGTTATCCCAGGCTGATTTTGCGGAAAAAATAGATATATCCATACCTTTCCTGAGCGACATTGAAAACGGCAAAAAATGGGTCTCTCCGGCTACTTTAATAAAAATGGCGGATGCTTTGAATATTGAAGCCTATGAATTATTAAAACCGGAAACCATTATTCCCGACAATGCCGTTAACATATTGGAAAAATACACAGCCGATATTTACAAAATTTTTGGAGATACCTTAAACAACATTCAACATGATTATATTAAACAAATAAAGAAGAAACAAATTAAATAGATGACTTGCCCGTGAACTTCAGTTCCCGAACAACCCTATTCCCCCCGTGTCCTCTATTCCCTCCGTGTCCTCTATTCCCTCCGTGTCCTCTATTCCCTCTGTGCCCCCGTGCCTCTGTGAGATTCTTCCTTCGTTGTAAAAAATCCTAAGAAAGCCCCGAGATTTTTCCAGAGCTGTCGATGTCTATTTTTTCCGCTGAAGGAACGGGAGGGAGTCCCGGCATGGTCATTATCTCTCCGGTGAAGACTACAATGAAACCCGCGCCTGCGGAAATTTTCACGTCCCTTACCGTTAGCTGCCATCCGCGGGGAGCGCCGGAGAGGGATGCGTCATCTGAGAAACTGTACTGGGTCTTTGCCATGCAGATTGGAACTTTATCAAGGCCCATCTTTTCAATCTGTTTGATGTGCTTTTGAGCGTCGCGTAAAATGACGACGCTGTCGGCGCGGTAGATTTTTTTTGCGATAGCCTCAATTTTTTCATTGATGGAAAGGTTGACATCGTAGGAAAATTCAAAGTTGTTGGGCTGTTCGCAAAGACGGACCACTTCCTGCGCGAGTTGGACTCCGCCCTCACCGCCCTTCGCCCAGACTTCGGAAATCGCCGCCTTAACGCCCAACCCTGCGCATTTTTTTTCTATCAGTTCAAGTTCAGCCCTGCTGTCGCCGGGGAAGGCGTTAACGGCGACCACCGCCGGAAGTTTGAAAACTTTAGTAACATTTTCAATGTGCTGAATGAGATTCGGTATTCCTTTTTCAAGGGCATTCAGATTCTCTTTTTCCAGTTCTTTTTTTGAAACGCCGCCGTGCGATTTAAGTGCGCGGACGGTAGCGACAATGATTACCGCCGATGGTTTTAACCCCGCAAAACGGCACTTGATGTCGAGGAATTTTTCCGCGCCAAGATCCGCGCCGAAGCCGGCTTCCGTTACCACGTAATCGGCGCATTTAAGAGCGAGGCGCGTCGCCATGATCGAGTTGCAACCGTGCGCGATGTTGGCGAAAGGTCCGCCGTGGATGAACGCGGGATTCCCCTCCAGTGTTTGTACAAGATTTGGTTTTAACGCGTCTTTAAGAAGAGCCGCCATCGCTCCATGCGCGTTAAGCTGAGACGCTGTAACCGGCTGTTCACTGCCGTCGGGTTTGCCGTAAGTGTAGCCGACTATGACACGCCCCAATCTGTCTTTCAGATCGTCAATGCCGGAAGCGAGGCAGAGGATCGCCATGATTTCCGAAGCGGCGGTGATGTCAAAACCGTCCTCACGCGGGAAACCGTTTGTCCTTCCCCCAAGACCTCCGGCAATAAAACGGAGTTGGCGGTCGTTCATGTCGATACATCTGCGCCAGACAATCTTGCGCGGATCGATGTTGAGTTTGTTGTTCTGATAGATGTGGTTGTCAATTATCGCAGCCAGAAGATTGTTCGCCGCTCCTATCGCGTGAAAGTCTCCGGTAAAGTGCAGGTTAATATCTTCCATAGGGATAACCTGCGCCCATCCTCCGCCTGCGGCCCCTCCCTTCACACCGAATATCGGTCCAAGCGAAGGCTCGCGCAACGCGACCATCGCCCTCTTTCCAATTTGCCAGAGGCTGTCCGCGACTCCAACCGTCGTTGTCGTTTTCCCCTCTCCGGCGGGCGTTGGAGTAATGGCTGTTACAAGGATGAGGTGTCCGTCTTTTTTATCCTGATTTTTGGAAATGAAATTGTAGTCAACCTTTGCCTTGTACTTCCCGTAGTATTCGATAAACTCATCGGGGATACCGGCTTTTTTTGCCAACTCTTTAATATGAAGCGCGTGTTCGGGATACACCGACTGCGCTATCTCAATATCCGTACCCTGAAATTTCCTGTTGTCTGACATTTTATGAGCATGTATTTTTCGCGGTTAAAAGTCAATACCGATGGAAAGCAGGGCAGGGCAGGCCTGCGCGATTCTCAGCAAACCCTGAAACTAAGCCTCTGGATGGGAGACGGCCCGTATTTCAAAACCAGTTCGCGGTGCGCCTTCGTGGGGTATCCCTTGTGCTTTTCGTAGCCGTACTGCGGGTAAAACTGGGCCATGTACTCCATGTAACGGTCACGCGCTGTTTTGGCAAGGATGGAAGCCGCCATCACTTCGCAAACTTTCGCGTCGGCTTTTATCATCGCGGTGCAGGGAACGGGAATGTCAGGGACATAGATACCGTCCGCAATCACGGATATGTTTTCGCCTGACAAAAAGGGGGCTCTTTTTATCATTTCAAAAAAGGCGCGTTTCATCGCAAGGAGGCTTGCCTGTAAAATGTTGATGCTGTCAATCTCCGTATGCGAAGCCCATCCCACTCCCCAGGCAATTGCCTCTGTGCAGATAACGCGCCGCGCTTCGTCACGGCGGGAGGAGGTGAGTTTTTTTGAATCGTTTAAAATATCTACTGGAAAATTGTCAGGCAGGATGACGGCGGCGGCACAGACAGGTCCTGCAAGAGGACCCCGTCCCGCCTCGTCAATTCCGCAGATCATCAGTTTTTTGCCGTGATTACGCTCAAAGATTCGCGCAGTTCAGGATCGCGCCTGTAATAATTTTCTTCGATCTCTGTTTGAGCCAGCCCCACAAGCTCATGGCTCATGTAATGTATCCAGTAACCTTCGTCATGGATCGACAGGTTGTGTTTCCTGCACCAGTAATCAGGCTGAATGGCAAGCTGTTTTTCCTTGTCTGTAAAAAATTTGTAATCGTGAACCGCGATTTTCAGATTCTCTCGCGGGATTCCCCTTTCAAGAATGATCTGCGCAAGGTAATTGATCGTTTTGCCGGAATCAAAAATATCGTCTATCAAAAGAACTTTGTTTTCCGGCTGTAAATTGTCCGGCGAAAAAGTCCAGCCGTCAACTTCAACTTTTTCCGCTTTCGCCACGTCAGTGTATGAGCGGGCAACCACGGCGGCATAGTAAACAGGACGCTTTCCCTTATGCACAATCTTGAAGTACTCGCTGATCACGTTTCCAAGATACGCTCCTCCGCGCAGGGACACATAGATCACGTCGGGGATAAATCCTTCGCTGTAAATGCGGTGCGCGAGTTTTATCGCGTTGTCGCGTACAACATCGAACTGGAGAAATTCTTTTTTCATGGGATCCTCTTCTGCGGACGCAGGAAGCCAAAGAAACTGCCGCACAGGCCGCCTACAATATGGGCAAATTGTGAAATGTTATCTGAACTGAAAGAATTTAAAAGCTGTACTCCCATGTAAAGAATCAATACAAGAATAAATGTCAGGGGAATTTCGCCCTTGTTAAAATTTGTAAACGACGACAGGAGAATCATCATAAAGACTACGCCGGATGCGCCCATGAGCGAGCTTCTGAAAAAAAGAATATTGAGAACGCCTGTAACAAACGCGGTGATGACAATCATTAAAAGCAGATCTGAAGAGCCGTAGTTTTCTTCCAGCATGGGGCCTATAATGAGTATCAGCGTGAAATTGTTGATCAGGTGGGACCAGTTGGCGTGTCCTATGATATGGGTAAAAATCGTAATCCAGTTCCTGAGACTGCCCGCGTGAAAATCGCCCCTTCCGGGAACCATGAACCAGTTAAGCGTAAGATTTGGAAGCAATGTTTGTGACAACAGCAACACCGCGGCGCATATCAGCGTGAAAGTGAGTACTGTCGGCGCGTTGTATCTTATCCTCATAAATTTATTGTTATCTCCACCGGGCAATGATCCGAGCCTTCAACATCAGCCCTGATAATTGATGATTTTACACTGGGCATGAAATCTTTGTCCACACAGTTATAATCAAGCCTCCAGCCAACGTTCCTGGCGCGCGCCGTTCCCATGTACGACCACCATGTGTAATGCCCCGGCTCTCCCGGATGAAAATGACGGAAGGTATCAACATGGCCCGCTGAGGTAAACTTGTCCATCCATGCGCGTTCTTCGGGAAGATAGCCGGGACTGTTTTCGTTGGCCTTTGGGCGGGCAATGTCGATGGGAGTGTGCGCGACATTGTAATCGCCGCAGAGGAGGAAATGCCTGCCCTTTTTTACAAGCGAATTGCAGAGTTTCAGCATCGCGTTGTTAAATGCAAGTTTGTAATCAATGCGCCTTCGTTCATCCTGCGAGTTGGGAAAATACGCCGCTATCAGCGAAAAGTCCTTGTACTCCGCGATAAGGACGCGCCCCTCGTCGTCAAACTCCGCCTTTCCCAAAAAACGCACGTCTTCCGGTTTTTTCTTTGTATAAATCGCCACGCCGGAATAACCTTTCTTTTTGGAACACGCCCAAAAAACATTATACGGCTTTCCGCTGACCGGCGGATTTAAAAGTTCATCCGAAAGCTGGCCGGGTTCGGCCTTCGTTTCGTTAAGGCAAAGAATATCCGCGTTTTCTTTAACAATCCAATCAACAAACCCGCGCTTTTCAACAGCGCGAATCCCGTTCACATTCCACGATAATATTCGCATAATAGCATTATATCATATTACTTTCTTTTCGATCCACTTGTTGCTCAGCCAGCGTCTTATGAAAAAGAATCCCCTGAAAACAAAATCCGCGCCCATTCCAAGCCAGACCGCTATCGGCCCCAGGCCGACCGTAAAGGCCAGGAAGTAGGAGAAGCATACCCTTACAATCCACATGGTGCAGGCGGCGACAATCATGACATAACGCGCGTCTCCGGCGGCTTTCAGCGCGTTTGGAAGCACAAAGGACGTACACCAGAACAACGTTGACGTAATGCAGTGAACCCGAAGGAACGATACGCACATATCATGCGCTTCGCTGGACAGGCTGAAAATGCCGATGATCTGATCCATAAAGGAAAAAATAAATATATTGATAAATAAATAGGTTGCGTAGGCCATAATCATAATTTTTTTTGTATACCGCTTTGCCGCAAGATAATCCCCCGCGCCGATACACTGACCGACAATTGTTAAAAGAGCCATGCCGTAACCGCTGCCCGGCATAAAGGCCATTGAGTTGATTGTTGACGATACGGCGTTAGCTGCAATAGCGATGGTCCCGAACGCGGTAAAAATTCTTGTAATGAGGATTTTTCCGATTTGAAACATGGAAGCCTCAATACCGCTTGGAATCCCTATGCCGAGAATTCGCTTTATCATATCAAATTCAAGTTTGACCTTTTTTAAACCAATCAGATTGATGATCCTCGTCTTGTCTTTCATTAAAAGACGAATCAAAAAAACCGCCGCAAAAATGCGCCCGATAAGCGTTGACAGAGCCGCGCCCGCCACGCCCATTTTCATTCCGTAAATAAAAAGGAAGTTTCCTCCGACATGCAAAATATTCATTATCAGAGCTATCCCCATTGTAACTTTTGAATTTCCCATGCTTCGGAACAAAGCGGCTGCGGAAGTGTACAGCGCGAGAAACGGATATGAAAGGGCGGTTATTAAAAAGTAAATCTGCGCCGCCTGCATTACATCGTCGGCAATATCTCCAAAAAAGAGCCTGAGCATTGCGCGGCATGTGCACATTGTAATTATCATCAGGACAGTGGAAATCATTATGCCGACGTAGACAAGCTGCCGCGCCGAACAGCAGGCGCTCTTTTCATCCGCACGCCCGACGTACTGGCTGGCGACTACGGAGCCTCCCGTCGCTATGGCGTTGAACGCGGTGATTATAAGAACGTTGACAATATCTACAAGCGAAACGCCTGAGACCGCGTACTCGCCCACGGAGCTGACCATCACCATGTCTACGATTCCCATCGTAACAACGAGGAGCTGTTCCACGATCAGAGGCCACAGAAGGTTGAAGAGCTTCTTGTTTGTCCAGTCGGGGGTTCTGAGCGTTATGGGCGGTATTTCCGGTATTGCCGCCGGGGTCGGCTTTGCTTCCAACTTATTGCCTCTGTATCAATTCATCAATCAGACTTGCGGCGATTTTCGGGTTCGCCCTGCCTCCGGTTGCAGCTAACACTTTGCCGGTAAGATACGCCGTTAAGGTGCGGCGGCGTTTTTCGTCAATCGCCGTCCCCCTAAGTTCCGACACTG
>JGI24698J34947_10001749_pt1 | contig 11570 bp, 11 predicted proteins | sample TergutMp193P3_FD_34947 | JGI IMG/M metagenome (IMG submission 34947)
AACGCTGTTTTATTATCTTTCGCGCGAATACGAAGTGGAAGAATCGGCTGACACGCGCTTTATCCCCGGACGTGCGGCTGCCATTATTTACAACGGAAAACAAATCGGCATCTTCGGCGAAATACACCCTGAAGTTTTGGAAAACTGGGGCGTTACCGTGCCATGCACCGCAGGCGAGATCGATCTGGATGCGCTGATTGGGTAGAGAGAGCACTTTATGATACATACATGGAGTTATGCGTAATTGGACTTGAAAATAATTAAATTTAATGATAGATTATTGAGAAGGAATAATATTAATGATTTATTTAATAAGGTTTAAATTATACAAGATTCATCAACGATTATCATCTGAATTAAGAAAAATATATAAGTATATTATATATAAAATATTAAAAATAAAAAAACCATATAAAATGGCAATAGTTTATATATCAGAAAAATATAATCAAATAATAATTGTTCCATATTATTTTAATAAAGATGGAATTAATTATGAACAAGAGATGTGTTATTTATATGATATAAATATTGATGATGAAACATTGGGGATAGAAATAATAAATGCTTTAAATAAATTTGAATATAATGATAAAAAATATATAATAAATTATAAGCTAACAGATGGACCAGCTTTTAGATACAGCAAACTAAAAACAATAAAATTATTTAAAGAACATTATAAATATATTTCTATAGATGAAAGAAATGGTTGTATGCAGTTTTATATCGAATATCCTCCAAATAATAAAAATGGTTATGGTATGAAAATTTCAGAAATTCAAAATAATGCAAAAAATTGTGATATTGGTAAAAAAATAAAAGAAATCTATACAATGTAAGTGAATTGACAAGAAGAAGAATATTCATTATATTTTATTTGGGGGTTATCATGAAATATATAATATCAGTTCTTTGTTTTTTGTTATTAAATTGCGTTACAAACAAAGGGAATATAAATTATTATTCATTTACTAAAGAAAATAATATCAATGTAAATTATTTAATAAACGATTCTGAATTTATTGATAATGATTTTGTTACATATAAATTGACATTAGAACAGAAAGAAAAAATAATGAATTTTTTAAGAATATTTGAATCTACAGATGAGTATATTTGTTCTATTATACATAGAACCGTGTTAGAGTATGATATAATAAAAATAGACTTATTTTATAATGATTATAATTATGGTTTTTATATAAATTTTTATAGTACAGAAAAAATAGCACAACATTCAAAATATGATAATATTAAAGGATATTGGCAGACATTTAATATAGCATATTTTAAAATGGAAAATGATAAAATAATATTTATAGGATGGCATATTTAAATAAATAAAGGTGATTACAAACAAAGGAGAAAATATGAAAAAGAACAGGAAAAAATACATATTTATCAACATGATTTTATTTATAATTGTCAGTTTGATTATAATGTTTTTTTCTAAATTGGATTTACAGGAAAGGTTTTTAGGAATAGGCATAATGTTTTTTGGTAATATTATATGTTTGTTATTATTTATTACACCGCTTATAACTATATTATTATTGAATATATACATAAAAAATAATATATTGAATAAGGATAACTAACGATGGAGATAGAATTGTTGACGAAGGGCGGAGGCTGACAAAACAATGATGTTTTTTGGAGAAAAGGACGATGGTGTTCGCAAAGAATTAACCAAACGTATTACAGAGATTACACTCAATACTCAATATAATCTTTTATTATTACAATATAATTCACAACATTTCGGAAATGTTGTAGTAGAGTTAACTAATGATAACATTATTGTAAGATTTATTTATGATAGAGGCGATATATACAGAGATAAAAGAATAAAAAATTCAGAATATTGGATTAATGAGGAGTTAGTCTATAGCCATACAATGCCGTGTAATGAAATTTATGAACTGTTAGTTAAAGCTATTGATGAGTTTGTTCAGCAATAATAGCTCCCATATATACCATACGGCAAGCAAATTCACCCGGCAGTGCTGGAAAACTGGGGCGTTACCGTTCCCTGCACCGCAGTCGAAATCGATCCGGACGGGCTGATTTTGTAGATTACACTTGATACAGCAACATTACCTGTTTGAAACTTGACATATCAAACTATTTATATAATACTTAAAGTGCCGCCCAGGGTCGTTTCGGACGTAAGCCCAAGGGGGCCGGAAACGGTCAGCACGAGGCACCTGGAACGCGCATTTTCCAGAAAGTTCTTATTTCTACTTTGTTTTCACCGCGTTCGATAGTTGCAATGTATATCATTCCCTCACATTTTTTCTGGAAGAGCAGTTTTTTAGACCCCAATTTGTCAGTAATGTCATGCTCTACCTTGTCAAATTCATTTAGCACAAGCGGAATAAGAGCAAAATCATCGGGAGTTATATCGACCTGTCCCCTTGCCGTCTCGTTGCTTCCATGCTTTTTCTTGATATGCCGTATATCGCTGTCCGTAAGAAATACTGTTTGAATATCTCTGCCAAGCAATCGCTTCAATTCAACGTGAAGTCTGCCCTTTACCAGCATCTCAACTTTTGCCGGTGAACTGCTGCCATTCCAGACACTTTCAGCTACTCCAACAAAAGCAATCGCTTCGGGATAATTTTTTACCAGTTCTTTTTCGTAATCGGTCATAGTTTATAGTATAGCTTTTTTTGAAAAATTTCACGGCAGTGCTGGAAAACTGGGGCGTTACCGTCCCTGTACCGCAGTCGAAATCGCTCTGGACGCACTTTACCTTACCTGAATATACCCCGTCTTTGCGACCAGCTCCTGCCCCTGCTCGCCAAGAATCCACTCGATAAATCTTCTGGTGTTTTCGCTTTCGTTTCCTGTTGTAACGGCGTATACTGTTTGCGCAAAGGGGTAGCGGTTATTCTGTATGTTCTGGTGCGTGGGCGCAACGCCGTCAACAGAGAGAGTTTTTACTCCCGTGCTGTCTGCCATTTGGGTAAGATAAAATAAAAACGTGTAGCCTATCGCGCTGTTGTAGTTATAAAAATTAGACGTTACTTTGTTGATCATTCCGCCCATGCCGCCTGGAACAAATTCACTGTCAATGATCGGATGTATAAGCCTGTCTTCCCTCATGATAGATTGAAGGATTGTCTGACTGCCTGAGTTTTGCGGGCGCTGGTACGCGATTACAGGTTCATCAGCACCGCTTATGTCTCTCCAGTTTGTTACCCTGCCTGAATAAATATCCCTGATCTGCCTTTGGGTGATGTTGTTCAAAACATTTTTTTCGTTCACGATAAAAACGAACGCGTCTTTCGCAATTGGCGTAAGGTTAAAACGCAAGCCCTTCTCAGCGGCGGCGTTTCTCTCCGCTTGCGACGGCTCGTAGCAAAAGACAATGTCCGTTTCTCCGTTAATAAGCCGCCTGTAGGCTTCGGAAGTTGTACTGCACTGGACAATGCTTTCTAATACTACACTAGGAAAGGTGGTATCCGAATGAAAAATTTCATCTATAAAATTTCTATTTGGAGTGTACGGCCATTTAAACAGGGACAGTACGCGTTCACTCCTGTTACCAACCGGACCAAGCGCGGGATAAGCAATATCTACCTCTGGATACACAGCGTGGACAAAGGAAGAATAGAGAGGGTACATTGCAGTCGCGCCGTCAATACGCGGCAGATTATCACGCAAGCTCAATGTTGACGGATTTTCAAGAAACGCAATTTTCGATCTTTCCATTCTAAGTTTTTCAACAAGAGAATCAAAGGGTAAATAGTCCATGAGCAGTATTTTGTCAATGTCGGATATGGAAGCTATCCCGCCAACATTGCTTTCATATGGTGTGTGGTTATGGTTGACCCAAAACAAAATATTATCATAAAAAAAGCTGTCGCTGATCTTATTTGTAAGCAAAGCTATTTCAGCGATATAGGTGTCGCCGTCGTTTGTTCCCGGGTACACATCGTCAATTTCAAAGCGTATTGTTCTACAGACAGCTGATTCTTTAAAAACATATTGTTCAAAACTGATTGAATCCTTGATTGAGATTGTTTCGGTGTATACATCGTCGATATATATTTTAAAGGACTTTACGCGGTTGTTTTTGCCGTAATAATCAAGATTTCCATGGCCATTTTTCAAGGCAAATCCGGCAATGGCTAGAAGACGGAAATTAGAAATGGTAAAATATTCTCCTACGCCATTGCCGGGGGCGCCTTCCGCCCAGGGAAGCCATTTTTGATCATGAAGGTTTTGTGCGGGATAATTTAACAATTCAGACGATGCTTCCACGTTGAAAAGGACTAACACAGTATCCCGGCTTGACCTGTTTATATTTTTCTGTTCTTCCAAAGAATCATCTTCAAATTCTTCCCCTTCTATTACAAGACGCCATATACCATCGGCATTGGTATAAGTCCCCGCTCTTCTTCTCACTCTCTCATAATATGTGTCAAAATTAGAACTAATACCCGAACCCAGCGGGCCCATTACAACATTTGCTCCTATGGTAACGCTGGTAAGATGATTACCTTTAAATGCGTTATCCCCGATAAGAATCATGCTGTCGGGAATTATAACGCTGGTAAGTTGATTTGTCTCGAATGCCCTGTTTCCGATAGTAGTTACACTATTGGGAATAGTAACGCTTGTAAGTTCATTTTCCGCAAATGCCAATCTATTAATGTAAATCAGGCTACCGGGAAGAATTACGCTTTTGAGTCTCTTCGCTCTAAATGCCGAGTCGTTTATTTCCGTTACAGGCAGGCTTCCAATTCTTGGAGGAATACGCACCTCGGCTTTATTCCCAATATATCCGGTTATTGCTGCTGTTTTGTCGCTTTCGGAAATATACACTTCAAAGTCTTTTTCCGCGTCATACTGCTCCCTGGTACACGCCGAAAGAACAAGAAAAATTATCAGTATTACAGAAAAGGCTGTTTTTCTGTTCACATAAACCGCCTTTTTCCCTGTATTAACGAAAAGTCCATTTGTCTTCGATATAGGTATACGTCCCCGCCTTGCGCCCATTTCCAAAATAAAAAGCTTCAAAGTCAATGCCAAATGCTTCGTCATCAAAAGGTAAATCCCCAAAAGAAACATTCGCGCCAATGGTGATGCTATAAAGCGGATTTTTATCGAACGCTCTAGGCAAGATGTCAGTTACGCTGCCTGGAATAACAACGCCGGCAAGCCGATTGCTGGCAAATGCCCATTCCCCAATATAAGTCACGCCCTCGGGAATAACAACGCTGGTGATCTGATTTATCGCAAATGTCCATTCTTTAATAGAGGTTACGCTTTCGGAAATGACAACGCTGGTGAGTTGGTTATAGGCAAATGCACTCTGTCCAATAGAAGTCACGCTGTTTGGGATAACAATGCTGGTAAGTTGATTTTCTGTAAATGCCCTTTCTCCAATACTTATTACGCTGTTGGAGATAACAACACTGGTAAGTTGATTTTCCGCAAAGGCCCTGTTTCCAATATCCGTTACGCTGTCGGGGATAACAACATCTGTAAGTCGATTATTCGCAAATGCCTCATCTCCAATAGCAATTACGCTGTTGGGGATAACAACATCGGTAATTTGATTTTCCGCAAAGGCCCTGTTTCCAATAGAAGTTACGCTGTTGGGAATGGTAATGCTTTTAAGTCGATTCCCGCTAAAACCTCCAATACTCGTTACACTGTCGGGAATAACAACGCTGGCGATCCGATTGCGCGCAAATGCCTCTTCTCCAATACTCGTTACGCTGTCGGGAATAACAACACTGGTGAGTTGGTTATAGGCAAATGCCCAGTCTCCAATAAAAGTCACGCTGTTTGGAATAGTAACGCTGGTAATTTGATTTTCCGCAAACGCCTCTTTTCTAATGTAAGTTACGCTGTCGGGAATAACAACGCTGGTGAGTTGATTTCCCCTAAATGCGCCGTCTCCAATGCTCATTACGCCGCCGGGAATAGCAACACTGGTAAGTTGGTTTTCTGCAAATGCCCTTTCTTTAATAGAAGTTATGCCGTCGGGAATGGTAATACTTGTAAGCCGGTTATAGGCAAATGCACTCTGTCCAATATAAGTCACGCTGTTGGGAATGATAACGCTGGCGATCTGATTTCTTTTAAATGTGTCATCTCTAATGTAAGTTATGCCGTCGGGAATAACAACGCTGGTGAGTTGGTTTTCTGCAAACGCCCCGTCTCCAATAGAAGTTATGCCGTCGGGAATAACAATGCTTGTAAGTTGGTTTTCTGCAAACGCCCCGTCTCCAATAGAAGTTATGCCGTCGGGAATAACAATGCTTGTAAGTTGGTTTTCTGCGAATGCCCCTTTCCCAATATAAGTTACACTATCGGGGATAGTAACGCTTGTAAGCCCTTTTTTTGCAAATGCTCTTTCTGTAATTGCGGTAACAGGCTGTCCTGCTATTAATGAGGGAATCTGCACTTCTGTCTTTGTCCCTCGGTACCTGTAAATCGTTACTGATTTGTTAATAGCAAAAAAACCCGCTTCAAAATCTTTGTATTCTTCAGAGGCATCATATTCCAGCCGCCATTTATGGGTAAGGTCTCCCCTCGTACACGCCGAAAGCGCAAGAAAAATTATCAGTATTACAGAAAAAGCTGTTTTTCTGTTCACGCAAACAGCCCAGCCTTTTATTGCACCGCGTTTCCATTGTATTGGAGAAGATATGCGCCCCATACCCAGCCCTCAACAGGAGACGTTATTTTGTACCAGCGGAAGCTTTGCCTGTCAAACTCGTATGAAACTGTGGTCCTTTCCGTAGTTGTTACCTCGGCTCCACGGGATAAATGATTAATTATCCTTCCGACGACCATATCGGGAGCATCGCGGACTTCAACGTTGTTTCCTTGAATGGTCAATGGAAAGGAAAATAATTCAGTCACGACAGTGCTGACATTGTTTGGGTTTAAAAGAGCTTCTATTTCCGCAAAAAACACAGAATCGGCATAAGTCAGTATTACTTCTTCCAGCATGGCATCTCTGCGAATTTTGTTCTGAGCCGTGTCTGACAGAGACAGGGCGGTTTGCAGAAGGATAGATGATTGAATGTCGGAATCTCTTCTGGAAAGGGCGGAAAGCCGTACATAGTTGTTATTGTCGCGGACAAAGTCCCGTACTTCCGTGTTGTAGCCTTTGACTTGCACAAAACCGTTGTTTTCGGTTTCCGGGTAATAAATAACTACGTTTTTGCGCGGTAAAATTACGCCGGATACGTCAATTGCCCTGGGTGTTCTGAACAAGTTAGCTTTTTCATCTGTTACTACCGCAAGGCGACCCCCGACGGCAATCTGCGTTGTAAGGGCAAGCCCCTCAGCTCCGGTATCGCGGCGGATTTCTATAAAATCGTATTGCCTTCTGTCTCCCTTATAAGTTGCCCGGCGGACGCTTCCAGTCATCACTCTTTCCCCAAGAGACAAAGCCGCCAGCCAATCGGTTTGGTCTGTCGGCTCCCCGGTGTCATCCGCTATTCTTGAATATATTCCCGCATTTACCCGCATTACCCAGCCCGGTTCCGATACGCTTGAAACAACAACGGGTTCGACTTCATAAAATTCAACCGGAGAAGCCCCCCTGTTGTATGTCGGTTCATTTTTTTTACAGGAAAAGGACAGTAAAACGCCCAATATAAGAGTAAGGGAAAAGAACTTTTTTTTCACGAAATCCTCCATCTAAAACATTTTCAAGAAGAAGAATACTACGAATCCATTGTTTTGTACAGTAGCGATGATAATAATTGACAGCAAGCCGGAAAGAAATTATGATTAAAATATGGCTGGTAATGCTTTTCAAGGAGAAATGGACCCCGAACTTGCCGCTTTACTGGGGACAGCTAGCTCGGCGGAGGGCGCTGCTCCGGATTTTAGCGATATTTTTGGCGAAAAAAAGGAAACAAAAGGACCTCAGAAAGCTCCCGCTCCCGGCGCGGCTCCCAGTGCGGGAGAAGCTCCCGCTTCAGGCGCGGATGTCGATCTTGGAACCAGCGGTTTCCCGCAGATAACCAAGCGTTTTGAAGAAAGAGGGCACAGTTTTTTCGACGATCCCAATTATTACAAAACCGCCCTTTCCAACGAAGGGGACATTGCCCAGCGCGTTCACGGCACTCTGCAAAAGTACCTTACCGCAAAAGACCCGAAGGATCGCAGTGTTTTCCGCCAGCAATTTATTAATCCATATTGGGAATTTCTCTTAAACGTCGCGCGGAAAACAACGGGAAAACTGCCCCCTCCCAAAAAATTCCTTCTCCGTTTCGCGCTTTTGCACCCTACCTTTCTCGGCGCGGATACAAGGGCTTTCTTCAGCAAAGTTGTAGTGGAAAACGAGCTTAATCAGCCGGTTTACTATATGGACGAATGGCTCCACGCGGTTGGAACCAGCAGAATGCGCCCGTCCACAACGGACGAGGTTAAGGTGTCCAGAAGCAACCCTCAGTCAAAAATACAGCAGCTTTTGGAAAAGGCGCAGGGCAAGTTTGACGGCGCGAGGGTTATGGTAAAACAAAAGGACAGAGACAGGCGCGAAATCGAACAAATATTGCGCGACCGGATGGATTCTATTTTTGAACACATCCCCCTGCGCGAATTAGCCGATATAAGCGACCGTCTTAGCGAAAGACAGAAAGCGGCTATCTCCGAAGCTCAAAGCCTGCTAAAAGATTTGATGAAAAACGATCATGAACTGGAATTAAGCATAAGGGATTATTTAAACGCGGAAGCGGACGTTCAAACATTGACAGATAAACTTGACGCGGAAGGCGGGGCTGTCTCCGTAGACATTGGCGCGCTGGACTCGGAATTTGACACTATCCGGCAAATGGCAAAAATGACCTGCGGACGGCAGGGAAATCACTTTCCGGTTCTTACAAGCGAATATTTTCATTGCGGGCCTAATGACGTGGGTATTCGGGAGAATATTATCGCCATGCTCGCCAAAGTTGAAAGCATTGATGCGGAAGCATTCTGCCGTGTTTATAAAAACAGGCTGAACCGCATAGTGCCCTATGTTCTTATGATACCCACTTACGGCGACACGGGCTTTTGCTGGGAGCCGTTTGATCGTCATAACCGCGCCACAAGCCGCGGACGGGTCGTAATTCCCATGTACCCCAAAAACCTGTATCTAGCGGTTCTTACTGCGGTAGCCGATCTTCGCTGGCAGGTAGCCAAAGAAAAAGCTTCTTTTTACTGGATGGAAGAAGGCCTTACAGGAAACTATTACCAGTGGTTTCAGGCGCAAAAACTAAAGGGCGATATCAAGGAATATTTTATTAATGACTATATTCTGTGGATGACAAAAGAAGCGGAAGGAATACAAAAACTCGAAAAAGAGGTGCGCGGAACCTTCTGGCGGTTTATGCCGTTTACAAGAGAAGTAAAGGAAAAACTCAAAATGCGCAGTTTTGTGTATCAGGAACTGTATCAGCGCGATGTAAACAGATCGATGTCAGACGGATACTGATAATATCAAATAATCTTTTTTATAATCTCGAAAACTTCTTCTTCTGAGACTGTCCAGGGCGAATCGGCTATAAATTCGAGATTGCGGGCCGCCTCTGCGGCTGCGGTAAGGCGATCCAGCGTGATATTGAATTCTTTTAAATCGGGCTGCACCTTAAACGCTTCCATACAGCGGCGGATATTGGTTACGGCTGAATTTGCCGCGTCGGCTACAGAAGCGGCCTTTCCCGTGCTGCCGAGGAATGACGCCGCGCGGGCCATTTTTTCGGGACGGGCGCTGGAAAGCCGCTCCGCGATGACAGGTAATAGGACGGCGGAACAAAGCGGCTTTGCGACCGGAAAGCGGGCGTTGATCGCCGCCGCCAGAGCGGCTCCCGCGCCCGGGGAGCTTACCGAGGAGCCGAGGGCGGTAAGGAAAGTTGCCTGGGCGAAAGTATCGGCGTTTATGCTGCCAGCGCCGCCTTTGAACAATTTTGCGTAAAAATTCAGCGCCCTTTCCAGCAATGCGTCGGAGAGAAAATTGGCCCTGTTTGAACAATATGCCTCAACCGCCGCGAAGAAACCGTCAAAAAGAAACGAGGGCGCGGAAGGGTCTGAAAGAAATTTGAACAAACGGCTGTCGATGATTACTGCGGCGTAAAGGTTATTTGGAGACCGGATCGATTTTATCAGGCGGCTGCGGGGGTCGGAGGCGATAAAATATTCAGTTAACGAAAAAGCGCTCATGCTTTCGGTGGGAATGGCGATAAACGGGAGAAATTTATTCTGAAAAAGCCGTCCGTCGAGCAGTTCAAAGACTGAGATTTTCAAGGGGGCCATAATCGCCGCCATGCGGGCTATAATCTGCGTTTTTTGCCCGCCGAAACCGATAATAGCGTCGCAGTGCGCGGCGCGGGAAAGATCGACAATATTTTCAGCCATATCCACAGTGGATTCTTCTTCTATTCCGTCAAATACAATGGCCTGTGCGCCTGAATCCTCAAGAATTTCCTTCAGACGGGTTACAGTCTGCGCGTCCAGCCCGTGATCGGCGGCAACCATTATCCGCGTCCCGTGACGGCTGGCAACAGTTCCAGCTATGCTCAAAGTATCCGCCCCTATGAGTATTTCAGGATCAAATTTAAATGAAATATCCAACTTTTTACCGCACCTTTTTCTGAAAAAAAAACCTGACCCCCTGTCATAGACAGACGGTCAGGCCAAACAATTGCTATTAATTAAATCCCTACGCAAACCATGCGTTTAAGATGTTTTTCGCAGTGGCATCAATGACTCCGTTGATATACGAAGGATCATCAATTTTTTGCCTGAGTTCAGCAATCCGGGCATCATCCAGCTCCGGGACGGATTTAATTAATTCCAAAACCTGATATCTCTCAGCCTGTTTACTTGCTTCCGCAGAAACACTGATGACATCAGTTCTGTCGTTCCCCCCCGCCTGTTCACTCCTTCCCGGCTTCTTTCCGGAAGGAATGGGTTCTACATGACCTATCCTGTTTACTGTCATATTCATACCCTACCTATACCCTATTATCGGCAACATTATACTATAAGTTTACCAGCTTATTTAATTTATTTCCAGATATATACAGGGAAAATTCGCCAATTTGTTCCTTTTTTTGGGCCAAATTTTCCAGTATTTCTGCCGCTTTTCCACGAATAAATTCCTCATGAATCTTCGTCATTTCCCGTCCTATACAAATATAACGCTCTTTGTCAATTTCGGCAATGTCTCCCAGGAGCTTTAGAACTCTAAAAGGGGACTCGTAAATAACGCACGCTGCGTCCATTTCCATCAATTCGCGCAGGCGGCTCTTCCTCCGGCCCGGTTTTGGGGACAAAAAACCCTCAAAAATGACGGTTTTGTCCCTGCCCCCGGCAACGCTTAAAAGGGCGGCGAAGGCTGACGGTCCCGGAATGGGAATTACGTCGTGGCCGGCCTGCGAAGCCATAGACGCCAGAACCGCTCCAGGGTCGCTAAGGGCAGGGGTTCCGGCATCGCTTGCATAGGCCACAGTTTGCCCCTGTTTTAGGGCTTCCAGCACCTTTTCCGCCGCAAATTCCTCGTTTTGAGAGCGGCAGGACAGCATTTTCACCCGAATCCCCAAATG
>JGI24698J34947_10001750_pt1 | contig 11570 bp, 10 predicted proteins | sample TergutMp193P3_FD_34947 | JGI IMG/M metagenome (IMG submission 34947)
CCCGAGCACCGCATTACCCATTTGATGCGGGTTATTGGCGACATTGAAGAAATGAGCGATGAGTGTTATAGTATTAGCCGCCTGCTGGAAAAGAGCGTCCGCAAGAACTGCGTATTTAAAGATGAAGAAATGGACGATCTTGTCCCCTATGTTAAGCAGGTTGGAGAATTCCTGACGCTGCTGCAGGAACAAATGGGGAATCGCCCACGGGTGGAGCTTGCCGTTCAAACGGTGGAACTGGAAGTAAACATCAGCAGTTCGCGCAAGAAACTCCAGAAACTGAGCCGCAAGCGCATCAAGGCGGGCGAAGATATCAAGACAGAATTGATCTATATTGAGTTGGTCCGCCGCATCGAAAAACTGGGCGATTATTGTATGGATATTACCGGAGTGATTACGAATAATTAGGAGAGATAAAATGAAAAAAAGCATGGTGATACTTCTGGCCTGCGCGGCTCTTCTGTCCGGCTGTAAAGCGAAAAACCCAACGGCACAGACGGGGCCGGAGAGTCTTTCCGTGCTGGTCTACATCACCGGCGTTGTGGCGGGAAGCCCGACGTATGAGATGCTGGCGGAAGGGGCGCAGGAATTTGCCGATGAACATGACAATGTTATTGTCAAAATTTATGAAGCGGGGTTTAATCAGGCTGAATGGGAAGAGCAGCTGCGATCCATGGTAGCAGGCGGCGAGTATGATCTGGTGCTGGGTTCCAATCCGTCGCTGCCGGAAATTTGCGTCAGCGTGGGCGGGACGTTTCCCGCGCAAAAATTTATTATTCTCGACGCCCAGTACAGCGGCAACCCGCAACTCAATACATACCTGTACAACCAATACGAGCAGGCTATGTTTTTGGGCTATCTGGCGGGGCTGGTTACCACGAGCAAAATGCCCCATGCCAATGACGTCAAACGGATCGGTTTTATCGCCGCGCAGGAATATCCGCTGCTTACCCGGCACATTGTTCCCGGTTTTCTCGATGGGGCGCGTCTCGTTGATCCCGGCATTGAGCTGGACTTCCGCGTTATTGGTAATTGGTACGATGCGAACAAGGCCGCCGAACTTGCCGCCGGTATGATCAATGCCGGTTCTGACGTGTTCGCTTCGATTGCCGGCGGCGCGGCGCAGGGGCTGGTGCGTACTATAAAGGAGCGCGGCGCCTATGCGGTTAATTTTAACACCAACGATTACGGTCAGGCGCCGGGGCTGATCATCGGTTGCGGCATTATGCAGCAAAAAAAATTAACCAAAGAGATACTGGCCGATGCGCTTGCCGGAAAAGTGCAGTACGGAACCGGCAGGACGGTAGGGGTAAAAGAAGGCTACCTCGATTTTATTTTTGACGATCCCGGCTACCGCGATCATCTTCCCGCAGAAATAAAACAGCGATTCGAGGCTTTTATGAACGATTTTCGCGCAGGCCGCATTGCCTATACGGTTCCGCCGCTGTGAGCGATTACGCGGTTGAACTGTGCGGCATCAGTAAAATATATGCCGGCAGCAGCAAAAAGGCAAACAACAATATAAGTCTTGGCGTGCGCAAGGGAGAGATTGTCTGCATTGCCGGTGAGAACGGCGCGGGAAAAACAACGTTGATGAAAATACTCGACGGTCTTGAAGCGCCAACCGCCGGTGAAATTTACATTAACGGTAATGCCGTTACTATTGATTCTCCGCTTGCCGCACGAAAGCGGGGAATTGGCATGGTTCATCAGCACTTTATGCTGTTTCCCGAATATACGGTCGCTGAAAATATAGTCATGGGCGTTGAGCCGCGCAAATGGGGATTGTTTTTTGATAGAGCGCGGGCAAGGGCTGAGGCGGCAAAGGTCATTAACGCCCACCATTTTTCAATTACGCCTGACAGATTGGTGCAAGACCTGAGCGTCGGTGAAATGCAGCAGGTAGAAATTTGCCGCCTTCTTCACCGTAACGCGGATATTATCATTCTTGATGAGCCGACCAGCGTGCTGACCGAGGCTGAAATTGCCGCGTTGTTCAAGACGCTCAAGGCGCTGGCTTTGGCGGGAAATTCCCTATTTCTCATTACCCACAAACTGCAGGAAATAAAGCGCATCGCGGACCGGGTTGCCGTACTCCGGCGCGGCGAACTGGTGGGTATTCTTAACAAAAACGAGATTGACGAATACGCTATTTCCAAAATGATGATCGATAGTAAAGCCGGCTTTTCACAAAAACGTGTACGTACAAAAATAAATACCAGTACGTACAGTGAACCGGTAATTACCTTTAACGATGTTACGGTACTCAGACGGGGACAGAAACGCCCATTGCTGGATAAGGTTTCGTTTGCCGTGCGAGCCGGCGAAATTGTCGGCTTTGCGGGCGTTGGCGGGAACGGACTGGGGGTGCTGGAGGCGGTGTTGGGCGGCTTTCTCCACCCGTCGGCGGGAAAAATTACCCATAACGGCAAAGATATTTCCCGTTTGAATATTCGCCATCTCCGCAATCAGGGACTTGCCTATGTCCCCGCCAACCGGCTCAAGGTAGGCAGCGCTCTGAGCGCCACAGTTAATGAAAACATCATTATTGACCGCCGCGATGAATTAAGCCGTATGGGTTTTTTTGATAATAACGCTATCAATAAATTTTCCGCAGGGCTTATTGCGCGGTATAACATTGAAATGGCTGCCGGAACACGTTCCGCCGGGATTTATCCCGCTGCCGCTCTTTCCGGCGGCAACCTGCAAAAACTGATACTGGCGCGTGAAATTGATCAATTCAGGGATTATTTTGTTTTTTCAGAGCCAACGTGGGGGCTGGATATTGCCGCCAGCGGTTTTGTATGGGATGAAATCGCCATGTTACGCGAAAAGGGAGCGGCGATTGTCATTATATCGACTAACATCGACGAAATTATCGACCTTGCCGGCCGTGTCATGGTGATGTACCGGGGCAGTATCGCCGCGGAATTCAACCGTGACAATGTATCCGGCGCTGCGCTTAAGGAAAAAATCGGCGACTGTATGCAGGGGCTATCATGAAATCTGTCCCCTCAGGCGGCCCGCCCGATATCCAGCCGTCATACCGTCTCACCGGTACGCTGCGGCCCGCATTTTTCATCGGGGTAATCGTCATTACCTTTATCGCCCTGCTCGTCCTGGTGATACTTGCCTGCGTGCTGAGCAAAACTCCGGGCAGGACGTTGTTCTTTTTCTTTTTCGGCCCGTTTCGCAGCGTGTACCATTTTGGCAATATGCTCAATAGCGCCATCCCGTTGATACTTGGCGGGTTAGGCGTCAGTATCGCCATGCAGACGGGAAACCTGAATCTCGGCGGGGAAGGGCAAATATATTCGGGAGCGTTTGTCGCAACTATCGTAGCCTTGTCGCTGGGGCATTTAGGTTTTTTCGGCGGGTTTGTTGCCTTGCTTGCCGGGGCTTTTTTCGCGGGAGCAATGGCGGCCTTGTCCGGCTTTTGCAAGGCGCGGTGGAATACCAACGAACTTATCACTACTTTTCTGCTGTCCAACGCCCTGATATTAATAGTGAATTATTTTGTCAACGGCCCTTTTCTTGACCCGGAGACAAATCTGCAATCAACCAGAAAAATTGCCGCCGGACTCAGGCTGCCGTTGATTCTGCCGCCGTCGAATTTAAGCGCGGCGCTTATAATCGCGATTATTGTTACTATTATTGTACATATTTTTTTGAAGCGGGCAAAATTGGGTTATGAATTCAGAATGGCGGGGGCCAACGAGATTTTTGCCCGCTACGGCGGCATTAATACCCGGCTGAATACGGTTATCGCCATGTTTTTAAGCGGCGCCCTGTACGGTCTTGCCGGCGGCCTCGCGATTTTCGGCACCTATTACGGAACGATAAAGGAATTTTCCGCAGGGATTGGCTGGAACAGCCTCGCGGCGGCGCTGGTTGCCGGTTTTTATCCCCCCGCGTTGATACCGGCAAGCCTTTTCTTTGCGTGGATTTCTTCCGGCGCGCGAATCGCCATGCAGAATTCGGACATTACGTTTGAGGTTGGCTCCATTGTGCAAGCGGTGATTTTCTTTTTGGTAACGAGTATCGTTCTGCGCAATTTGTTCGCGAAGAAGGAGCGGCAACGGTGAAGGCTCTGCTCCCCGCCTTGCACAGCGCGGTTATCATTATGACGCCGCTGCTCTTTGCCGCGACCGGCGGCCTGTTTCCCGCCCTCGCCGGAATGTTAAACATCGCCCTTGAGGGTCTGCTCCTCATCGGTGCGTTTTCCGCCATTGCCGCGGTCTATTACACGGGGAGTTTTGCCGCAGGACTTGTCGCGGCGATTTGCGCGTCCGTTATATTGTCCGCGCTTCTTGCCTTTACCACGATTAACCTCCGCTCCAATGTGTTTATCACCGGGCTGGCGGCAAACCTGCTGGCTGGCGGCCTGACGGTCGTTCTTTCATACTATCTTTTTAATACACGCGGCGTTGTCGCGTTACATGACATTGATCACCTAACAGTTATTGATGTTCCGATTATTAACAAAATTCCCGTTGTGGGCGCGCTGCTTTCCGGTCACAGCGTTTATGTGTACGCAAGCTGGCTGCTGCTGCTTGTTTCGTGGGTTGTCATTTACCAAACTCCCTTTGGATACCGCCTGCGCGCCTGTGACAAACATTCGCCTGCTCTGGCTTCCTTAGGTCTATATCCCGATATATACCGCTGGGTCGCTTTTTTGGTTTCCGGCTTTTTCTGCGGCATTGGCGGCTCTTTCCTCAGCCTTAATCTGGGCGCGTTTGTTCCCAATATGACAGCGGGCAAAGGCTGGATAGCGTTAGTTGTCATCTTCCTCGGCGCCCGCAGGCCGCTCGGTCTTATCGCCGCCGCCCTTGTCTTTGGCGTTGCCGAATCTTTTTCAAACTACGCTCAGGGCCTGTTCAACGTACCCGCCGACTTTATCCTCGCAATGCCCTACCTGCTCACCCTGCTGGCAATGGTACTGGTATCGGTGTGGGTTAAGCGGGAAAACCGGGCTTCGTGAAGAAATACACCTACTTCTTAACCAGTTTTTCTCTTAATTCCACTATTGGCGGGAAACATTTTACTTTTTGGGCGATTTCCAGCGCTTTAATGGTATTTGTTTCAGTAACTACCATTTCAAGCGGGTAGCGGGCACGGGTAGCAAATGGAGACAAGTAGGAACAATCTTTTGCTACTTGATTAAAAGACGGATCAAATTCGGAACATAATGCGCATAAAGTTTCAAGCACATGGATTTTGGGTGGGATAACGCCATTATAGCAGAGAACCGCTTTAAGATATTTTTCTATGGCTTGTTGGCAATGGTAACAAATAATTTCGTTATGCTTACGATATGCTTCATTGAGTATTATTGCACTGTCAAAATCCGCATCGGCAAAATAAAACCATTCGAGAGTTGTTTCAATTTCCATACAGGCGTACTCCCTGTTTTGCAATGATACTTTCAAGGGTTAATGCTTTGCTTCGCCGTTCAAATACGCTTTTTTTTGCAATAACTAAATCAAGCGGAAGTGATAATTTTTTATAGAGTGCAAAGCGAATTTCAGCGTTTAATTCAAATATATCGACATCATTATCAGGTATGACAAGATAAATATCCAAGTCACTGCCTGTCTTTGGTTCCCCATAGGCCCATGAACCAAAAAGAAATAATGCCTCGATTTTCGTGTTTGAAGTGATTGCCTGTATAACGGCTGTCAGTTCCGCTTGAATATTTTCTTCCATAATCTATATTTTAGCGCATAAATGATAATTTTGTCAATTTTACCGGTTAAACACATAGCCAATGCCAATGTATGCGGATGGGCTGTGGGTGAACCAGGTGAATGAATCGCCGCGTTCGTTTTTGCTGGGGAGTTTTGCGCTCCATAGCAATTCGCCACGCAGGAATAGGGGGCGGGTAAGGTGGTAGTCTATGCCGCCGCCGAGTTTGAGCCAGAGGGCGTTGTTTGCCGATAAATCGCCGGGGGTTTTTTTGCCGTTTTCTGTGTGCAACAGCCATAATTGGTAGCCGGCGCCGAGGGCGGGGAACAGGGTAATGTTGTTCAGATAAAACGGGTATTTTGCCAGAATGCCAATGTCGAATAACAATGTAGAAAAATTGCCGGTAGAATTATCATTTTCTGTTGGAATTATTTTGTGGTAATCTTTGCTCCATGACCATCGCCCCTTTCCTGAACCGTTATACAAACTTGCGTTAATTTGCGCGTATTTTAAGTCAAAAAACAAAAAGCCGCCAATATCAAACTCGCTTTTGCTGTTTGTTTCGGTGATGGTAAAGTCACGCATCAATCCCCCTATTCCCACTCTGCCGGTTTCCTCGCGCGTTCCTGTCGTGAACGAACCGCCGAGGTGTACGCCGCCGCCAATGCTGATGGGGAAACTTTCCGCGCTGCCGGTTATTGTTTTAATTTTTTTGTCAATTTGAACATTTTTGCTGACGGTTCCCTGTATGGCGGCGGTTTCTACGGATATGGCTTTTATTTCCAACCGGTACATTGTTGTTTGTGACAACTTGCTGTTTATGGCAATAATCTCGCCGGATATAATTGTTTGCGCTCCCAGTATTTTCCCGATTGCCTGCGCCGTTTCATCGCTGACATTGCCGGACAGGTGGAATTGCTGTTCATTTTGAATAAAGTTTATGTGTTCCCGGTCAATGGGGATAAAGTTCTTCCTATCAATAATGGCGTTCACCAGTTCGTTGATTATATGGCTTGACAGCGCCTGATTGTCTGATTTTATGTTTAACACCGCTACAACGGTTTTTGCGGGCAGGCGTGTTTCAAGGTAGTCGGCGATTTCCTGGATTGCTTTGTCGAGAGGAAGATTGTCTTGCGAGTAGGCGGTGTTAATGGAGAATGTGGAGATGATTATTAGTAAGACAATGTTCTTTTTCACGTTTACTCCGTGTGGAAAAATAGCAATCCGAAAGTTTTATTTTCTGATTGCTTTGTTATACATCAATTTCTCCTTCCTTAACAATTGGACTTGTTCGGGAACCCGGTTGGTTCCCTCACAAGTCCTAAAAAATGCTGTTTTTATTTATGGAAGTTGTTCAGAAACTGAAGTTTCCGAACAACTCTATTGTCTAAATCCGATGATTGTCACCTTTACGCTTCCATCGCAATGTGTATATACCTGCCGTCTGCCACATCCAATACCACTAAAAACTGAAAGAGCGTACAGCACGGACTCGGGCAGTACTGGAGAAAGCTTGTGCAGAACTAGAACCCATATAAAAATTAAAATAATACGCTGTATCAGAGGTATACTGTTCGGATGACCAATAATAACTACCTGAAATCCCTCCCAAATTCTTCTGATAAAGATTTTGATGCATAAGGCTCAAGTCACCTCTATCAGGAAGATGCCAATTGGTAAAACCGGCACCCTTATAGTTTTGTGCTGTCTGCATTGCGGTATTCCAATTAAAATTACCAAGTTCACCACTACATTCTTTGAACTGATTTCCGGATGCAAAAAAGATAATACCGCCACCAGGACCTTCATCTCCAATAACATAGCCCCGCCCATTTCCTTTTACCCTGAAAAAAAACTCGTCATTATCACGGCTGTTAGTTTCAATCTGTACAATAGCGTTAAAATTGGTTCCGATTGCGGTTGGACTAAATCTTATCGTAAAAGTTGTTGTACTCCCGGGGGCAACTGATGTATTGGTTGAGGGCTGCAAAGTAACATTAAAAAGTCCCGCATCGTTATCCGCGAAGTTGATTCTATTTCCATTGGTTGTAACAAAGATTAAATTCGCTTCGCCGGAATTCCCAATAGTAAAGGTGACTTCACTGGATTTACCTGCTAAAACAGTGTCAAAATCGTATTCCCCATTTTGATCAATAACAGTATTTTCCTGTTTTACTGTTATCTGTGGTTTTTTCACATAACCGGTTCCCTTTACGTTAAGCGTAAACACCATGCCATCACTGTTATTATAAATGGTTATACTGGCGTTTTCTTCGGCTTCAAGAGATGGATTGTATTGCAACAAAAATGATACCTCAGCGCCGGGGTTGATTGTTTTGTTTGCCGGTTGAGCGGGGATTAAAAAAACGGCGTTTGACGATGCGGCTGCCGGGGTTCCGGTTAATTCCAGCGCAATGTTGCCCTTGTTTTTTATGGTAAATGGCAGGGGTTTATTGGTTCCTAATTCAACTTGACCAAAATCAAACGGCGTGAGGGAATTGTTGGCAATAATGGTACTGCCCTGAGTCAATTCCAAAACCGCGGAACCTCTAATTGCGGTCATTTGCAGAAGGATAATTACAGGATTTCGCGAGTTGTCATTGGTGGGAATGGTTAAAGTGGCATTGTTTTCGCCCGGTTCTGTTGGTTCACATTTTATGATAAATGATGATTGCCCATTCTCGGAAATGCTGCCGCCGGGGTTTGTCAGTTTACTAAATGCCGCCGCATTGTTCCCGGTTATGGTAATATTCGCCGTATCAAGCGTTAAAACTTCCGTGCCGGTATTTCTGATTTCCACAGTGATATTTTTTGAATGGGTAATGATCACTTCGCCCGCGTCAATGGTACTATTTTGTAAAATTGCATTGTTATTAAAGTACACTTCGGCAACCGGCTTGGGAAGCGTACCGGTGGCTGTAATGGAAAATGAAAAATCGCCGTTTTGATCGTTTGAAATTATTGTAACGGTGGCGGTATATTCCTGAGCCGCCGTGGGGTTAAAGTTGATTTTGAAGGGTAAAGATTCGTTAGGGGCTATTTCCGCGCTTGAGGGCTGAACAACCGAAAAAACATTCGTTGTATCTCCCGATATTTTTACCGGTTCGGTCCCTCCCGCAGTGAGAAGCAGTTTACCAACGCCGGTATTTTTCAGCGTAAAATCAAATTGTTTGTTTCTACTGGTAACGGTTTCCCCCAGATTCACATTCTGGTTTTTGGCAACCGGCAATGTTCCATATCCAACGGTAACTTCTGACAAAAATGAAATTTGAGTAAGGCTCTTTTTATTGCTGGAGTTCGCGATTTCTTCAACTACCGATGTATCAAGAAAGGTAAATGTATAGTCTTCATCGCCTATTGATATTGCCTCAGTCCGGCAGGCAATACCAATGTCCTTGCGGGTAAAGGTAATATACCCGGCTTTGTTGAGATCGTTTGCCGTAAGCTGTTTTACCGACTGGGTTGATCTCGGCAGATCATTTGAGCCTGATACCGCAGCAAAAGAAATGCCGGAAAATTTGACATCGGTTAGATCAAAAGAAGACTCATTCCGTATGGTCAGGCTTGGCAAGTTCGGTAAATTGGGATTGTTGTCCTCATTTACTGGCTGTTCGCAAGCCACAAAAATCAGCGCGAAAATTGCGGCTAATGTGTAATTTTTTTTCATGTTAATTTCTCCTTAATAATCACAAGCTGCCGAGCGTTAGGGATTTGCTTGTATCACTTACATCAATAATTATGGTATTATCCATGAAGTTAAACTCTGCGCTTTCATTCTTTATGACCGTGATCGCTTCACTGGTGCGGTAAGCGGTTGTGCCTACTCTGAAAAAAATGTACGTTAATCCGTCTTCCACCGGTTTAATAACATTTGCGCCAGAGTTAATCGAAAGATCGAGGTTATTGCTGGTAAGCTCGTATGTACCTAAACTATAACTCCCCATAAAGTCTTGAATATTAAGCGTTAATTTTCCTGCGGAAAGTATCCCTGTGCCTTTGTAACCAAGAGGCTGATTAGATTGAAAAGTAAAATTATTCCCGTTTCTTGCCCATGTGCCGCCATCATTATCATAACCTGCTGACATTGTATAGGTATTGCTGCCAACAACAAGGTTTATAGCACCGGTGATAAAACCTGATGTACCGGCATTGCCTGTCCATGTGCCCAGAATATCCGCATTCTCGGGAAAAAAAGTAACATTGTTCCAGACCACCTCGCTTATTGTTTTAGAGGATAGATTTCTAATTCTCAATGTTGTGGCGGTACCGCCCTCGTTATTCCCACCGCCATTTTCACCGTTGCCGTCATCTGTTGGGCAGGACGTGAAAATCACTGCACAGGCGATTAGTACTGCATAAATTTTTTTCATTTCTTTCTCCTTTATTTGAATAAAATTGTTTGTGTTCCGGTTTGTGTTACTGAGCTTCCGTTATACGTAAAATTGTATATATTCCCATTCATCGCGGTAAAGTCGGGAATGGTGGTGTTTTCGAATGTTGAGGCTACGACGTAGTTCTGGTGGAGTTTCCCTCCGGCGGGAATGTCCTCCAGTTTGTAGACGCCGGTTTTACCGGGCGCGACGGGAATATTACCGTTGCCGGTTTGTTTAAATACTGTCCCCAGATACCGCAACTCAAATTGCAAATTTCCCGAATTAAGTATTTTGATAAACGCCGATCTGAATTCAAGGTTTGCGGGCTGGGGTATCTGTTTGGTGTAGGATTTATCTTCTTCCACGACAAAATTGATCTGCACGTTGGGGTCTATGCCGCTGGCTATGACTGTTCCGCTATCTGAATCAAATGCGTCATTTATCTGGTACAGATATTCAATCGAAAAAGTTGAACCAACTCCGTAATTGTCGCTGGTGCGGACATCCACCCTTTTTGATTCTCCTCCCGATAGTTCCAGCAGTACCGGGCCGCTAAAGGCATCCTGATGAACTACCACTTTATAGCTCGATTCATTAAAAAACGTTACCCTGCCGGTTTTTACCACGACATTATTTCCAGTATTGTTATTTTCATTATCCGATTCGGCAGGACAGGCGCTGATGATCGCGCTGATAATTGTCAATAACATTATATAACAAAAATATTTCATAAAAATTACCCCTTTTACGAAACGGTTAAACAAGGGCTGTCCGGGAAGAAAGGACAGCCCCTTAACCGCATATAATTACAAAGACGCTATATCATTGCTCAAATCGCGCGCATCGGCGCTTTCGGTAATGGTTACCGTGTAACTGGCAGCCGTTTGTCCGCTTCCTGAAACGGTTATGGTGTAATCATAGCCATTCTTGAGTACCGGAGTGGCGCTGTCTTTTTCAACGGGTATTTGCAAGGCTTGGTTATAAAAGGTAAGGACAATGTTTTGCGCTGTTCCGGTATTGGTACTACCGATTTCATAGGTGAGCGTTTCACCTGAGCCTATTGAATCATAACCATTTTGGCTGTTCAGCCGGTTGGTTCCCGCAATGGTAACCCGTCCGCTCTGGTTTGCCACGTTATTCGTAACGGTGACGTATGCCACGGGAGAACTCAGCGTCGCCTTTATGCTGTCCCATGTGGCTCCCGCATCGGCGGGAAGGGTATACGCCTGAATTGCGCCGCCGGTTGCGGGGCGCGGCGAGACGCTGATTGTTTCAAACTGGCTGGTTGGTTTGAGGGTGGTTACCTGTTGAGTACTCCTGCTGAAATAGACAAACACCGGGTAGATGGCAAAACCGTCGGTGTTATCGGCATAGAGGAGCATATTGGAAGCCAGATTGGGAAGATAGCCAATTTTTTCACCATCGGGGCTGTCCTTGCGCAGTTCCATACCGATCCGCCCCAGATTGGTAACACGGTACGCATAGTCGCCGGTATAATTGGGACTAATCTCC
>JGI24698J34947_10001751_pt1 | contig 11564 bp, 10 predicted proteins | sample TergutMp193P3_FD_34947 | JGI IMG/M metagenome (IMG submission 34947)
TTTTACCCGGATGATGGAAATCGCCCTGGGGATTCTCTAGCGATGCGGATCATCTCGTGGAACGTTAACGGCATACGCGCCGTTGAAAAGCGGGGCTTTCTCGACTGGCTGCAGCGGGAGTCCCCCGACGTGCTGTGCCTCAACGAAACCAAGGCCGAGCCGGGCCAGCTTCCGCCCCAACTGATCAACCCGCAGGGCTACCGCAGCGTCTGGGCGAGCGCCAAAAAGCGGGGCTATTCCGGCGTTGCCATCTACAGCAAGATTGAGCCGCACGACGTGCGCTTTATGGAAAAAGCCGAATTTGACGATGAGGGCCGCACGCTGGTCGCCGACTTCTCAGACTTTACCCTGATAGCCGCCTACTTTCCCAATTCGCAGGATGCCGGCGCGCGCCTCGGTTACAAGCTGGCGTTTTGCGACGCGATGCTGCGGCTGTGCAATGCGCTGGTCAAAAAAGGGCGGCATATCGTACTCTGCGGCGACTACAACATCGCCCACACGCCCATCGACCTGGCGCGCCCCAAAGAGAACGAGGGCAACGCCGGGTACCTGCCCGAAGAGCGGGCGTGGATGGATAAGTTTACGCAGGCGGGGTATGTCGATACCTTCCGTCATTTTCATCCGGGCGAAAAAGACCACTATACCTGGTGGTCGTACCGGATGAACGCGCGCGAGCGGAACGTGGGCTGGAGAATCGACTACCACTGCGTTGACAGCGCCTTCCTTCCCAGGGTACAATCTTCTATCATCAGGCCCGAAGTTGCAGGCTCTGATCATTGTCCGGTGGAGATCGTCCTTGAAGATTAGATACAATGCGCCAACCATTCTCACCTACGCGTTTTTCTGCGCTTTGGTAATGGCCCTGACGCTGACCTGGCTGCCCGGCCTTATCCCGAACTGGTTTACCGTTCCCGGCAAGGGGAATTTTCTGCCGTCCAGCCCGCGGCACTGGCTGACCCTGCTGACCCACATCGCCGGTCATTCCGGCTGGCCTCATCTGGTCAGCAATTTTTCGCTCATCCTCCTCATCGGCCCCATGCTTGAGGAAAGCTACGGCTCCCTCGCCCTGCTCGTCATGATCGTCATTACCGCCCTCGTTACCGGCATACTCAACGTGATCTTTTTCCCCACCGGCCTCATGGGCGCATCCGGCGTGGTCTTTATGATGATCCTGCTCGCGTCGTTTACCAACTTCAGCCGCGGCGAAATTCCCCTCACCTTTATTTTGGTGCTGGTGCTGTACCTCGGCGACCAGCTGCTCAAATCGTTCGGTACCGGCAACATCTCCCACTTCGCCCACATCGCCGGCGGCTTCTGCGGCAGCCTGTTCGGTTTTTTCACCCCGCCCCGCCGGTATTAGCCTCCCCCCGTTCCTCCCCCTCTTAAAACTCCGTGTACTCCGTGGTTATTTCTTCCCTCTTTTCCTATCGCCCCCATGTATGCTATAATCACCCCATGAAAAAGGAATTCCTGCAATTTGACACGGTGCGGAATAATGCAATCAGGCTGGCATTCCGCATTTACAGTGACGGGTTTATACCCGACGTGATCTATGTCTCGCTGAGGGGCGGGGCGTATTTGGGCAATGTGATCAGCGAGTATTTCAAGGTTGTGCATCCGTCCGAACATCCGGTCTATTACGCGGCGGTGGTGGCGCACTCCTACGTCGATGTGGCAAAAGCGGTCAAGATACGGGTCGACGGCTGGACGTACCCGCCGGAACATCTGCGGGTTGGGGACAAGGTGCTGTTAATCGATGACATTTTTGATACCGGCAGAACGGTAAACCATCTGGCGCGGCTTATTATTGAGAAGGGAATCCCCCGCCACGACCTGAAGATCGCCGTTCACGATTACAAGGTCTTTACCGACAAGACGGAACAGCTCCCCATTCAGCCCGATTACTGGTGCCGCAAACACGAGATGTCGGTCAACGACGAGGTGGAATGGATCCACTACATGAGCCATGAACTCGTGGGGCTGTCCCAGGCGGAGATCAGCGAAAATTACTACAAGCAGGACCCCGAACTGCACAAGGTAATGCAGCTGATCCCTACGCATAACTAATGAGGAAGAATAACCACGGAGTTCACGGAGGAAAGATGATTTTTGTATTAAAAACTCCGTGTACTCCGTGGTTTTCTTATTCTTATGTTGGTATGCGGGATCGATGAGGCGGGCAGAGGGCCGCTGGCGGGGCCGGTGTGCGCCGCGGCGGTGATACTGCCCGATGATTTTCCTCTTGACCTGCTCGACGATTCCAAAAAACTCAAGCCCCGGCAGCGGGAAGAAGCCCGTAGTGTTATCGTGGAAAAAGCCGCGGCATGGGCGGTCGCGTGGGCGACCCACACCGAAATCGACGCGATTAACATTTTGCAGGCAAGCCTGCTGGCGATGCGGCGTGCGGTCGAATACGTACTGACCCCCGCGCCGGAGGGCGCCGCGGGGCAATGGCCGGAAAAACTCGAAACGGAAACCACGTTCGGCAGGCCCTTTGCCCCGGCGCACATCCCCGCCAACCTTACCGCCATCGTGGACGGCCTGCACTGCCCGGTTCTGCCCATTCCCTGTACGCCGCTGGTCAAAGCCGACGCCCAAATCCGCGAGGTAATGGCCGCTTCCATCCTCGCCAAGACCGCCCGTGACCGGCTTATGGAACACTACGGCCGCCTCTATCCCCAGTACGGCTATGAGCGGCACAAGGGCTACCCCACCCTGGCACACCGCACGCTGGTCAAACAGTACGGGCCTTCTTCTATTCAGCGTCTCAGCTTTCGGGTATAATGAACGCCATGTTGAAACATGAATGGGGAATCCCGCTTGCAACAGCGTTGGCCCTGCCGGACGGAAACGTCAACCAGATTTATCTTGACATCATGCTGGAGGAAGACCTGCCCGTCTTGTATGTCAACCGGAACAAACATCAGCATCAGCTGACGCCTTTCAAACCGTTATATGACCGCGAGCCGTCTTTTTGGCGGAAAGGCGGCGACGCGGGGGGTTATTTTCTGACCGGATACGGCCTTGACCGGCTCAAGGAATTGGCCATAACCAGAACCGGCTCATGGAATATCGCGGAGGCGGAAGAAGAAATCGAAGAAGACGATGAAGAAACCAGTCAGGAAGAGACGGGTTTTGGAATCCAGTACGATACCATCGCGCACATGTCCACCGCGGAAAAAATCGAGCGCTTAACTCAGGATAAAACATTGCTCAACGATCTGCTGAATAAAAAAAGCAGAGATCAGACCGTCATTGCCGAAACGCTTGCCAGCACCACCACGGATGCGGCGATGATCAATCACACTGTTTTGGAAGCAATTATCAACCTGGCCGACGAGCAGGCCAAAGCGCACTCGCGGGAAGTGATAATGCATACCAACGAAATCGTCAAGTCATCCGTCCGGCTTTTGTCCGAGAATATTATGAGCGATGAATTAATGAAGATCATAACGGAAAAATCCAACGGCATTGTTTTCCAGCACATAGCCAGGGTATACCTGAACGGGGTTGCCTTTCTGGCGTATTTCAATAACAAGATTTCATCATCAAGCGCCATTATCAAAATCCGGACAACTTTTAACCTGAAGTACCGCAAATTCTACCAGGCCCTGCTCCCGCACCTTGACGACTACAACCTGACCGTTGATCACGTTTTTATGGAGGGCCTCAAGATAATACCGCCCGATTTGTTTTCCAAGTGGTCGGTCGGTTTTTTGGTGCATGATCTGGGAAAGGCGGCGGATATTGAGTACCACGAAGGCGAGGCCGCCTATGACCGCAGCAAAGTAGTTGAGCACGTAAGGGTCGGTTATAATTCGGTCATCAGAAAAACCAACTACCCCCGTGAAGCCGCCCTTATCGCCGGGTATCACCATGAGTATTACGGCGATCCCGACGGTTACGGCCCCTTCCGCGATGATCTGCAGGAGTATAACCGCAGCATCGCCAACATGACGCAGGATTACTGCATTACCGACGATCTGGAATCCATTTTAGGTTTCAGGGCGCTTGCCTATTTCCCTGCGAAGGTTCTGGAAATAATTGACGTGTACGACAGCCTGACCGATACGCGCCGCGTCTACCGCGCTTCCATGTCGTCGGAAGAAGCGCTCGACATGATGTATAAGGAATTTATCATAAGGCGCCGCAAGATCGATCCTATCCTTTTTGATATTTTTACCGGCTTCATCCACGAAAAGGAAGCGCTCGCGGCGAATGAAAAGTGAGGAATAGGATCAACGAATGACACGAATGAACACAACTATTCGTGTAATTCGTTGATTTTCTTTATTACCGCAATTTACCGTTTGGCAGCGGGTTTCCGGCTTTTGGCTGCTTTGGCTGCCGGCTGCCCTTTTTTGGGCTCTACCCGGTCAAGGGCGCTGGCGGGGAAGGTGCCTTCCTGATATGCCTTGCAGTCTGAAAACCACGCCGTAGTAACTAACTTTGTTTCTTCCGCGATAGCCTTAACTACCATTTGGGGGCCGCTGGGAATCGCCGTTACTGCCACTAAATCTCCAATAAGCCGTTCTGTTGCTCTTACGCTCATTTTACACTCCTGCCCCATTGTATGATGTTTTATGGATTTTGGCAATAGCCTGTGGTATCTTGACAAACCAATCCATCATCAAATTTAATAGTAGGTATGGGCGTCCAGTTTTTGACCAGAATACGAGAAAAGACGGCGGATAAAGAAAAACTCAAAGAGCCGGAGGAATACATGGTGATTCTGCTCAACGACCACTTTACCAGCATGGATTTTGTCGTTGAGGTGCTGATGGTCATATTCCACAAAGACCCCCTGGACGCGAACAAGATCATGATGGACGTGCATAAAAAGGGCAAAGCCATTGTGGGGCAGTACCCCTGGGACATTGCCACCACCAAAACAGAGCAAGTGCACGCGGCGGCGCGGAAGAACGATTTTCCGCTTCGCTGTATTGTCGAGCCGGCCTAAATGGGAGATAATAGGGTATGAAGATTTCCGGCCATGTACAGGCCATAATCAACGCGGCATATAACGAGGCCAGGGTACGGGGCCATGAGTACCTTACCCCGGAGCATATCCTCTATGCGGCGCTGGCCTATGAAGAGGTACAGGGGATTTTCACCTCCTGCGGGGTAAATCCCGAGAATATCAAGAGCGGGATGGAAAACTACTTTGAGCAGAAGGTTCCGGTTATCGAGGCGGCGGCGGAGCCCACCCAGACCGTGGGCTTTCAGAGCGTGATTGAGCGGGCCGTGATACAAAGCCGGTCGGCGCAGAAAGACATGATCGACGTGGCGGACATCCTCGTATCCCTGTTTGACGAAGAGCGGAACTACAGCGCCTATTATCTGCGCAAGGCGGGGGTCAAACGGCTGGAACTGCTCGACGTGCTTTCCCACGGGGTTGACAGCAGCTACCTCAAAGACGACGGTAAATTGAGCCCCCTGCCCGATGATGATCAGGGCGAGGGCGGGCCGAAGGCCAAGAGCAAAAAACCCGCGCTGGAACGTTTTGCCGCCGATTTAACCGTCCTGGCGCGCGAGCATAAACTCGAGCCGTTTATCGGCAGGGAAAAAGAACTTGACCGCACCGTGCAGGTGCTGTGCCGCCGGATGAAAAACAACCCCGTCCATGTCGGCGATTCCGGCGTGGGCAAAACCGCCATTACCGAGGGGCTTGCCCAGCGCATCGTGGCGGGCACGGTTCCGCCGCGGCTCAAAGACTTCAGCGTCTTTGCCCTGGACATGGGTTCTCTGGTTGCCGGGACCAAATACCGCGGCGACTTTGAAGAGCGGGTCAAGCGGGTTATCGAAGAGATACTCAAAAAAGAACGCGCCATTCTTTTTATTGATGAGATTCATACATTGGTCGGCGCGGGTGCCGTTTCCGGCGGCGCGATGGACGCGTCCAATCTGTTGAAACCGGCGCTGACATCGGGCAGGCTCCGCTGTATCGGCTCCACCACCCACGAGGAATACGGCAAATATTTTGACAAGGATCGCGCGCTGTCGCGGCGTTTCCAGAAGATCGACATTAACGAACCGTCCGAAGCGGACGCCATTGCCATTCTCAACGGCCTCAAATCAAAGTACGAGGATTTTCACCACGTCAGCTACAGCGACGGGGCGATTGAAGCGGCGGTGCGCCTTTCCGCCCAATTTATCACCGAGCGGCGGCTGCCGGACAAGGCCATTGACGTTATCGACGAGGCCGGCGCCTTTGCCCGCATTGCGGCGTATCAGCAGGAGGCGGAAAACAAAACCGCTTCCACCGCACAGGACAGCGTCGTCGAGACGATTGCGATCGGCCTGCCGCTTATCGAGACCGTTGTTTCCAAAATCGCCAACATACCGGAGCGTTCGGTCGGGGAAAGCGAAAAAGACCGTCTGCGCCTTTTGGAACAAAAACTTAAAGAACGGGTATTCGGGCAGGACGCCGCCATTGCCAATGTCGCGCGGGCGGTCAAACAGTCGCGCGCCGGGTTCAGGGCGGAAGATAAACCGGTAGCCAATTTCCTGTTTGCCGGCCCGACCGGCGTGGGAAAAACCGAACTTGCCCGGCAGTTAGCCGACATTCTGGGAATAGCCATGTTCCGCTTTGACATGAGCGAGTATCAGGAAAAGTACACCGTGTCGCGGCTTATCGGCTCATCGCCGGGTTATGTCGGCTACGAGGACGGCGGCCAGCTTACCGACGCGGTGCGCAGACAGCCCTACGCGGTGGTGCTGTTAGATGAAATCGAAAAGGCCCATCCCGATATTTTTAACATCCTTCTGCAAATAATGGACTACGCCACCCTGACCGACAACCAGGGGCGCAAGGCCGATTTCCGCAACGTTATTCTGATAATGACCAGCAATGCCGGGGCGCGCGAAATCGGCAAGGGGCTGATAGGCTTCGGCGAGCGGGTCATGGATGAAAGCGCCGTGGACAGCGCGGTGGAAAAAATATTCACCCCCGAATTCCGCAACCGGCTGGACGCGGTCGTCCGCTTCGGCCACCTTTCCCGCGAAATTATGGAATCAATCGTCCGCAAGGAAATTGATCGCTTTGCAAAACAACTCGCCGAAAAAAAAGTAACCCTGACCATCACCGGTTCCTGCGTGGCAAAACTTGCCGAAGAAGGCTACAGCAAGGAATTCGGCGCGCGCAACACGGGCAGAATCATCGAAGAAAAAATTAAAAGTTTCTTTGTCGATGAAGTGCTGTTCGGGCGCCTGAGCGAAGGCGGCAGCGCGAAAGTGGACTGGCGGGACGAGCAATACCGTATTGATATAACCGAGACCCGCAAAGCATGAATCGGCGCCCCGGCCCGGACCCGGATTTTCCCCATCTGGGCGAAAACGACCGCTACCCCTTCCCTCCCCCGCAGACATGGAAAGGCAGTGTTGTCGCCATTGGGGGCAATCTGTCGCCGGGGATGCTGCTCTCCGCCTACGAGCAGGGCCTGTTCCCCTGGTACGACCCCGCGAGAGACCCCCTGACCTGGCGTTCCCCCGACCCCCGCATGATTATCTTCCCGCAAGACCTGCATATATCGCGCTCCATGCGTAAAATTTTTGACAATAATATTTTCAAAATTACATTTAACGGCGATTTTGCCGCCGTCATCGCGGGCTGCGGCGCAGTGGAACGCCCGGGGCAGGATGGAACGTGGATCAACGCGGACATTATCAGCGCGTACACGGCGCTGCACCGCATGGGATGGGCTATTTCGGCGGAGGCGTACCTTGACGGCGAACTTGCCGGCGGCTGTTACGGCATACGTTTGGGCAGTATCTTCTGCGGCGAGTCCATGTTCGCCAAAAAACCAAACGCCTCAAAAGCCGCATTTCTCTCACTGGCGCAGCGGCTCTTTGCGGACGGCGTCGCCTTTATCGACTGTCAGGTTCCCTCGAACCACCTGCACAGCCTCGGCGGCCGGGAAATCAGCCGCGCGGATTTTCTGAAGTTAATGAAGGAGCAAAAATGAACGCATTAATCGAAACCCGCCGCAGCATCAGGAAGTTCCGGCCTGACCAGCCCGTTACGCGGGAACAGATCGACCAGCTGCTGCAAGCCGCGATGCTGGCGCCGTCGGCCTGTAATACGCGCCCGTGGGAATTTATCGCCGTTACCCAACGGGAGGTCCTTGATGAGATTGTCCGCGTTCACCCCTACGCGGCGATGTGCGCGACCGCAGCCGCCGCTATTATCGTGGTGGCGCTCCCGCAGCAGATCGAAGGGGGGCCGATAGGCTACTTCCCCCAGGACTGCGCCGCGGCGACACAGAACATCCTGCTGGAAGCGGTGGCGCTGGGCCTGGGCGCGTGCTGGTGCGGCGTCTATCCGCAGGAAAAACACATCGCCGCCATCCGCCCGATCTTTAACATCCGCGAACCCAAAATCCCGTTTAACGTCATCGCCCTCGGCGCCCCCGCCGAATCCCCCCCGCCCCGGGGCTTCTTCGAACCCTCAAAAGTGACGTATATTGAGTGACAAGGAATACGGAATACAAAACCACGGAGTAACACGGAGTTTTTAAGAGAGAGGAAGAGGAATTAAGAAGTAAAACGCGGAACTCTCAAACTACTACCTGCCACGCCTCTTTTTCCTCCGTGTACTCCGTGGTTATCTTCCCTCTTTACCTCTTCCCCTTTTCCCCCCCTTTCCTGTACACTATCCCCATGCTGCAAGGGATTAGCGCCGTGGCCTTTGATTTGGATGGGACCCTCTACCCCAATTACCGTCTGAATATCAGACTGCTGCCCTTCCTGTGCAGGCACGGGCGGCTCCTTTCCGCGCTGGGCAAAGCCAGAACCATTATCCGCCGTGAGCAGGAGCAATCTCCCACATCCGTCCGGCTTGATTTTTACGATTATCAGGCGCAGATTACCGCCGCATTATTGCGCGCGCCGCCTGAACAGATACAGGAAAAGATCGACCATCTTATTTACCGGGGCTGGGAACGTCATTTCTCCCACATAAAACTGTTCCCCCATGTCCGGGAAACGCTTGCCGAACTGCGGGCGGCGGGGATTAAACGGGGCTTGCTCTCCGATTTCCCCCCCCAAATCAAGCTGGAAAAACTGGGCCTTGCCGATTGCTGGGATACGGTACTGTGCTCGGAGTACATCGGGGCAATCAAGCCGGCGATACAGCCTTTTCTGGAACTGGCCAATACCCTGGGATGCCCGCCCGAACAGATACTCTATGTGGGCAACAGCCGCCGTTATGACGAGGCCGGGGCCAGACGGGCGGGGATGAAAACCGCCCTCATTACCCGCCGCCGCGCCCGTAAAACAAAGGCGGATTTTATCTTTCATGACTATCGCCAACTGCGCGATTATGTGTTACACTAGGCGTATGCTGTTTACTTTCGGCAACCTGATAACCCTTGGCATTGTACTTCTCGCCCTGCTCCTCTTCCACCTTATAAACCGGGGGAACCGCCCCATGAGCATACGAAAGCAGGTGGAAAAATACAAAGAAGACCTCTCCGTTTTCATAGAAAATCAGCGCAGGGTTATCACCGATTTGGGCATCGACTTTGATGTGGAACGAAACGCCGCCAAGGTGCTTTTGCGGCAGATACAGGCCGTGACCAAAGACGAGCTTGCCCAGAAGGTCCATGCCCTTGCCCAGATCGACGACCGTATCCGCGACTACGATTCCTCGCTTGAAGAACTGGTGCAGATGACGGGCAGGGTGCAGGAAAACCTCAACCGGATCAAGGAAGAATCCGCTTTTGTGGAAAGCGTCGCAAAGCGGGTCGGCGAGGCAAGAGAAAAAGTAGAAACTTTTGACAGAGAAATCAATACGATGGAAAAAAAACTCAGAATCATCGAAACGCGTTTTGAACAGGAAAATGCCGAGGCGATTGAACGGGCGGTAGAAGAAGCCGTCAGCGTCGCCAGGGCGGCAATGTCCACCCTGGAAGCCAACGCCGAGGCCATCGATCGCCGCATTGACAATCAGGAGGAAAAACTCGCCCGCACCGAGGATCAATTTGAACAACTGGTGTTACAGGCAATCGACCGGGCGGGCAGCCGCGCCAGCAAGGCCGAGGATGCGGCAATTGCCAAACTGCGCGATCAGGCGCATGAGCGGCTGGGCCTCATCAAAACCAACTTTGAGGAAAAAATTAAAACCGTGCAGGATACGGTCAAGGTCAAACTCGCGGAAATACAGGATCAGCTGAAGAGCAACCGTGAAGAATGGAAAACCGAAACCGCCACGATTGAGGCGCGTCAAAAGGAACTTAACACCATTGCCAAACAGCAGAAAGCGGAATGGGACAAAGAGATACGGGATTTTACCGTCCTTTCACAACAACAGGCGCAAGACCTGGAAGACGCCATTCAGAATCAAAACAAGGAATTCACCGCCATCATCAAAAAACAACGGGAAGAATGGGAACATTCATCCCGCGACATCGGAGAGGAGATGATGAGCGCCGCGCAGGACCGGCTCGAAGAATACCGGCTGGCGCAGGAAGAGCAGTTCAGGCAGTTGTCCGGCATCGCCGATGATACCGCGCGGCTGGAAACGGAATTGCGGCGGGCCATGCAGGAAGCGATGAATCGCGTTAACGGCGATTTTGCCCTGTTCGGCAAAGATATGCAGGGAGTGTGGGAAAACGCCGCCGGGGAATTCAACGCCCAACTGCAAACGCTGCGGACAGAACTTGCGGGAGTAGACCGGGAACTGACCGGCATTAAAGAAAAATCATTCGAAAATGTTTCCCAAAAACTCAAGGGCTTTGAGGACGAATTCCTCGCCGACCTCAGCAAGAGAAGCGCCGGCATCGACACCCAGCTTTCCACCTGGCAGGAAGCGCTTGATAAACGGCTGGAAGAAATCGCCGAAAATTCCGAAATTAAACAGCAGACCGCCGAAAGCCGCATTGCCGAAGACATCAAAAAAACCATCACCGCCCAGGGCGAAAAACTCATATCCGATTTGGAGCGGCTCAAAACGGAAACCGCCGCGTTCGAGGAAGGCATCCGGGAAGAAATGCGCGGGGTGGACGAATCCCGCAAATCGTTCAGCGAACAGCTTGAGCGCGATCTGGAAGAAGTCAAAAGCGCCGCCCAAAACGAGCTCAATACCAAGATTGGCGAGTACAGCCTTTCGGTTTCCGACACCTTGCGCCAAAGCCAGCGCGACCTGGAAACGCAGATTCACTCCTTCATAGCGGACTCCAAAGAACGCTTCGACAGCATGGAATCCCGCATCAAGGAGCTCGACGACGCCATGGAAGAGGCCCGCCGCCGCCACCGCGAGATGGTCACCGAGAACGAGGAGCGCATCACGACGACCAAGTCCTCTCTGGAAGAAATACGCCGCGAAATCACCGCCCAGGAAAAACTCTTTGAGCGCACCGACGCCCTCAAAACGGAACTAAGCCGCCATGTCGAGGATATGAGCGGCAATATCGACCGGCTGTTGCAGCTTAAGAACGAAATAGCCCATTTTGAAAGCCAGTTCACCCAGATAAAGCGGCTGGAAGACGACGTCAACGCCAAAATGACCCGCTTCCTCTCGGAAAAACGCCGTATCGAGGTGATGGAAAGCGACTTCAACCGCCTGC
>JGI24698J34947_10001752_pt1 | contig 11564 bp, 9 predicted proteins | sample TergutMp193P3_FD_34947 | JGI IMG/M metagenome (IMG submission 34947)
CTAAGGGAAAAAGGGGGCACGAAACAGTCAAGTACACGGGTGTTTCCCCTCCCGGAAACAAGCGCTTTCAGTTTTTCAGGGTTACCCATCAGGAGGAAGGAGTGACGGGAATCAAGGATGAAAGGCAGGGACTCCCGGATATAAACACCCACACCGCTGGAATCGATCCAGCGGCAGTCAATCGTGACAGTCATGGAAATGAAAGACGGGGAACTTCAGCCCCCTGCCATGTGATAAACAGGGGCTGTTTTCCCACATTAAGAACGGTTCCCGCCGGCAAGGTTTCACCGGTGGCAATGTCATGGAGAAAAGCCTGGGCCGAAAGGGAAAGATTCACGGTTTGCGACCTGTTTTTATCGTTCCATAGTATGAGGGTATTGTCACCCGTTATCCCCTCCAGAAAGCAAAATGTAACAATGTTTGTCGGGATATTTTCCCTTTGCGCGAATTCGGGAACATAGCGGGATCCGGGCAAAAACCTGGCGCATAACTCATAGGCCCATGCACCTTTTTTGCGGTTGAAATCGGGATAGGCAAGGCCGAAAAACTGTTCCGAGTTGTTTGCGTCCGGAGCTTCACCCTCATTATATGAATCGGTAAACGCGTACCACAATAATGTTCTTGCACCCCGGGCCGCCGCCCCGGTGATGGTCTTTACCACATGGGAAGGCAACTCCTCAAGGGATACACTTGTTGGATACCATCCTCCGGTTGGGTATCCCACTTCGGTAATCCACACAGGCCCGTGGTAATTGATCTCTTCAAGAACCTTCCGGAATTTGTCGTAGACCTTCATGGAACCGGAAGGATTAATAGCGTAAGGATGGAAGGCCAGCGCGTCAATATTCTCCATGGCCCCGGCTTTATGCATATTTCTGATAAAGCCCGCCGGGGCCCGCCAAAAAGCGCCGCCAATGATATAAGCTTCCGGATCGGTTTCACGAATTTTTTCGGCTGCAAGCTTTGACAATAAAAAAAAATCTTTATTTGAACCTTTCCAAAACATGTAATTGGGCTCATTCCAAATGCACCATGCATCTACACGCCCCCTGAAATGCCGGACAGTCCCCTCTACATAATGCAGGAAATACGGAATATTTTCAGGCGTGATGTATGATTTACCCTTCCCTCCCGGGAATAGCCAGTCTGTCGTATAGGCCAGCACCGCAACGACTTTTTTGCTGTTTTCCCTTGCTGTATCAACAAAATCATCATATCCGGAAAAATCGAGGGCGCCCTTTTGTTTTTCAATGCTGTCCCAATAAAAAGTAGCAAGTATCCATTCAGCCCCCATTTCATCCAAAAGCATGTATTCCTCGACGCTTCTTGTTTGACCGGCGTGTACCATGCCAAAAAAATCTTCGGGAATAATAACGGAACCGCCTTTAGGCACGGGAGTTGATGAACAGGAGAAGGCAAAAAATGACAGAAGAACACAAAATAGTGACGTTAAAAACATGATTCGGTAAATTCCAGTAGGTTAGAATATTGGCGAACGGTTTCCCCGTCTTTGCCTGTCCCCGTTTTTTCCGGATTGTCCCCCAGGAGTACCGGAATACACCCGGCCGCAATCCCGGCCCTGACATCGCGCATGCCATCCCCAACCATGTACGAAGAGGACAGGTCGATATTGTACTTTTCGGCGGCCGCGAAAATCATTCCCGGTTTTGGCTTGCGGCAATCACAGTCGATTTTGTATTCCACCCGTTCGCCGGGGAAACCTTTTTCAGGATGATGGGGGCAGAAAAAAAGATCGTCAACATATGCGCCGTGCCTGCCAAGCTCGGTTTCCATTTTCATGTGAATTAAATCCAGGGTCTCTAGGTCGACTTCACCGCGGGCGATAACCGGCTGATTGGTAATTATGATTACCAAAAAGCCCAGACTGTTTATTTTTTTTATCGCCGCAGCCGCGCCATCGATCAATTCCATTTCATCGACACTGGTTATATAGTTCCTGAATTTATTGACAGTACCGTCACGGTCAAGGAAAACACATTTTTGTCTGACGGCCAGGTTTTTCTGTTTTACTATCCCCCCTTCCATATCCAAAGATGCCTGGGTGTAACGCTCAGGCGTACCCATATCCTTGATATATTCAGGCGTTTGGTAGGCGAATATACCGCCGGATGAAATTGCGGGCTTGAGTATATCCCGGTCAAGGTCAACTTTTTCTTTGGATTGCGGGTAATTTTCGGGAAGTTTTCCGGAAATAATATGGATTCCGGCATTAACCCGATTCCTGTAATATGTCCGTTTATCTTCTTTGTTCAGCCAGCCTGTAACCTGATCGTTGTTGTTGGTCTCAATAATCGCGCTGTCAAACGGGTGGTTGTTTGGATGCACGGCAATACTTGCCATCGCTTTTTTTTGTTTATGAAACGCGATCATTCGGGAGAAGTCAATGTCAAAAATAATATCGCCGTTTATTAAGATAAAATCATCATGTAAATCTTTTATTTTATACAGTGCGCCGGCCGTCCCCAGGGGTTCCGTTTCAGTATGGTAGGATATTTCACATCCAAAGCCGCCGCCATTCCCGAAATAGCCGCTGATGCGGCTGCCTAAATGGCCGATGACGATTGTAATATCAGTTAAGCCGTTTTTTTTCAGGCAGTCAATCTGGTGCTCAAGAATTGGCTTGCCGCAAATCGGGATCATCGGCTTGGGGATATCGCCCGCTATTGACGCGACGCGGGTTCCTTTGCCTCCTGCCATGATAATGGCCTTCATCAAAAAAAGCGATCCTCAAGCATCAGGCAAAGGCAATGGTAAATGGGCAGGTGGAGCTCCTGTATTTTATATGTTTCATTTTCAGGCGCGACAATGGATGCATCGGCAAAGCGCCGTAAAGCGCCGCCCGTGCCGCCGGAAAGGGCTATCACTTTCAGTTTTTTCGCCTTCGCCGTTGCCGCCGCGTACAGCACATTTTTCGCGTTTCCCGAAGTTGATATTCCCAGGAACACGTCGCCTTCCTTTCCGTAGCCGTATACTTGCTGTGCAAAGGTAATATTGCCGTCGATGTCGTTGATGGCCGCGGTGTTCAGGGATGCATGGCCGGAAAGGGAAATCGCGGGGAGGCCCGGCTGGAGGCGAGGGATGAGAAATTGGGCAATTTCCGTATCGGTTTTTTCTATACTTGAAATAAAATCCTCCGGAAGCCGCCGCTGTTTGACAAAACCCTTCATCAGCTCCCCTACGATGTGTTCAGCGTCGGCGGAGCTGCCTCCGTTACCCGCTATCAGCAGCTTGCCGTTTCCGGCAAAAGACGCGGCAATGAGGTCAAAGGCCGCATTTATGTCGGCCCTGATGGTTTCAAGCGGCGGGTAGCGTTCGATTAATTGCTGTAAATAATTCATGCCTGTGTTCCTGTTTCAATTTCGCAAGTAAAGGATATAGCCATTTTCGTCCGACAAAAGCGAATACTCCTTTTTTACCATTTCCATAATCGGCGCATGCCACTCCTGGATGATTTCATCGCGGCCTCCCTCGGTGACTGTTGCGATAATGGCGGGCCTTGCGATTAATATATCGGATATGAATTCTTCCCTTGCTCCGTGGATTTCATCAAGCCCCGAGCCCTGGTAAAAATACCTGGACGCCGTATCCCTTTGCGTAAAGAGGTATATGTATCCGTTAATTCCCAATGATATTATTTTATCGTCAGGATCTGTGTATTCATCAATCATCTTGCCGGCTCTGACCAAATTGGCCCACGAATTATCGTAAAGCCTGTTTGTCAGGTAATAAAAGTACCTGACAAAGCTTTCCGCGAACATGCAGCAGAAGAAAAATGCAATGACGGCATATCTGTATTTTTTTTCTGTTAGCTTATTATGCACAATGTCGGCAAGATATGTGAGGGCGGGAACAAAAAAAGGAATAAGGACCATATTATAGTGGGTGCCGCCGCTTGCGAACGCGAGGAACAGTATAAATAAAAAGTATGAAAATGTATAACCCAGAAAATAGGTAAAGCCCGGCTGTTTGTATTTCATTATTACCCAGAAGATCCCAAGCCAAAGGGGCAAGGCGCAATTGTTCCTGTTCAACACAAGCCAAAAGTTTTTTTCTATCGATTTTAGATTTGTTGCGCCAAAACCCCTTGAGGCTCCGGCAAATATCACCTGCCCAATAAACGTGTCGATAATTCCGTTTAACCGCAAATATAGATAAACCGGAATAAAGATAATGATCATCCCGAGGCAAAAACAGAAAATATACTTAAAGAGCAGGATAAATCGGCGTTTCATTATTGTTTCGATGAATATTACGACGCAAAAACCGGCCCAAAGGGGGAACATGTTCAGCCTGATCAGGACAGCGGAGGCAAAACAGGCGCCCAGGGCGATCAGCTCGGTAAAACCGGCTTCCCGCTTTTCCGAAAAAAAGTATTTTGTGAAAATATAAAGGGAAATCATTAAAAAGGGCAGGGAATATTCCTCGGTTCCGGCGTTAACAAGGAAAAAAGCCAGAAGCGCGATAAAGCTGAAAATGGTGCCAATGAGGGCCATAATCTGATTACCAAAGAAGAGCGCGGTTTTATAGGCGAACAATACCGAAACAAGAATCAAAATGAGTTCCGTGATCCAGACGCCGGTAAAACCGCCGAGGAACAAGCCGGGAACGCTCATAAGGTATATCAATGGGCCTTTGTTGTCAACAAGGTCTTTGTAAGGCGAATACCCGCGGGTTATTCCCTGGGCCATGGTAACATAAACAGAAGAATCCACATACATTATTCTATAATTCAGGGGATTATAACTTGAACAAAGAACCACCATAAACGCGATAAAAAAAAGGATGAGGTAAATATTCCTGTTTGAAATAACCTGTTTGTCAGGCGGCATTGTCCATCCTTATAAAAAGCCTAAATCCGTTTTCATCAGATAAAAGACGGTACTCTTTTTCCATCAATTCAAGAATAGGCGCGTGCCAGTCGCGCATAATCTGTCCGGCTTCATCTTCGGCGGTAAATAGGGCGATGACGGCCGGTTTTTCGGTCAATATGTCCGATATGAATTCTTCCCTTGCGCCGATTATATAGTCAAGTCCCGATCCCTGGTAAATATATTTAGACGCCGCGTCCCTTTGTGTGAAAGGATATATATAGCCGTTGAATCCCAGGGAAATTATTTTGTCACCGGCCTTTGTATTATCGTCTATCAATTTTCCGGCCCTTATTAACCGGGTTCCGGAGCTGTCATTGATTATTTTTGTAAGATCGTAGAGATACTTGACCAGCCCCTCCGAGAAAATGATACAAGTGAACAAAACGATAACGACTGCTTTTTTCCTTGTTCCGTGAAATGCCGAATCCATAATATCAAAAAGGAATATGAGGGCAGGAATAAAAAACGGAATAAGGATCATATTGTAGTGATTATCCCCGCTTGAGAAGGAAAGAAAAAGTACCGCCAGGAAATATGACAGGGTATAACCGCAATAAAAAACAAATTTTCCCTGTTTAAAATTTGTTGTCATCCGGAAAAGGCCAAAAAAGAGCGGGAAGAAGGAAAAATTCCTGCCAATGACAGTATAGTAATTCTTTGCGATGTCCTTGATACCTTCACTTCCGAAACCTTTTGAAGCGCCGCCAATTATCACTTGTCCCAGGAATGCTCCCATAATACCTTTTTGATATAGATAAAGAAATACAGGGATAAAAACAACCACTGTCCCAAGGCAAAAACCCGTTATATATTTCCCCAATTGGGCAAAGCGGCGATTTTTTACGGACTCGGCCATAATTGCCATGCAAAAGCCGGCCCAAAGGGGGAACATATTCAGCCTGATCATGACAGCGGAAGCAAAACAGGCGCCCAGTACGATTAACTCGACGAAACCGGCTTCCCGCTTTTCCGAAAAAAAATATTTCGAGAAAATGTAAAAAGAGATGGTCAAAAATGGAAGGGAATATTCCTCTGTTCCGGCATTAACAGTGAAAAATACAAGCAGTATGACAAAGCTAAATACAGTCCCCATCAGTGCTTTGAACCTGTCCCCGAAAATCAGGGCTGTTTTATGGGCAAATAGTACCGACACAAACATCAGGATAATTTCGGTTATCCAGACGCCGGTAAACCCCCCAAGGTACAAACCCGGCGCGCTTATGAGATATGTGAGCGGCCCCTTGTTATCAACAAAATCCCTGTAGGGCAAATATCCCCGCGTTATGCCCTGGGCGACGGTAACATAGACGGAAGAGTCAACATGCATGCGCCTGAAATTAACAGGGTTATATGTAGAGGAAAAAACAACTGTAAAGGCGATTAGGAAAAGTATAAAATAAAGAGCCGTGTTTGATAAATTCGGCTTTTTAGGTAACATCGCTTATTCTTTTAAATAGCATATAACCGTATTCATCCGAAAACAGCCTGTATTCTTTGTCCATTAATTCCAAAACAGGACCATGCCAGTCGGGTATTATTTGGCTATGCTCAGGTTCGGCATTGTATATGACGATAACTGCCGGTTTTGATGTCAATATATCCGCTATGAAAGCATCCCTTGATCCCGGTATTTGGTTAATGCCGGCCCCCTGATAGAAATATTTGGAGGCGGCTTCCCTTTGCGTGAATGGGTATATATAGGCGTTATATCCAAGGGATATTATTTTGTCTCCCTGCCTTGTGTTCTCATCAATCATTTTTCCGGCCAAAATTGATTTTTTCCCCGAATCGGCAAAAAATACCTTTGATAAATTAAATGTATACCTTGCTATTCCCTCCGTAAGAATGACACAAAAGAATAAAACAGTAACCGCATTTTTGATTCCAGTTTTCGCAAACTCCGTGTGCACTATACCGGTAAAAAAAGCAAGAACAGGGACAAAAAACGGAATCAGGACAACGTTAAAATGCTCGTCACCGGATGAAAAGGAAAGAAAAAGTATCATGAGGAAATATGAAACGGTATAACCCAGATAATAGGTGAATCTTCCCTGTTTGTAACCGGTTATTGTCCAAAAAAGCCCAAGACAAAAAGGAATGGCGGAATATGTCCTGTTAAAAACCCTGAAAAAATTGAGTACTATTGATTTAAGGTTTGTCTCGCTAAATCCCCTTGCGGCGCCGCCGATAAGCATCTGTTCAATGCATGCATCAAAAATACCATTGAGTTTTAGATAAAGGAATAACGGGGTAAAAATGATGATAATGCCAAGGCTGAAGCCCAGGATATATTTCCCCAAAAGCATGAAACGGCGGCGGATAACGGATTCTACGAATATTGGCAGACAGAAACCGGCCCAGAGCGGAAACATATTAAGCCGTATCATAATTGCACAGGAGAAACAAATACCCAAAACAACCAACTCAGGGAAACGTACTTCCTGTTTTGGCGCGAAATGGTATTTGGTAAAAATATACAGGGAAATCATTGAGAAAGGCAGGGAATATTCTTCTGTCCCGGCGTAAAGAAAAAAAAAGGAAAGAAGGACAATAAAACTGAACACGGTTCCGAGAAAGGCTTTGTATTTATCGGTAAAGAATAACGCGATTTTATAGGCAAATATAACGGAAACGAAAATTAAAATAAACTCAGTAACCCAGATACCGGTAAAACCACCCAAAAGCAGCCCAGGTACGCCAATAAGGTATGTCAATGGCCCCTTGTTGTCAACAAAATCCCTGTAAGGTAACTGTCCGCGGGTTATTCCCCGGGAGACAGTGATAAAAACAGATGAGTCAACATGCATTAGTCGTGGATTAAAAGGATTATACGAAGAGGCCGAGATCATTATCAGGGCAAGGAACAGGAGCCCCGCATAGATACCTTTATCCTGCCTGTTGATCGACATCTTTGGTTTTTCTGAAAATAATGAATTTGGATATGGAAAAATTAATAACCATTCCCGCCGCAATCCCACATGCCTGGGCGATGAATTTCCACGGAAGGTCAAAATTGGTGATGATCATTTGCATTACAATGATGTTGACAACGAGTCCAAAAAGCGATCCAAGGAGAAACGCCGCCCATCTTGCCAGGGAAACAGGTGTTTTCGCGGTATATTCCCTGAATGACCAAAGGTGATTCAGGAAATAATTCTGGGTTCCCGCCGCAATAAAGCAGCCAATACTGACGGGTATTTCAGGAAATTTTGACAGATCAACCAGCAGGAAGAAAATGAGCAAATTGGTTATGGTGCCAAGACCGCCCGTAACACCGAATTTAAATAATTCGGATATCAGGCGAGTTTTCTTATTTTCCAGACATCCCCCAGGGCTTTTAGTAAAAAGCTGCCGGACATTTTTGACTGGCCTTTCTTTCGATCCGGAAAGACGATGGGAATTTCGACAATACGGCACCGGTTCCGGTAGGCCTTGTATTTCATTTCGATTTGAAACGAATAACCCCCTGAAACAACATCGCTTAAACCGATTTTTTCAAGTGTCCCTTTCCGCCACATATTAAAGCCGCCGGTAAAATCCTTTATGGGACACTTCAAAATAGTCTGACAGTAAAGGGCGCCGCCTTTGGTGAGGATATTCCTGATTAAGGTACGGTTTTCTATGCGGCCCCCCGATACGTTTCGGGAGCCAATCACCAGATCCGCAGTCTCAATCTCTTTGAGCATTTGGGGAATATATTTCGGATCGTGAGAGAAATCGGCATCCATGGCAAGCAAAATATCGAAACCGTTTTTGATTCCCCAGGAAAAGCCTTCAAGATACGCGGAAGCTACCCCCTGTTTCCCGTTTCTTTTCAGGATATGCAGCGAACTGTTTTTTTGGGCAATTTTATCAACCGTTTCCGCTGTCCCGTCGGGGGAATTGTCATCAACGACAAGGATATGCGCGTCAGGCGCGAATGAAAATATGGAACCAACAAGGGGCTCGATATTCTCGATTTCGTTATACGTTGGAACAACAATCAAAACGCGCATATTACCGCCCGGTAAATTCCTTTATTAAACCGTACACCTGGATCGCGGCCCCATCATATGAATATTTTGCCAGGATTTCATCAGGTTCGTCAACGGGCTGTTCAAGCAATTCATCCAGCTCAACATCCGTATTGTATGGATCGATGTAATGCGCCGTGTTTCCGTAAATCTCCGGCAGACTCGCGGCTTTTGCGATGATTATCCGCGCCCCGCACGATAATGCCTCAAGGGGTGTAAGGCCGAAGCCCTCGTAATAGGAAGGCAGGATAAACGCCCTGCAATTTTCCATCAGCGCCTTAACTTTGGTATCCTCGAGGTAGCCCAAAAGGAGAATGTTTTTCGGGATATTTTTATTAAGCTCATCGACCTTGACAGTCGGAAGGCTGACGCCGGAAATGGCAAAATTTGCTTCGGGGTGTTTTTCGGCATATTCCAGAATCCACCGTATGTTTTTGCGCCTGGAAAGGCTCCCCAGGGAAAAATAAAACGGTTTTTCGGAAAGAACGGGAAAATCATTAAATACGGATATATCCGCATTTATGGAGCGCATATGATCCGCGCTGCTATGGATGACGCTTATTTCCATTGGATTGATGCCAAATGTTTTGCTGATTTCATTTTTGCTGTACTCCGAGACTGTCACGATTTTTTTTGCCAGGCGGGCTATCATGCGATATTGAATTCTGTTGTACAGCCTGATGATTTTATCCCGTCTGCCGGTAAAATCCTCCGGGAAGAATTCGCAGTAGATGTCATGGAGAAAAACGATTCCCGGGGCGAGGGGAAGGCAGGTGTTGCCAAAGTCAAGAATTATGTATTGCCTGTGACTTAACAGGAAGCTTTGCAAAGTCAACATTTGCCAAAGAAAGTTGGACTTGATTTTCTTTTTAATTCTGATAATATCCAGGTTCCTGTATCCAGGAACATTGTCAACGACCGATGGAATGGCGATGGAAACCTCGCCTTTGGAAACAAGCCTGTCCAAACGTGCGGTGATTTCATACGCGTAACGCTCAATTCCGGTCAGGCGCAGGCAGAGGAAATTGCCGTTAATCAGCAATTTTTTGGGCATTATTTTTCATTGTTCCGTTTTCTATATACAATTTCCTTTCACAGCGCGCCACCGTACTGAGCCTGTGCGCGATAATGATAAGCGTTTTATTCCCGCTAAGGTCGTATATTTCATCCATAATTTGGGCTTCAGTGGCATCGTCGAGGGAAGAGGTCGCCTCATCCAAAACAAGCACTTCCGGATCGCCGTACAGGGCCCTGGCTATGCCGATGCGCTGCTGCTGCCCTCCCGAAAGCTGTATTCCCCCTTCGCCCACCCTGGTTGAAAGACCTTCCTTGGTTTCAAGGAAATCCCAAATTTTCGCCTTTTTTAAAACGTCAATGATTTGGCCGTCATCGCGTTTTGAACCAAAAGACACATTTTCCGCTACCGTACCGTCGAAGAGATAAATGCCCTGGGGAATATAGCCTACCTTGCTGCGCCACGAGAGGATATTTGTCGCGTCAATCTTAACGTCATCAACATACAGTTCGCCCTGATCCGGCCTGTGTATACCGATTATGATATCAACGAGGGTTGTTTTCCCGCTTCCGCTTTCACCGATGAAAGCGACTTTTTCCCCCAGGCGTATTTCAAAACTGATGTCCCTGATGACACTGCTGCCGGTCAAATAACTGAACTGTAAATTATTGCCGCGTATTGATTTTGAGAATACTAAAGGAGCTGAACCTTTAATGTCGGTTTCAAAGTTCAGATCCTCGTATATCATATGAAGGGAACGATGCAGGAAAGCGATCTTGTTAAAATCCTGCAGTATCCGGAAGGTAGCCGGGAGTATACGGTACAATGCCAATGCGTACATGGAAATAACCGGAATAACCATTTCGGCAGAGTTGTACCGCCACAGGATATAGCAAACGACCGCGATTAAAAGGGAAAAGCCAAAGTTCTCCAGGATATTTTTTGGTATGGTGCCAAATGTATTTGCTATGACGGATGTGTGCGATACCTTGGACGCTGAATCGTCAAAGGTATTGAATATTTCGTCCTCGTTTCCCTTTAATTTGATAAATTTGAATAAACGAAAAGTCTCCGTAACTGTCTTGTTTAGGTTAATGCTTGCCTTGTACCGTTTATCCCCCAGGCTTTTGCTTTTCCTGATTAATGTGAGGAAAACAAGGATAACAATAAGGATCAATACCACAGTCAGGACAAGCGTAACCTGCCAGTTAACAAATATCAGGAAAATATACAAAAGCAAAACCGTAAATGATTCCGAGAACATATTCAGGGAATACATTAAAAGCTCGCTTAAATTATTCGCCTCGACTATTATCATTTGCGAAAAAGCCGAAGGGTTTTTCTGGACAAAGAGCCTGAACGGGAGGGCAAGGTATACTTTGAAGAGCCTGGACGCGAAATAGCGGTATCCGCCGAAGGAAAACCGGTTCAGCAGATAGGTATAAATGATATTGTAAATTGATCTGACAAAATAAAAAACAATTATGGCCATGCCGAAAAAAATGATAAAGGTGTGCGGTTCCGGAAAACCCGACAGATCATAAAAAAATTTATAATAACCTGAATAAACAAGGTCGGGATTTGAAGCCGCCGAAATGAACGGCATTACAATTGATACCCCCACGGTTTCACCCAGTGAATACA
>JGI24698J34947_10001753_pt1 | contig 11562 bp, 8 predicted proteins | sample TergutMp193P3_FD_34947 | JGI IMG/M metagenome (IMG submission 34947)
CCCTGGCTCGTGTGTATGGAACCGAAGGTGCGTTCCCTCATGGGAAGTATCTGCGGCAGGGGAAAGGTTGAAGTCTGGATTCGGGTAAAGGAAATAAACGCACCGTTAGATGTAACGGTAAATACCCGCGCCGCCCGCGCCTACAAGGATGCGCTTTCCGCTCTTGCCGCCGATTTGGGCATTAACGCGCAATTAAGCGTATCAACGTTAATCGGCATGGAAGGCGTACTGGAAGCGGAAAAAAAGCGGGACGAGGGGCGGTACTGGGACGTGATAGAGCCGGTCCTCAAAGAAGCTGCCGGTATTTTTCAGGATGAACGCGTCAGGGAGGGAAAGCACACGGAGGAAGATATCCTCAACGCAATCGGCAAGATCGAAGTTTCATTGCAAACCGTCGCGGCCCACATTCCCGCTCTTGAAAATTCCATTAAAGAAAATATCAAAATACGTTTTAAGGAACTTGTCGGCGACGGCGTTATTGACGACAACCGCATCCTTGCGGAAACGGCCGTACTGTTGATGAAGTACACGGTCTCCGAAGAAATCTCGCGGCTTTCTTCCCACCTTGCCGAATTCAGGGCGGAGGCGGCAAAGAACGAAAGACCCGGAAAAAAACTCGATTTTCTCTGTCAGGAAATTAACCGCGAGATCAACACCATCGGCTCAAAAAGCGCTATACTGGAGGTGAGCCGCGCCGTGGTGGATATGAAGGAATCGCTTGAAAATATACGGGAGCAGTTGAGGAATGTTGAGTAAGGGGGAGGGGGTGGAATTATGAGGAAAGATATTAAAATAGCGGTGTCGGGTAAGAGCGGCTGCGGCAATACGACGGTCAGCAAAATAGTTGCGGAGCGTTTGGGTTTGCACTTTATCAATTTTACTTTTCGTTCATTGGCAAAGGAAAAGGGTATCAGTCTTAATGAAGTGCTTGAGCTTGCCGCCAAAGACGATTGGTGGGACAGGGAGGTTGACAGCCGTCAGGTGCAGCTTGCCCGCGAAAGCGGCGGATGCGTGCTTGGTTCGCGTCTTGCCATTTGGATGCTGCAAGAGGCGGACTTAAAAGTATATTTAACGGCAAGCGCGGAAATCAGGGCAGGCCGGATTATGAAGAGAGAGGGAGGGGGGCTTGAAGCGGAGGCGGCGTTTACCGCCGAGCGGGATCGTCAGGATCACGACCGTTATATCCGCATATACCATATTGATAATGATAAATATGATTTTGCGAATATGATTGTCGACACGGGTAATTTGAATCCCGATGCGATAGCGCAGATGATAATAACCGAAGCGGAAAAAATATCGTAATGAAAATGAAAATAAATGAATTCAGGGAGATGGTCCTTTCCAACTACCGGGAGGCGGGAAGGAAATTTCCCTGGCGGGGTGCGGATCCTTGGGGAGTAATGGTTTCTGAATTTATGCTGCAGCAAACGCAGACCGACAGGGTTATGCGCTACTGGGAAAACTGGATGCAGAAGTGGCCGCAGCCGGAGGCTCTCTCAAAAGCCCCCATGGAAGAAGTCCTGCGGCACTGGTCGGGCCTCGGTTACAACCGCCGCTGTTATAACCTGAAAAACAGCGCCGTCATGATTACGGCGGAATATAACGGCAAAGTGCCCGACAACCCCGAAACCTTGCGCCTGCTTCCCGGCATCGGTCCCTACATAGCCGGAGCGATAGCCTGTTTTGCCTACAATTACCCCTGCGTCTTTATAGAGACCAATATCCGTTCAGCCATAATACACTGTTTTTTTCCTGACAGAGACGACGTAAAAGACTCAGAAATTTTTCCCATCCTCGAATCGGCGCTGTACAAAAAAGACCCGCGAACATGGTATTACGCTCTGATGGACTACGGCGCATCGTTAAAAAAACTCACCGAAAACCCCAGCCGCCGCAGCGCCCATTATGTCCGTCAAGCTCCTTTCATCGGGTCTTTCAGGCAGGCGCGTGGCAAGGTGATACGAGCCCTGGCGAGTATGGGTTCAAGCAACGCGAAAGAAATAGAGATGGTATGCGGATTGGGGGAAGAAAAATTGTACCGTGTTTTAGAAAGACTGGAAAAAGAATCTCTGGTAGCAGAAGAAAGCGGAATTTATAGAATTAAAGACTGGCAAATAACAAAAAACACCTAACCAAGCGGCTGCCCGCAGACAGATGCTAACATATTTTGGTAATTTATCAAAAAATAACCCATCAAGCGGCTGCCCGCAGACAGACGCTTAATATGTTTTGATAATTTAACAAAAAACACCCGACTAAGCGGCTGTCCGAAGGCAGACGCTCATATGTTTTGTTGCTTCAACAAAAAACGCCCTATCGAGCGGCTGATGGGAGTCGAACCCACGTCTCCAGCTTGGAAGGCTGGGGTAATAGCCGTTATACGACAGCCGCATATAACCAATTTATTTTAGCAAAAAATAAACGAACTTGTCAACTCCCTGACGGTTAAGAGTTTGCATTACCGGCTATCCCTTCCGCAACCCATGAAATTATTACTGACAGACGCTTGCTGATTGCCGAAGGCATATCAACTCTGGAAGAGATAAAATCGGAAACATCGGCGCCCGCAAGGGCGTATATCAGAACCCCCTCAGCTATTGGCTCAAAATACAATTGGACGTTGAACCTTTCCTCCCTGATAACCGGCACAAGGAAGTAGGTCACATTTTTGTTGTTGGACAGTGAGTAACGCAGACCGCGAGGGACAAGCGTCATATCTCCCCGGTAATAGGTATTCCCGAAGTTCACATCTTTAAGCCGCATATAGATCGTCTCGGAAGGGGGTATTTTTGAAGCGGGGGCGGGGTCCGGGATGGGGTTATTCCTTTTGGCGCTTTCTATCCGGGTAACATCTTCAAACAGGAACACACGTTCATTGCGGGTAGTCGAGAGATAATATCGCCCCTTAAGTTCCCTGATTTTTCCGAGGGCATTATAAACATCCAGCAGGGAATATTGGTCTGCCTTGCCGGGGACAACAAGAATCGATTCAACCAGAAAGTTGGGCTGCATTAAAAAGATCGTTTCAATAATTTTGGGCTCAATGGCGTTCTTATCGGAACCGGTAAGGGAGGAACGCTGTGTTTTCCCGGTGGAGGTGGATCGATAAAAGCCCTCCTTTGAAAATGCCGCCTCACGAACGGCGGGAGGAATCTCCGGGAAAATCTCATTAAAGGAACGCTGTGCCGCAAGAGAGAACAGAGTCAGAAAAAAGAAAGGAAAGAAAAACAAAAAACGCATCTAATACGCACCTTTCCCGCGCACAACCGCGCCAAAAGTCATAAGTATCACCCAAAGGTCAAGCCAGCCTGACCAGCTTTGCAGGTAATAGGTGTCATAGGCAATTCGCGTGTCATAATCGGTTCCCGATCTTCCCGATACCTGCCAAAGACCGGTTAACCCCGGCCTTACGGAAAAAACGCGGTTGAAGTCCTCGCCGTATTTTTTTACTTCCTCGTCAACAATGGGACGGGGGCCGACCATCGACATCTCTCCCTTGAATATGTTGATAAACTGGGGGAACTCGTCAATGCTGGTCCGCCGCAAAAACCTGCCGATTTTCGTTATTCTGGGGTCATTAGCGAGCTTGTGGTTTTTTTCCCATTCTTTTCTTATTTTGGGATCCGATTCCAAAAGTTTTTCAAGCCGCTCCCACGCGTCAATAACCATGGAGCGGAATTTATAGGCATAAAAATATTTGCCGTTCATACCCAGCCGTTTGTGCTTATATAAAACCGGGCCGGGCGAAGTTATTTTGATCAAAAGCGCTATAAAGAGGAAGAAGGGCAGCAGAAAAAGCCCGCCTATACTGACGATAATAATATCCATAAAACGCTTGAGTTTTAAGTTCCAGGGCATTTTTAGCTTATTGGCAGCTACCCAGCCCAACACGCCGCCAAAATCACGGATAGACATCCAGATATTGGCAACACTGGAAGAATCGGGAATAAAGGCGCTGTACCTGAAAGCCGAAACCGAGGTATTCATAATATGTTTTACTTTTTGACTGTCAGGTTCGGATATGGTCATCATTGCCATTTTTATCCGGTAACGGCTGACAATTTCAGGCCCTATGGAAGTGTCGTGAATGATCGGAACGCCGTGATACTCGTCAATGCCGTTTGGATCATCGTCCAGAATAAGCGCCGGTATATATCCCGCTCTGATACTGCCCTGTAAACAATCAACGACCAGCTTCCCGGTATTGCCCGATCCGTAAATAACCGCGGGGATGCCGCCAAGCGGGGTTTTATACAGCAGCCAATGGGTCATGCTCCTTACGATGAGCAAAATTATCGTAGAAAAGACACAACTGATAATAAAAGCAGCCGTTATGGAATCCCAGTTTCTATTTTCAATATACCGGGACAAAATAATACCGCCATACGCCATAGCGGAACCGATGGTAAAACGCCTCAGCTCTTCGGAAGGGGCGAGAGAAACGCCCGGATAAAGATTAAAGATTTGAAAAATGATGATGAAGACCGGCAGATAGGGCCAGTAGGTTATAAAGGACTTGGCGTTGATACTGCCGTAATCGTGGATAAAGCCGTAAATCCTGACCCAAAAGAAACCCCATGCGAAAGACAGCAAAACAGCCAAAAGGTCTGAGATGATAAAAGTTGTATAAGTGAGGAGGGAACTCGTGCGGCGAAAGCGTGTGCGGTACCAAATATCGAATTCGGGAAGAGTCATAGCTTTATAATATTATATTCGCCTTTTTTCTTCAAGGACATTGCGCATACGTTTAATAAAGGCGGCTTTGGAGAATTGCTGTACATGATCTTTAAACACTTCGCGGCTGCCCAATTGCGCCCCCCGCTCAAAATGATCCATCGCCGCTATAAGGGCCTCCGGCGTCTGTTCGTTGAAAAAAAGGCCCGTGACGCCTTCCTTTACCGTATCCAGCGCGCCGCCCTCACGATAGGCGATTACCGGACAGCCGGCAGCCTGGGCCTCAATGGGGACAAGTCCCAAATCTTCAATACCCGGATAGAGCAGAGCCCGCGCTCCGGCAAACAGGGCCGCCGCTTCCTCATCGGAAACTCTGCCCCTAAAAGTAACAAGCCCCGTTTTCCCGTATTTTTTCGCGTCTTTCTTTTTTACCCCCGCCCCGGCGACAACCAGTTTTCTCCCCGATTGGGCGCAGGCTTCAATGGCAATATCCGCCCGCTTGTAGCCGGTCACCTGCCCGAAGAACAGGTAGTAATCGCCGGGCTTCCTTTCCACATTGAGGAATGGTTCGATGGGCGCGGGACCGTACACCACCTCCGCTTCACGGTTGTAAATGCGGCGTATCCGGTTTGCCACATAATGCGAATTGGTAACAAAACGATCCACCAGATTGGCGGAGGTAACATCCCATATTCGCAAAGAAGGGATCAGGCGCTTCATAAAAAAGCGGACGAACGGGGTGGTTCCGCGGAAATATTCGTGGTACATATCCCACAGATAGCGCATGGGGCTGTGGCAGTAACAGACATGGTAAGCGTTAGGATTGGCAACCACGCCCTTTGCCGGCCCCGCCTCGCTGGATATAACCAGATCGTAACCCTGGAGGTTAAAATCCATAAGCGCGTTAGGCATCAGCGGCATATACAGTTGATAGAGTTTTTTTGCAAATGGCAGGCGGTTAATGCGTGAGGTGAAAATACGCTTACCTTTTATCAGTGTGGAAACCGCTTTCGGGTCATACACAAGGGTAAAAATATCCGCATGGGGAAACATCTCCAGCAGGGCTTCGAGCATTTTTTCCCCGCCGCGCATATTGACCAGCCAGTAGTGGACGATAGCGGTTTTCATTCGGGCGCCTTCCAATTTGCTGGATCGAAAATATTATCCTTTACAAAAAGCCATTGGTTTTTGCCGATTCGATATTCATACTTGGTATGATCATGGCTGCTTAACGCCCCAATTGTAGCAATGTTTATACCTTGCTCTTTATCACTTTTTAAGGGAGCATGAGTAAAGGGGTTTACCGGATTATCGATAATATTTTCAAGAGTCAAAAGCGGCGTATCCGCATTAGTCATAAAAGAATCATCGGTGGCTAAAACACCATCCGCGTTAAAGTCCTTTACCATAAGAATGGGGTTAAAACCGCTGACCTTGCCTGCATTGGGTAGGGATATATTATGCGGACTATTTCCCCAAGCCCCTCCCGAACCGTGATCTGAAACAATTATTATTCGCGTATTATGATATACACCGCGTTCTTTCAGAAACGAAAACCATTTTCCCAGCAGCAAAAATGAAGCAATATTTGCATGGTAATCAGGTTCTTCAGCAAAAGGTCCGTTTCCCCTGTCTGTAACTGTTTGTACAGGAATATAATCAGGGGCCTGCAAAAAAGCATAACTGTGGGGAAGAAGGCTATAAAGCATCGTGAATATGTTTGTTTGCACTTCTTCAAATTTAGTAAGCTGCGGCAGAAGATCAAGAAATGCATAATCATCAATGGTTTCACGGGTTAATTTACCCCTTGTTGTTGCTTGAGTATTCATATTTGTAGTTGCAAGCCACTCACCGGCGTCATAAATAAAATATCTGAACGCAAGCGGAGACATCTTAAAAAAGGAAAAGCGCAGGAGAGTATTTTTCAACAAATCGGAGATCTGTAATCCGATCACATTGGGATGACGCTGATTCCAGTAGGTGGAATAAAGTCTGTGAATATTTTCAGCATGAATCTGCGGATATTCAATATAAATACTCATATTTGACATCCTGTAATTATCAAAAGGAGGATCCGTTACCGTAACCGAATATCCGGCATTTGAGAAAAGAAGGGGCAGTAACAAATACGCCTCTTTGTGTTTTTCCAGCATTGTCACCGTATTGCGGTTATTGATTGCCCGCGGTGTATATTCATAACCGCCGTATAGGGGCGGCGCCCCTGCCAGAGTATGACTTGCAAAAGAGGCGCAATTCGGATACCAGGTAAAACCGGAAAAGACCGATAATAATTCCGGTTTTTCTTCAAAAATAATCGGTAAATAACCGGATATACCTCGATCAAGCATAATGAGCAGCACATTTTTACCGGTTCGAGAAAAGGTATAAACCGGCGTAATATGTTCTGAACTATCGGCTTCAAGTTTTTGTTGTTTCTGTAACTGAAAATACTCTTTTGCAATTATACCTGTATTTAAGATACCAAAACCGGCAAGCGAAATTACTGCTATAACGTTAAAAGAAAAAATGACACGTTTCCATTTTGAAAAAAGTAGAAAGGACAAAATTACAAGCGCAAGTACAATTCCGGCTATGTTCAGGATAATGGTATTTATATGGGCGAAAATAGGTTTAGGTTCGGAAAAAATAAGCGTATTGGTAAGGAAACCGAAATTTTCCTGAACAAGGAAGGTGTTGATTAATACGACAACACCCAATGCCATTACAAAAATCGTCATTCCAATTTTTATTTTCTTTGAAAACAGATAATACAAGCAGAGAGGCCAAAGAAGAAACATTCCAGCCGCCTGCAACGCGGTATGGAAGATAAATGGCAATGGGGATGAGTATGGCTCAATAAATAAAAATTCAAATACCGATGAAGCGATGAGCGATGAAGGTATAACAAACCCGGCAAGCAGGAATAAAACAAGAATAGATAAGATGAAAACCCTGTCTTGCCAAAACAGCGTATCTTTCAGTGCCGGGGAAGAGCCAATTTTTTGCCTAAACTTTCGGGTAATTTTTATGAAAAACGGAAAAAAGAAAACACAGGAAACCGCTATGCAAAAAATGGTACGTTTTAACCAATATCCATGATGAAAAAATATTACAAATACATCAAATAAACCTGCACAAACACAAAGGGCGGCATAAATAATTATTTTCTGGTTCTTTGTTCTTTGCAAGATATTTTTAACAAGTGAAAAAATGTTATTCATCGTCCAGTAGAGAACAAGACCTGACGGAGAATTGTATAAAAGAACGAGAAAAACGAGGGCCATTCCGTAAAGTTGAACTTTATCTTTTACGCCCAAACCTTTGGTATAAACCACACCTGAGACAATATTGACAAGGGTCATAAGCAGGGGCAGGACATTTATATATCCGCTTCCAATTGAAAAGAGTGCATCCGGTTTTCCCAAATCGGGAATAAAAAAGAACGATGTTCCATGAAGTGCCTGCAAATGTGAGAGGTACGAATAAGCCGCAATAAAGAACGGAATTTGAATTAAAAGGCCAAAAGTACCACGCAAGGCATAAACCGGATGATAATGATTCTGTTTATAGTATGTTGATAGAATCATATACTGTTCATCGCCCCTGAAAACAGCTTTAATTTTGTCTATTTTTGGTCTTAATTTACTTTGTAAATCCCGTTCTTTCTGCTGATATTTTTCGGCAAAAAAATAAAGCGGCAATGTACAGATGCTTACCGCGATGCTTACTCCCAGAATGGAAACCCCCGGATCCTTAAAGACGCGGAAGGCAAACAGATAACACAGTTCAATAAGCTGAACGACCGGAAAAATCACCAGAGTATACAATAAAGACAACGTTTCCTCCTGTTTAACCTGAAATTACAGTTTTCAAGATAATTGACGCAGTTTTCTCAAAAGTATATTTATATAATAGCGCATCGTTTAAATTTAGGGAAGCTGGTTCTTTTTTAAACAGAAGTTCTGCCATTTTTTCCTTTAAGTCATTGCTGTCACCGGCGCGGAAAAACGTGACCGGATAATCAGCGTAAATTTCTTTTAATACGGGAATATCCGAAATCAGCGCGTGAGTGCCCAGAACCATCGCCTCAAGGGGTGGAAGGCAAAAGCCTTCGTAGAGCGAAGGCTGTACTAAAAGCGCGGCTGTAGAAAGATGTTCCATCAGCTTTTCATCGGAAACAAAACCGGTAAAGGAGACGGCATTTCCGATTGATCCAATTTTTTGCATAATCGCGTTATCTGAAGAACGAAAATTCTCTTTTGAACCGATGATGATCAGTTTGTGAGGCAGGCCCTCATTTCTTGCCTGATGAAACGCGTCAAGCAGATAATCAAGCCCCTTGTGTTTTTTGATGTTGCCGATAAAAACAATAGTCTCTTTTTTGACGATATTACCGGCGTTCACCCTGTATTCAAGAAACATTTGCTGAATTGCCGAATAGGTAACGATAACCGGTTTTTCCGCTCCCAGATGATGCTCTATCCTTGATTTGGAAAATTGAGATACGGTAAAAATTTTCCGCGATTTTGCAAAAGCCCTGCGGAAAAACCACATCCGGGCGGCAAGACCTGCCTTTGATGATAATTCAGGCATATCGGGAAAGATAATATCATGGATAGTGGTGTAGACCGGGATTTTTATCCCGCCGGGGATGTTAAAAAAGGGAACGAAATAAACATCGGCTTTATTGATTTGTCTTTGTAATCTTATGGGGAAGAAAAATAATTCTTTTATGGAAAATTGTTTTACCTTACATTCAATTATCCTGACATTTGCGTTAGAAGAGAAAGAATTTAACCGCGCCGTATTTCCCAGCAGCAGGAGATCATTTCCCGATTGCAGAAAAAAGGGCAGTATACCGCGCAAGTATACCCCAACCCCGCTTGCGTCTATCATCCGGCAGTCAACAGCAATTGTCATTTTGCGCCAAAGTATCGGTGAATTTTTTTAAGGAGGAAAAGATTTGAACATCAAGATCGGAGACGGTTTCTTTGTTTTCTTCCCTGCCGCCGGTAAGAAAAACCGGCATACATCCGGCATTTATCCCCGCCTCCACATCCCGCCTGTTGTCCCCAATCATGTATGATTGGGATAAATCAATATGGTATTTTTCCGCCGCTTTAATAATCATTCCCGGCTTTGGTTTGCGGCAATCGCAATCTATCTTGTACTCAGGCCGTTCGCCGGGGAATCCTTTAGCGGGGTGGTGAGGACAGAAAAACAGATCGTCAATATACGCGCCGTTCTTCCCCAAATCGGTTTCCATTTTCATGTGGATTAAATCAAGTGTCTGAAAATCTACCTCGCCGCGGGCAATTACCGGTTGGTTGGTAATGACAACGGCAAGAAAACCGAGGCTGTTTATTTTTTTTATCGCCTGCGCCGCATCGTCAATTAATTCAAGCTGTTCCGGTCTTGTTACAAAAGAATTCTCGATAAGAACATTGATAGTCCCGTCTCTGTCAAGAAAAACGCATTTTTGTTTTTCATGTAGATTTTTACCATGTACAATACCTTTTTCAATATCCGATGTAACTTGCGCATAACGTTCAGGTGTGCCCATATCCTTGATATATTCGGGGGTAGAGTAGGCAAAAATCCTCCCGCCTGAAATTGAAGGTTTGAGCATATCGCGGTCAAGGTCGATTTTTTCTTTAGGCTGCGGGCAATTTATCAAAAAATCAACAGACAGGATATGTACTCCGGCGTTCACCCGGTTTTTGTACCATGTGCGCTCGTCCTCTTTATTGAGCCAGCCCGTTACCTGATTATTGCTGTTAGTTGTAATAATAGAGCTGTCGAAGGGGTGGCTGTTGGGATGAACAGCAAGCGTAGCATGGGCATTTTTTTCTTGGTGAAAAGCAATCATGCGGGTAAAATCAATATCAAAAATGACATCGCCGTTTAGTAAAATAAAATCATTCGACAAATTTTCAAGTTTATACAGCGCCCCCGCAGTCCCCAGCGGTTCTGTTTCGGTAAAGTAAGAAATGTCGCACCCGAAACGGCTTCCATCGCCAAAATAGTCCATTATATGCTGACCAAGGTGCCCAATGACCAAAACAATTTCGGTTAAATTATTTCTTTTAAGGCAGTCAATCTGATGTTCAAGAATAGGCTTCCCGCAGATTGGAATCATTGGCTTGGGAATATCGTCAGCTATCGTGGCGGCGCGCGTCCCCTTTCCGCCTGCCATTATTACGGTCTGCATTAAAAGAAATGCTCCTCCAGCATCATGCACAGCAGATGGTACACCGGCAAATGCAGTTCCTGAATTTTCCATGTTTCAGTTTCGGGAACGCGGATGCACACATCGGCAAACTTTTTCAGGTTTCCGCCGCCGGCTCCGGTAAGGGCGATGATTTTTAATTTTTTTGCCTTGGCGACAGCGGCGGCATACAGCACATTTTTCGAGTTGCCGGAAGTAGATATTGCCAGTAACACATCGCCCTCTTTTCCGTAACCGTAAACCTGCTGGGCGAAGGTGATGTTGCCGTCGATATCGTTTATACACGCGGTGTTAAGCGAAGCATGGCCGGAAAGGGCAATGGCGGGCAGCCCCGGCTGCAGGCGGGGAACAAGGTACTGGGCGATTTCCTGGTCAACCGCGGCAACGTCCGCAATAAACGAGTCGGGAAGTTCCCTTTTTTTTGCAAAAGTTTTCATCAGTTCGCCGGCAATGTGTTCCGCGTCGGAAGCGCTGCCGCCGTTTCCTGCTATCAATAATTTCCCGCCGTTCTCGTACGATTTGACCATAACGTCAAAGGCCGCCTTTATATCATCCTTTGCGGATTCAAGTGACGGATAACGCTCGATTAATTGTTGTAAATAGTCCATGCCTGTGTTCCTGTTTCGGTAAAGCTGGGCGTAAGCACCATGCCCTGT